>Ga0265596_1000369_pt1 | contig 28482 bp, 23 predicted proteins | sample saktaG_FD_190143 | JGI IMG/M metagenome (GOLD analysis project Ga0265596, IMG submission 190143) | Saline water microbial communities from Sakinaw Lake, British Columbia, Canada - sak_2013_06_06_60m | ecosystem: Environmental > Aquatic > Non-marine Saline and Alkaline > Saline ...
CTGGTCGTGACTTCCTTCAGTTGAGATTTATCCAGACCGGTGCCGTTCATCTTACCGTTCAAAAACATGATCTTCTGATAAGTGGCCAACCACAGACCTTCAAAATCATAGTGTGTGTAATTCATGATTTCTCCTTTCTTTTAAATGAATTCAGTGAATAGTTCATGGAGTTTCAGATGCTTCTCCAGGATACGATTGGGAGGACAGGACTTTAATGCCTCGGTGCCGGCATTATACAATGACCACATATTCCTGGGCTGGAAAACCTCGTGCTTCGGTTTCAGCCATTCATTCTTGAAAACTGGCAACTGCCGGGGTGTGATGACATTGCGGCCAAAGAGCCGTCCCATCATGGCAAAAGCATGATCGTTTTCCATGGGAATCTCTTTCAGTTTGATGGAATCATCGACAATGCGGTGGAAGTTGTGCTGGCTGCGATAAACCGTTGTAATCATCATCTCCTCCAAGTCTTTCCAAACGTTGCTTGTATGCTTTCTCATGACGGCAATATCGCCGGTGAAGGCCATATTATCGCAGACGAAAACGCTGGCACCGATGGCAATACCAACAGACATACTTTTGTCATAGGAATTGCGAAATCCAATGCTCAGACCCATCTCGTCGGAACCGTTCTGATACATGTGAACGCCAAACATTTGGTTGCCGTTCCGTGCTAAGCCGTACTGGGCTTTCCGGAAAGTGTAATCCTTCAGCAAATCTTGGCTGATGTCGGCCAGATTCATAGCCAGATCAAAGTGTGAAACCGGACAATAGGAATCTGTTGCCTCGGGTAGCGGGACATTCTTCAGTTCGTCGATTTCGACGTAGTTCGCCCCTTTGGTGTGAACCAATAATTGTGACATAGTCACCTCCATTTTTAAGGTTAAGATTTAGGTTGGGAGAGGGAGATTATTCCCGGTTGGCGTCGGGATAGACGCTGGTTTCCATCAGGGCGATGGCCTTTTCCAGCATCTCATTAACAAGGCGGGTCATGGTTTTGCCGGTCTTGACTTTGAGGTAATAAAGCCGTTTAACCAGCGGTGGGCGGATTTTGGGACTGTACATTGGCATGCTCCTTTCTTATAAGTTTTAGTGAGAACTTCGGTTCAGGTTCAATAATGGTAACTCCATCGACGATCTCACCGGTTCGGATGTAGTGCTTCTTGATAGCAGACTTATCCGGTGATTTCTTGATTCTTACAAAGATACTAGCATCGATGACGGCCTGCTCGTCCAATACTTCTACCCGGACCAATTGCTTACGGAACTGTAATGTGCCATGAGGCAGGTTGGCGGTTTTCTGACTGGAAGCCATTAGCCAGGATTCCAGGGATTTACTGAGCCAGTCATATTGGCGTTGCAGGATTCCGGTGCGGCGTTGTTTCCAGTGGTTCAGATGATCCAGTTCCTGCTTGTAGAGTGATTCGATCTCATCCATTCGGTCCTGCAGGTAGATCAGTTTCATGCAGCTGACATCGGCCTGGAAGTAATCGCTGATATCCAGCAGATCATCGGGTTCCGGGAATTCCGGAATGTCATCTTCCGGATCGGGCGGCTCGACGATTTCAAAGGGCCAGAGCGTATCCTCCCGATCGGTAGTGATGAGAGATAATACGTCTGTGTCTGTGGGCGTAGTTTGCCCAGGGAGAGTTGTGTTCATGGGAACCTCCTTTGTTTTGGGTTAATTGTAGTAAACTGCTATAAAAATGGGGTGATAATGCCTCAATTATTATTTAACAACTTTTATAAATTATTGTTATAACAATACTAGCGCTTTTGGCACTGGATTTGTACTTATTATCTTGTTCAATAAATACACATGGGACTGATCATGCTGAGTAGCAATAAAACCAAATTTGTAATCTTGAGGCTGTTGCACCGCCATTTATCCGGATGTCCCAATGACCAAACAAAAAACGATATAAATATTGATGAATGACAATAATATAAGGAGGCATTATGCGATCAGGACCAAAATGAGAACCCCGCACAAAAGTAGTGGCTTCTGTGCGGGGTAATATGCGGTCGTCCCGCATAGCGGACGAACACACAGATCAATTGAACTTATGAATTTATTAACATAGATTCAATTGAAGAAAAATAAGGAAACAAGATGCCTTCAAGAATAAAAATAACATGCCTAACAGTTGTTAGTTCTGCCTTACTAATATTTTGGCAATGTCCTGATAATCCAGTTATACCGAATACTCCTATTGATACTACCAGTCATTATTTCGTCTGGGAAATTGATACATTGGGACAATATGGAAGCGTATTGCTGGATGTAGCCATCATTGATGAAAACACTATTCTCGCTGTAGGCGATATCAATACCGATAGTGGAAGATTCAATGCCGCAAAATGGAATGGTGATACATGGATTTTATTTGATGTCGAAACGGAATACATGGGTAGTATGACTGATCCGCGACTAAATAGTATCTGGTATTTTTCTGAAAACGATATTTGGACAAGCACAGGATTACCCCAACATTGGGATGGTGATCAATGGACGTTATATCATATTCAAGATATGGGATTAGATGCATGTGTTGAACAATCTATTTGGGGAATTTCATCCTCAGATATCTATTTCGTTGGTATTTCCGGTTCTATCGTCCACTATGATGGCCAGGATTTTACCAAGATCGAAACCCATTCCAATTTACGGGTTAATGATGTATGGGGAAGTTCGGAAAATAACGTCTACTTTTGTCAGTATGATATTAGTTCCAGATCCTCGAGTATTCTGCATTATGACGGCCAGGAACTTACCAGTAAGTACTATTTTGAGTCAGTTGATTATGAATCCAAAGTGCTTGCCGGAAGAGTCCAGACAATTTGGGTCTATGGAGATACCTTATATGCCGGGTGTTCATCTGGAGTTTGGAAAGAATCATTAAAAACAGGTAAGGGTAAAATGACATCATGGTTTGATATTTGTGGCGATTGGGTTTATGCAAATCGAATTCGGGGACAGAATAATAATGATATATTCGTTGTCGGTAACTGGATGAAAATGGCGCATTATAACGGTGCAACCTGGAGATCGTTTTCTTCTATTTTTGGCGTAATTGGCGATTATTTCGCAGTGTCAATCAAAGACAACCTAGTTTGTGCTGTAGGCAGGGCTAGTAGCGCCCAGGCCATTATCGTTACCGGCAGGCGGTTTTAAAAACAAAGGAAAAGAAAAATGAAAAAAATAATAGCAATTATTTCAATAATGATACTTACAACATCTCTCTTTGCAGTGGAAAGTCATATTACTGAACTACAGCATGTATATTTTGTAAGTTATTTCAAATATTATGATACTTTTTTTGAAGAAGATGGGTATGATACAGAATCGTATTCACGCTATGTTGGCAGGTATGATAGTTTTGACGGTGAAGAGACCTGGACCAACACGAAATACCGGGCCTACATCAGCCAGAAATACCCGACTTCAAGCGGCACGTATCCCGATGAAGGAAGAGATACCAGGATATGGGTTGCGGGATTTGACGACCCCCATGGATCGGTTCTGCTGCAGTATGACGGAACCGGGTGGAATACGGTTTATGAAATAGTACCGCCCCCGCCTGTCACGACAATTCCGAACCGTTTATCCTGGATCATTAGCAGTGTCTGGACAGACAGCTATAATATGGCTTTTTGTGCATCAACGGGAAGGTTATATCAAACATTCTGGGATACTGATGGATATGCAGAAGAAAACTTCTATTACGATTATTCAGAAGGTGATGCAATCCAGGCGGCTCCCTATCCCAATAAAGTGCGGGGTAACAGCCGGAACGACCTTTTTGTGGTAGGAGACAGATTGAATATCAGCCATTTCAACGGATTTGACTGGAGGACGTATAGTGAATTATCAGGAAATGGTAGCTATTATTCTATATCTACGAAAGGTGATTTGGCAGTTGCTGTCGGGCAATTCTATGAATCTTTACCTATAAGTATCAACAGGGCTATTATTGCCGTTGGAAAGCGGTAAGGAGCGAATGCTCCTTACAATGATCTTTAGCAAAGAGAATAAGTTGCAAAAGGAGTAAAGCAATGAAGATAAACATTAAAAATAGTTACATTAGTATTATCATTTGTTTAGTCATCGGAATCTTTTCCCAAAATGCCATTGCAGAGTGGACGGAAGTTTCCACCAATAAAGTACAACCAATAGATGCCGGGCCTGGTTATTATTATGATTCTGAACAGTTTATGCCTCTTTCTCAATATCAGTATATATTTACTATTGGAATCGAAAGTCCGATAGAAATGCAAATAAAATACGATGGCGGATTATGGATTAATATTGGTTGGGGTTTTTATGAGGATTTGGGTAGGGTTGGATCAGATTTAATAACACCGCCCTGGACCGAGTTAGGTTCCTACGCCATGGAATTCAGGTGGAAAGATGTTTCAGGAGACTGGCAGGAACATGCATATCCGGTGACAGTGGTTGAATCTGTCGATCATCGCTATTGGAGTAACGGAAATGAAGTAGCCGTTTGGTTAGGCGGTTCCACTTTAAACCGGCCTATGGTAATTGCGGAAGGATTTGATAATGACAACACAACTAATTACCCCGAACTATTCAGTATGGGAGCGGATTTATTTAACAGCATCAGGAATTATGAAGTAGATATTGCCATAGTAAATTTTGCTGATGGGGGAATTAGTATGAGTGATAACGCGGCCGTTGTACAATCAGCCGTGAATTATCTAAATAGTATTCAGCAAGGCACGGATCAGACAATATTTCAGTGCTGCTAAATACTAGTGACGGTACTTTTATAAATCAGGTTACATGTTTAGTAGGTTCTGAACCATACTCAGTATTTTCGGTTGATCTTGATTCCGATGGTGATATGGATATTATTACTGCAAATATTGAAGATAACAATATTTCAGTGCTACTAAATACCAGTGACGGTACATTTTTAGGTCAGGATATTTATCCAGTTGGTGGCGGACCCACTTCAGTATTTTCGGCTGATCTTGATTCCGATGGCGATTTGGATATTATTAGTACAAAACGAGATCCAAACAATATTTTCGTGTTGCTAAATATTAATGTCTTTGGACTGCGAATTTCATCGGATGAGTATTACGAACAGGCCGATACAATTCAGATTAGTTATTATATTTCAAATCCTGAAAGTAATCCGGTAAATCTTTTATGCGAATATTCTATAAATAACGGTCTCGCTTGGAACATCGCTACTATTACAGGTGATACTACTGCTATACAAACTGAAAGTTACGAAGGCTCTATTCTATGGGATTCATCTTCTGATCTCCCGGGTGTTGACATCAATCCAGTTATGTTTAAAATCACACCTTATGATTCTTCAGGTTATGGTAAACCAGATTCAATTTATTTGCATTTGGACAACAACCGCATTCCATCCATTGCAATTCCAGCTGTTACCGGTGAACAACGATTGGATATCAATATTCCGTATCAGTTATCCGATATAGAAAATGATACTCTGGACTTGTTATGTGAATTCTTTTATCCTTCAACAAAAACATGGGAACCAGCATCTATCTCTGGTGACACATCCGGCTTAACCAACTATTCAAACCAGATAACCTGGAATTCCAACAATGATCTTCCTGAAGCATACGGTGACCATTTATTCAGGATCACACCTTATGACAATGATCCCGGTATTTCCGATACTGCAGTAATATTTCTTGATCAACTTGGTTTACCGGTTGCAATCTCAATATCGCAGTTTTCTGAAGAACAATCAGGAAATATCGAAATATCTTTTTCTCTTGCAGATGATGAGAGTGACACAATCAATATCATTCCTGAATATTCTGTTAACTCCGGCGAGACATGGTCTCGGGCTGCCGTTTCCGGGAATTACGATAAACTCAGTTCTGAACAATATAGCGGTTCATTTATCTGGCATTCCGAATCTGATTTGCCCGGCATAGATATAGCAACCGCACGATTTAGAATCACGCCCGATGATGGCAATATAGGAATTCCAATAGAGACAGCAGATTTTCATCTCGATAATAATTTGCCGCCTAAACTTTTATCACTTGCTTGTCCGGATTCAATTGCAGTTGTAGCGAGTATATCATTTTCTTTAAGCGATACTGAGAATGATACTTTACATTTAGATATTAAATATTCACCAGATCAAGGCCAAACATGGAAAAGTAGTGTTCCAGGAGTCGGATTTTCGGAGTTGACACCATCAGATTACAGTAATTCTTTTAATTGGTATACATACAAGAATTTTGGATTTAATCGTTTAAATGATGTTTGGTTGAAATTTACAGTCTGGGATAATGATCCAGGAACGGATACCACACTTAAAAACATTTCCATTTTAAACTATCCGGCTGAATTTACCGGTGATTTGCTGATCGATACAGATGATCTGGCAATCTTTGCTGCAGCCTGGAACGCCGAACCTCAAGACACTATTTATGATATCGGACCAGCAACAGGAACAGTTCCTGAATTAGTGCCAATCCCCGATGGTGAATTGGAGTTTGAAGATTTGGCGGTATTTATTATGATGTGGAACTGGTCATTTGAAAACAATGGGTTTGTAAGTAAACCAGTTTTTCTGAGTAAATATTCCTCAGGTCTTCCGTCTTTAAGATTGGTCCAACGATATGTTGACGATCCATGGAATTCCGACGGATTAATCACAATCGATGTATATACAAACACACCGGAACTGATGATGATGGATGGATTGATAAATGTTGACGAGCATGCTCTGAAAATACATTCAGTCCGCGAAGGAAAATATTTGAAACAATCTTATCAGTCTACACCTTTATTATCTCGATTTTCTGCCGATAGTTCTCTAATGTCGGTTGCAATGACTGGCCTTGGCAAACATGAAAGTGTTGAAATTTACGATAATCCGGTATTTACAATTACCATGAAAAATCGCATTGAAAAAGATCTTGAACTTTCATTTGATTATACGCTTCGTAATATTACCGGAGAAATAATCGAGACTAATTCAGTATCTCAAACCCTGGTGGGTATGATTCCTCAGGATTTTACATTAAGCAATAATTACCCGAATCCATTCAATTCATCCACAGTTATTGAATATGCAATTCCGGAAAAGAGTAATGTATCCGTTGAAATATATGACCTGAGAGGCTATAAAGTCCACAGCCTGGTGGATAGTCCCCATGAAGCGCATTACTACCGCAGACTTTGGAATGCTAAGGATGATAATGGCCGGTTGGTTGCCAGCGGATTGTATTTCATGCGGATTGTGGCTGTTGGAGAAACCAGGACATTTACCAAGACTAAAAAAATGGTGATGATAAGGTAGATTTTGTACCATTTAATCCTAAATGATTGAGTAAGCTGTTTGAAAAGTTAGTTTTATTACATTATTCGCAACATGTGAATTCTGCGTGTTGTCGTATGTGTAATTTCTTCATGAAAGGAACTAATATATCAGAGGGAAATTGTATTTCAAATTGAGAACTATAGGACTATTCTTGATTCTTTTATTGCATACTGCATATAGTCAAAATAATCAATCAAATTTGACGGCATATGACTATTATCTTGAGGGGATACAGCATACAAATAGTGGAAACTGGTTTAAAGCAATAAGATCATATGAATCAAGTATAAGGCTTGATTCCAGTAATTATGATGTCTGGTATAATCTTGGAATCGCTCGTTGTCAATTGGGAATGTGGACTAAATCAACATTGGCATTCTTAAAGGCGATCCAGATCAAACCGGATTTTTATGAGGCATATAATAATCTTGGATTAGCGTATTATAAATTGAAAAACTTTTCCGATGCGAAAAAACATTATGAGTTGTCTCTGAAATATAATCCAGAACAGGCAGAAGCATATCGCAATTTTGGAATTTTACTTCTTGAAATTGAAAAGTATATTGAATCTATTCCTTTATTAGTGACTGCTATTTCTAAATATCCCAATGATCCTGAATTATACAGTGGTCTCGGTTGGGCATTATATAATATAGAGCAGTACAATAATGCTATTGTTGCTTTTCAAAAATCAATTGATAAACGTCCAAATCATGTAAATACACTTTATAATTTTGGTCTGACGTATATCGAATTGAATCAGAAAGAACATGCTCTGGAAATCTATCAACGGTTAAAAAAACTGGATAAAATTACTGCAAAAAGTCTTTATTATCTGATACAGAAAATGTAATAGTGAAACAATTCTGAAGATCAATGAAAAAATCAAAGTATAAATTTTCTTCACAATAGGAGGATGTCTAATGAAGAATTTATTTATTGTTCTTATTTCAGTAATTTCGGTTATGTCTTATGCAGGTATTAACGATGGACTTGTTGCTTATTATCCTTTTAATGGCAATGCAAATGACGAAAGTGGGAATGTCAATGATGGAACAGTAAATGGTGCAGTATTAACTGCCGATAGGTTTGGGAATACTAATAGTGCCTATAGTTTTGATGGAAATAGTGATTTTATTGAAATCCAAAATGAAGAAGGATTAAGACTTAACGCACCTTTTACATTATCGGCATGGTTAAAGTTACCTGGTGACTATTCTCAAAATGGTTATGTACTGGTAAAAAGTTCGAGTACCGATGGACATATGAACTATGGTATTAGGGTGTGGAATGATTATCGAATATCATTTAGGTATTATCAAGATTGGTCCACACCTGTCGAAATATATAGTACTAAATATTTAGAAAAGGATATATGGCACCATTTATTGGCAATGCATGATGAGGATTCTGTATATATAATGGTAGACAATGAGTATAAAGTATCTTTAGCGGTAGCTTCATCAAGTGTTTTAACAACGACAGCCCAAGAGGAGCAAAACCTTGGAATTGGAAAACACATATATGGTGGTGGAGATATTGGTTGTTTTTATGGTAATATTGACAACATTCGCATCTACGGCCGCGCACTAACTGAATCAGAGATAGATTCTCTTTATCATGAGGGTGGACGGACACTTTACGAAACAGACACAGTAACCGATATCGATGCCAATGTCTATCAAACTGTCAAAATCGGTGATCAGACCTGGATGGCGGAGAATCTGAAGGTAACTCATTATCGGAATGGTAATGCCATTTCAAAAATCCTAAATAATACTGTATGGTCCACAACTAGTGAAGGGGCCTACTGTAATTATGAGAATAACGACAGTAATGCTGATATTTATGGAAGTCTCTATAATTGGTATGCAATTAATGATTCTCGAGGCATAGCACCTGAAGGCTGGCATGTACCAAGTGATGAAGAATGGAAAGAACTTGAGATGTGCCTTGGTATGAGCCAATCTGTAGCTGATGCTGAAGGCTTGCGCGGTACGGACGAAGGCACTAAATTAAAATCCACAAGCGGCTGGAATAGTAATGGAAATGGTACAGATTCTTATGGTTTCACCGCCTTGCCTGCGGGATACCGTTTTAACAATGGTGATTTCGACAATATAGGCGATATCGCTTACTTCTGGTCGTCGTCAGATGGCGGTAGTGGTCTCGCATGGCACCGCTACTTGAGCTATAGTGTTTTGGGCATCTCTCGGTACCATTATGGCAACCAACGAGACGGTTTTTCAGTTCGTTGTGTAAAGGATTCAGAACCATCTGATCTTGTTGCCTACTATCCCTTTAATGGTAATGCCAATGATGAAAGCGGGAATGGGAACCATGGAGATACTACCGATCATGCCCCGACATTGATAAACGATCGATTCGGAAATGAAAACAGTGCATATAGTTTTGATGGGGTGGATGATTATATACAAATTCCAAATTCTGAATCATTTAATATTGAAGATGCTATTTCTATATCCTATTGGGTAAAACTAAAAACTTCCGGACCATATTATTTTCCACACCATATAATTGGAAAATATGACTCATGGGGTAGCGGACAAAGAGATTGGGGCATAAACTTTGACATTGTTTCTATCGACACGGGTTATGCGTGGTGGGGATGCACGGGATTACTTCCAGAAGTGTACTATAACATTACAATGACTTTTGACGGCTCTCTCGGGAGAATATATAAAAATAGAGTTTTAATTAATTCCATGGAAATTACTGGCCCTATTCATCAAACAAACTCTGATATTATGATCGGTGAATATTTGCTCGGCGGTAACTATTATTTTGATGGTGTTATAGATGACATACGTATTTACAACCGTGCCCTAACCGATTCAGAGATTGATTCTCTGTACCGTGAAGGTGGTTGGGCTGAACCTCAATCCAGTAATTTAATTGTAAATCCCATCTTTGAAAATGGATTGGATAATTGGAATCCCTACTCTTCTGGTTGGAGTTCATCGACAAATAATCCTCATTCCGGATTGAAATGTGCGGAATTCAACTTTTCTGGTGGTAGTGGATATTATGATGCAAGCATGAAACAGACAGGAGATCATTTATATGTTCAGGCGGGTATTCCATATTTATTCTCATTTTGGAGACGGGAAACTGATACGCATGATACACATACCACAAGTGAAACAATATTGGATGTAGATTTAATACTTAATGGAGTAAATTATTCTCACCCGATGCCTAACATGTCTCCTTCAAATACCTGGGTGCAAATAGATACGACAATTACTTTTCTTGAGAACGGGTATGTTTATATAGATTTTCAACTTCATGGATATGCAACGTCTAATTCTGCTGTCTTCGCAGTTGATGATATCATTCTTTGCCAAATAACAGAGAATTCAACAGTAACAATCCCTACTTTAAGTACTTATCTTAATGATACTGTATTAGTTCCAGTCAATGTTGAGTTCCCTACTGGGAAATATTACGACTCTGCCGAACTCACTTTCAGTGGTTATCAAAATGGGCTGAACTTTATTGGAGTAGATACTTCCTCAAGTATGACAGGTGGCGCCGGCTGGAATTCTGCCGTCAATGAGACTGGTGATAGCCTGATAATTTCCTGGTTTGCCGGCGCAGAGGGTATTTCAGGTAGCGGTGTTTTTTGCTGGTTGAAGTTTGTTGCAACAGGAGAGCCATGCAATTTCAAACCGATTAATATCGAATCCGCCTTATTTAATACAGGCGAGGATCAGGTATCTATTACCAATGGTGGAATTTATATTAAACCTATTCCTTTTTATGGTGATGTGGATAGTAACGGAGAAGTTCAGGCACATGACGCCGCCCTTATCTTAAAACATGTCATTGAGGTAGAGATACTCGATTGTCAGGAATTAGCCAATGCTGATGTTACTGAAGACGGTACTGTATCTGCCCTTGATGCTTCAGTGATCCTGCGGTATGGAGTGGGACTAATAAACGATTTACCTTATGATACTTCCGTATATGGAAGTCTTATGGCTGCCGGTGAATTTTCAATGGAAGAAGAAATCGGGACATTAGGTGGAATATTTGAATTACCTATATTAATAGAAAATGGAAATAATATCTTCTCCTTTGAAGGATGTCTTGAATATGATCCTCAATGTCTGATGTTCTCAGAATTCCAACTTCCAACAGATAAATCCGATTATCAAATTCAGTTGTCAAATGAAGATGGAAAGATTCAGTGGGTTGGTGCCGGTACGAATCAGGACGGTGCCAGTGGAATATTTATTACTGCTTGCTTCGATTATAAGCAGGAAGCAACGGAACATAGTACAACTGTATCATTATTAAAAATGAGGATTAATGAAGAAGTTGAACAATTTAATATTGGCCAGACGAGGGTTAATTATTTGGTTGGAATTGATTCTCAGAAGGGATTACCGGATAAATACGCACTGTCACAGAACTACCCAAATCCCTTTAACCCAATAACTGTAATTGAATATGCATTACCTAAAACATCAAATGTTCAAATTTCAATATTTGATGTAAACGGACGAGTTATAGATAAATTGGTAAATAGAACTCAACAGCCGGGATATTACTCTGTTCAGTTTGATGCTTCAAGTTATAGTTCAGGCGTCTATTTTTATCAGATTCTGGCCGGTAATTTTCAGCAAGTGAAGAAGATGTTGTTGATTAAGTAGATCTACACTATTATTGGTGTCACCCTTTTTATATGGAGAATGAATGAAAAGAGTCTGGATAGTATTTGTCATTATCCTTGTGACAATTGGATTTATGGCATGTGAATTTTTAATAGAAACAGAAACTAACCTTGAAACACCGACAAAACTAACTACGGTAGTAATTTCCGATCAATCAATATATCTAAACTGGAGAGATAAATCCGGTTGTGAAGATGGATATGAAGTTGAACGAAACATCGGAGATACTTTTACTATAATTGGACAGGTCAATGCTGATACAACACATTATACTGATAACGGTTTGGAATATGGTCAGATCTATACTTATCGCGTGCGGGCATTTGCGGGTGATAAAGTTAGTGATTATTCCCGAGAATCAGCGCCAGTAGAATTAATAATCCAGGCACCGACTAATCTTACTATTATGGTCGATGATAGCCAATCCATTAAACTTTCATGGGATGATAACTGTGCTTTTGAGACTGGGTTTAAAGTAGAACGTGGTGAAGGAGAAGGACCCTTCTCTGAAATCGCTGATATAGAAGCCAATTCATCTTTCTATGTTGATCGGGGATTAATGACAGGAACTTACTATTCTTATCGATTAACGGCTTACACTGCAACAAGACAATCAGATTATTCGAAAGTATATAAAATCAAGTTCCCTCCCAGTGGACTTGTGTTTGTTCCCGGTGGTACTTTCACAATGGGGAACGTTTGGAGACCTGATTTCCGGCATGAAGAATATCCAACGCACAGCGTGACATTGGATGAATTTTACATTGGGAAATATGAAGTGACACAGATACAATTCACTGAGATTATGGGATATACCAAGAATTGGAATGGGAGATACAGTCAAGGAGATGATTATCCGGTCTATAATCTATCTTGGTATGAGGCGGTTGAGTATTGTAACAAATTGAGCGAGCAGGAAGGTTTACCACTTTGTTATACAATCACAGGAACAGACGTAGTATGTGATTTCAACAAAAAGGGCTACCGTTTACCAACAGAAGCCGAATGGGAATATGCAGCCCGTAGCGGGGGTAGAAATGATCGGTTATTTAGTGGTACAGATGACAGTGACAGCTTAGGTAATTACGCGTGGTATTATGAAAATACTGGACATTTGCATCCAGGAGGAGGAAAATTGCCCAATGACCTGGGCATTTATGACATGAGCGGCAATGTGTGGGAGTGGTGCTGGGACTGGTACGGCTCATCCTATTATTCAGCATCTCCGTCTTCCAATCCAACCGGTCCCTCATCAGGAAGTGGCCGGGCGGTCCGTGGCGGTTGTACTATTGACTCTCAGGAACAGTGTCGAACCGTACATCGCTACTCTTGGGATCCAGACAATGATGGAGAAGTTTTCGGTTTCCGTATCTGCCGGAATGCAAATTAACTTCATATAGGAACACATATCCATCGGGCGTAAGACCCACGGTGGGGGCAAAATAAGGGGCTGGCATTCACCCAAATGTCAGCCCCTTACAATTTACATACATACAGTGACTGAAGGCTACCGTCGGGCACAGTCTGTTTTTCACAGCCACAATTGAAAATAACGGCGAATAGTCCTTCTGGCGTGGTATAGACCATATGGTAACAGCAATTATGCATGCCGCAGGGGTAGGATAGCGTCGATAGATATTCAATCTGATTTTCGCTGATGCCGGTTTGCTTAGCAATTAGGTTAATATTGGTAAGATGAGGATTAACAGTCATTGATAAATCTCCATTGTTTTGTAGTTTTCTATTGAATTAAGACAATTGAATCCTTACATTATACCAGATATATGACTATTTGTAAGGATAAACATTATGAAAGCGACAATAACATCAAAGGGTCAGGTGACAGTTCCCAAGCCGGTACGGGACTTCCTGAACGTCGGTAAGTCAGACATGATAGACTTTACAATTGCTGATTCCGGTAAGGTATTTATCGAAGTCCCAGGAGAAGGAATTGCCCGGCATGGGGGATTGCTTTCACATTATAAGTTGGCCAAGCCACTCACCGTCGAGCAAATGGATGAGGCTATACAGGCAGAACTGTCCCGGCAGGTGAAACCGTGATCGCCGTCGATACCAATATCCTGGTGCGTTTCTTCGTCCGTGATGATGAAAAACAGTATCAGCAGGCTGTTAAGCTCCTGGAATCATGTGAAGAAACGAATGAGCCGGTGTTTATCTCCAATATTGTCCTGGCTGAACTGGTCTGGGTATTAAAGGGCGGATACAACGTTCCTAAAGTGGATATTATTAAGACAGTCTCGGTGCTATTAACCAGTTCACAGTTTGTATTTGCCGATGCCGGATTGATTCGTGATACCCTGGCTTCTTACCAATCCGGAACTGCTGACTTTGCGGATTACCTGATTGGTCATGATGATATAAAGCAAAAGGCCCGGACAACATTTACTTTTGATAAGCGTTGTGGTCGGGATCGATTGTTCTCTTTTTTACATTAATCTTTTAATACATTTTCTCCCAGAATGGGCGGAGCCCGGATAGCAGCGGAGGTAACTTGCTGCATGTCCGGGCTTCTTTTGATGTGGGGGTTAGTTGAGAATCGCCCAAAGGGATTTAGTGAACCGGCCATCCTTGCTGAGATATGGAATGGCCTGAATAACTCTTTGGTTATCCAGATAATTCTCAATACCATCTTCCGGGATAAATACAGTATCATTAATATGAGGAATTCCGGATTCAATGTTGAACCCCTCCACCACCTGAAAATCAATAACAATATCATCATTAGTCCAGAAACGCATTAATTGACCTGGTCTGTTTTTCATTTTGTATTGAAGAGGATTGCCAAAGATTTCAGCCAATTGTCCATATCCCAGGTGAACAAGAAAACCACCGTTACTTGTCGTTCTGGATAAATATGCTCGTAATGCTTCCCGCTTGGCAATAGCGCTGAAAGTCTTGGATGCGGTTGTAATTGCCTCTATTCCCTGTTTAGAATCAATGGTTCCTTTGCCAACTCCAACCCAGATATTGATCAGTCCCTGGATCTGTTTGATCTCCCGGTTAAGTTGAGATTCCAGATCTTTCGGGATTATGCTTAATCCTATACGGTCAGCCCAACCGCTGGCTGGTTTTGTGTTTGCTCTGAGCGTATCGATTTCATTGTTGATCCGTTGCAGTGTGGCATTCCACAAGAAATCAGTATAATGCAGCGGTTCTTCGATCTGAACCTTCAGTAATGTTTTGATATCATCGACCCGAGCAGTGTTTATCTGCTTTGTCAGACCTTTCTTTTCAGCACGTAAATAGGGCATACTCAACAATTCCTTGAGACATTTCAGTGTTTCCCAGTCAAGTTCATTCAGGAAAGAGGTATCCATCTTGTGCTTTGCAGATTTGATTACCCGCTCAATTCCCCGATAAAATGTTGAGAGGTCAATGTTGGTATCGAATAACTCATTACTCATCTCAGACAGGAAATAGCCAATTGTCAGGGCGCCAATATGGTTGGATGTTAGATATATCCGCCACATGGTTTTAGCCAGGTTTTCAATGGTTAAGGATAGTTGGTATTTCTCCTTCTCGGGTATATCAATATCCCGAATCGGTTTGATCAGGTTTCGATCTATGATTGTGTGGAACAGGGGATTACTTTCCGGGTCACAGACAAACCCACAGTCACCATCGGAATCAGCATTGATCAGGTCTGCTTGGGTTTTAGATAGTACCAGATAGGGTCCAATTTGACAAGTATCCGGAAGGGTCAGTAAGCCGCTGGTGATCGGATACTTGCCAACGATAACGGATTTGTTGGTTTTATACCTACTCTGAATCCGTTTATACACGGAATCCTGAACAACGACAATGAGCCGGAATTCGGTTCCTTGAAATGGTTTGTGGAGCAGGTAATTTGATACAGTACGTTCTAATTGCTTTGAAGCCCAGGGATATTCCGGTCCCAGGATCAGCAACGCTTCTTCGAGTTTTTGGTTTAGTTCCAGTGGCGCATATTCCTGATTATTTAGATAAGCGGCCAACTTCCTCCGGTTTTCCAACGTGAGAATCATATCCCGGTACTTGGGCAATCGTTGAGTCAATATTTGATCCACTAATTGATTGTTTAGGATTGAATCGGGCCGGATGAATTGCCAGAATTCAAATCCCAGATTGATTGCCTGGCCGTGGATGGTATGAGTAGAGGTATTAGTGATCCCAAATTGACAATCATAGACACCTGGTTCAGGGGCATTTACCTTGATATCGCTAACGCACATGATTATATCGTGATCCTGCCATTCTTCCGGATAACTGATACCGATGCCTTCAAAGAATGATCTCGGTACGCACAGGCCTTTTCCGATGGCTCTGTTGTCAACCAGAATCCGTGCCTGGCCTTCAACAGAGTTGGACAGGATAATTCCATAACCGGCTGGCAAGCCAGTCTGGATTTCATAGTCCTTGTCCGACAATACTAAGACTGTGCCGGAATAGGCTTCCGGTAGGCCGTTTCTGCTGTAGAATGGAGTCATTAACAGTGACAAATATCCAACAGCATCACCGGCTGTTTTAAAGGGATGATTTTGCCAATTAAGTGCGTAGAAATTACCCTTGTTGACACCGGAACCACCGTACAAATCCTTACCCATTTGGGCCATTAGAGTATACAGTTTACTGGCTCCTGCGGGGTCATTGCTCTGGGCATAGCAGCCTTCCTCCGGTTTCAAGCGGATACTGTCAATATCCTGAATTTCCGGAATAAATGACGCCAAACAGAAACGCTTTTCCTCCGGGTCTTTCATGTCTGGATTTGGGATTGGTTTACCAAAGACGATACTGCCATCATCTTCGGTTAAGGGAACGTTGAGATGCCGGATGGTGACCGGCTGAATCGTTGATTGTGCAATCATGATTGCCTCCATGGTTTGAGTTGTTTTACGGACTATAGGGGGTCCGAAATTATAGTACTATTTCTAAGGTTATTTGAAGTGACAAATATAGGGTCGAAATGCCCGTTTCACGACGAGCGTTGGGGGGGTCTGAAAAGTGCGATTCCCAAGTATCAAATCTCATCAGACTTTGGGGTGCCTGTTCCGGGTTTGCATCTGCCTAAACCGGGGTGTGCGCTTCTATGGCGGTGATATTACCGATTGGTATGGGCCAATATACGCGTTTTACATCATTCAGTCCGTACACTGGTTTTTCTGAAAATACCCGGATTTGGGGTACCCTTTTTGTACTGACACCGGGCCCTGTTAGGTGGTGGCCGAATATGAGCACGATTGTGTATTCTCGACGATAGGGGTACCTATATTTTGTGTTCACTGTCATGTAAATGAGGGGTATGCGAAATCATTTATATGGCTGTTTCCAGTAGAGGGCCTGCTCTGGGTTGTGGTGTCTGCAAGGGAAGTATTTTGCGTTACGCCGATGCACAAAGCCGTTTCCGGAAGGGGTCGGGGCACGGAACAAAAGACTTTGGAGTCCCGTCATATATGAGAATATATTACAGCGTTTTCCCTGCACACGCCAAAACGCTTTCTATATTATTCCGATCCCGAAAACCGATCTGAAAATACGAGCAAGTAAAAAATAGGCCCCTATAAGGCGTTTTCGCTATCATTTCCAGTTGCTTATTATTATTTCAGTGATTAAAATGCGTTAACTACATACGGTTATGAGTAGGTACAAAATAAATGAGACCTGTCTATGACACCTGAGGAACTAGCACGTCAACATATCGACCAACTATTAATTCATTCGGGCTGGGTAATCCAAGACGTTAAAGCGATCAATTTCGGTACTGATTTGGGAGTTGCTGTACGGGAATTCCCAACAGATGCCGGGCCAGCGGATTACATGCTGTTTATCGATCGGAAAGCCGTTGGTGTTATCGAGGCCAAACCAGAAGGAACAACCCTGGGCGGTGTCCATGAGCAAACGATAAAATACGGTGTCAATTTTCCAAAACACATACCTCACGTTCAACTGCCATTGCCATTTACTTATGAAAGCACCGGCATTGAGACCTATTTTTCAGACCTGCGGGATCCGGATTATCGTTCGCGACGGGTATTTACATTTCATCGGCCTGAAACACTTCAGGAATATCTGCGTGATGCCGTTACCTTGCGCGGGCACCTTAAACAATTACCGGAATTGGATATTGCCGGTCTGCGAAAATGCCAGATCGAAGCCATTACAAAACTTGAAAAGTCATTCCACAATACCCGACCCAGAGCACTGATTCAAATGGCTACCGGCAGCGGGAAGACCTTTACTGCGGTTTCATTTGTTTATCGCCTGATTAAGTTCGCCAAAGCCAAACGAATCCTGTTTCTGGTGGACCGGAAGACCCTTGGAAGACAAACCCGGGGTGAATTCGCCAATTACCGGACACCTGATGACGGCCGTTTATTTACTGAACTGTATAATGTTCAGTTGTTATCCACCAATATCATCGATCCGGTGAACAAAGTCTGTATTACCACCATTCAGCGGCTGTACAGCATGCTGCGGGGTGAACCGATTGACGATGACCTGGAAGAGCATTCACTTCATGATGTTACTGATGAAAGCGTCGATCCCAAAGAAGTGGTGTATAATCCGAATATCCCGATTGAGATGTTTGATTTCATTATTACCGATGAATGTCACCGCTCGATTTACAATCAATGGCGCCAGGTGCTGGAATATTTCGATGCTTTTATTATCGGTCTGACCGCCACGCCATCAAAACAGACGCTGGGTTTCTTCAATCAGAACCTGGTCATGGAATATACCCATGAACGCGCCGTTGCGGACCGGGTGAATGTGGGATATGAAGTCTACCGCATAAAAACTCAAATCACTCAGGATGGCAGTACCGTCGACGCCGGTTTTTACATTGATAAGCGAGATAAAGATACCCGTGAAATTCGCTGGGAAAGGCTGGATGAAGAGTTATCGTACACGGCAAAAGAACTGGACCACAATGTGGTTTCCGAAAGCCAGATTCGCACGGTGATCCGGACTTTTCGGGATCGGTTGGATACGGAAATATTCCCCGGTCGCAAGGAAGTCCCCAAAACCCTGGTCTTTGCCAAGGATGATTCCCATGCGGGAAGAATTCGGCAAGGGTGATGATTTTTGTAAAAAGATTACTTATCGGACTACCGGCGAAACCACGGAAAACCTGATTCAGAGTTTTCGCAATTCCTATAATCCCCGGATTGCAGTGACGGTAGATATGATCTCCACCGGGACCGATATAAAACCCCTGGAATGCCTGCTGTTCATGCGGGATGTACGCTCCCGGCTCTATTTTGAACAGATGATCGGGAGGGGTACCAGGACAATTGACTCCAATGATTTACGGGCAGTCACTCCCGGTGTAAAAGATAAAACCCATTTTATCGTAATCGATGCGGTTGGTGTGACGGAATCAGTAAAGATCGATTCCCGGCCCATGGAGCGCAAACCAACGGTGCCCTTTGATAAACTAATTCAAAGCGTTGCGATGGGGAGCCGTGATAAGGAAACGCTAAGCACTTTAGCCGGCCGATTATCAAGGCTTGGCGTTCAACTGGATAAACATCAACAGGAAAAAGTTACCCGGCTGGCCGATGGTAAAGACCTTCCTCAAATCGTGAATCAATTACTGGATACGGTCGATCCGGATACCATTAAAGAGACAGCCCAGAAGTCCTTTAATACTACCGTGCCGACCACAGAACAATTGCAGTCAACATACCAACAGATGAGTATGGGCGCCTGCCGTGTGTTTGATAATCCGGATTTCCGGGACACGCTGATCATGCTGAAAAAGAAGCACGAGCAGGTCATTGACATTATCAGTCAGGACACTGTACTGGACGCCGGGTTTGATAGTGATTCCAAAGAAAAAGCCAAAGCCGTTACCGAGCAATTTCGGGAGTTCCTGCAAACGAATAAAGATGAAATCACCGCCTTGCAAATTATCTATAATCAGCCCTACGGTAAGCGGCATCTGACGTATGAAATGATCCGGGATTTGGCGGAATCCATGCAGAATCCGCCCTACAATCTGGATACCGATCGGGTTTGGCTGGCCTTTGAGCAACTGGACAAAGACCGGGTGCGGCAGCGCAGTCCTCATAAATTACTCACAGATGTCATTGCCCTTGTGCGTTACGGGCTGGGGAAAACCGACCGACTGAATCCATTTACTGAAATCATTGAACAGCGCTTTACCAATTGGATGAATAACCAGGTAAAAGCCGGAAATATCTTCACACCCGAACAGCAGGAATGGTTGATCATGATCAAAGAACATATTGCTGCCAGTGCTGAGATCACTACCGATGACTTTGATGAAGTGCCCTTCAACAACAAAGGTGGTTTGTCGAAAGTGTATACGCTGTTTGGTGATAGACTGAATCCGATCCTTTCTGAATTAAATAATGTCCTTGTTTCTTAAATATGTGTAGTGATATTTACGCAAAGCGTAATATTTACCTTGTTATTGTTACGAATAACGTATAAACTATTGGTGAATTTTGGATGTCACATTTGGAAACTCAAACTTACATAATTTATACACAACTGGAACATGTCGTAGGCCAAAACTAACAGAAGATATCAAGAGGAAATTCTTGATGCGTGTTAGGTCGCTTGAGGCTGCTGTTACGATTCACGATCTTTGGAAAACTGCTTCCTTGCATTTTGAAAAACTAGAAGGATTTGAAAACCGGTATTCAGTCAGGCTCAATCTGCAATGGCGACTTGAATTTGAGATTGAATGGGAAGACGAAACGAAATTGACAGGTAAGATTACATTATTAGAAATATCAAAGCATTATGGTGATTAATATGGTCGATAAACCGAAACCATTTTTAAATATTGGTCCCGGTGATTTTATCCAGGAAGAACTGGACGAGCGCGATTGGCGTCAGGATGATTTAGCAGATATTATCGGAATGTCTCCTAAAACCATCAATCAGATTATTAAAAACCGGCAGTCCTTAACTCTAGAAACTGCAAGGCTTCTGAGTAAGGCATTTGGTCAATCATCCCAATACTGGATGAATCTGGAATCCATGTACAGGTTGCAGCTACAGGAAGAATCTCAAAAAGAGGTTGCAGCCGAACTGAAAGCAAACATTTATAAATATATGCCAATTCGGGAAATGATTAAAAAGGGCTGGATATGTGCTCATAATGACCTTGATGAAATTATCAAAGATGTAAAATCATTCTGGAATATCTCGGATTTGACCTTTGATTTCTTCGGTGAAAAATTGCTCCCACAATTTCGCAAATCTTCAGCATTTGGTCAGTTTAATGATAACTATGCGCTATGCTGGTACCGAATGGCGCGGCGTAGTGCAAAAATCTATAAATCATTGGACTACAATAAATCCGCTCTGGAATCGTTGGCGAATCAGCTTCACAATTATACAATAGAAGCGGATGGAATCGCAGCATTTATCAATGCTCTGGAGCAATGTGGGGTTAAGTTCTTCGTGCTTAGCCATCTTCAAAAAACCTACACTGACGGTGCTTCTTTTCTGGATGGTGAAAACCCTGTGATTGTATATACAAAGCGTTATGACCGGATTGATAATTTCTGGTTCACTTTGGCCCACGAAATCGCCCATATTTTGTTACATTTGAATACGTCTGATGATTTCTATATTGATAATGTAGAAGTCAGAGGCCAGAGTACTACCACGGAACAGGAAGCCGACGAGTTTGCCTCTGAATTACTTAAGACCAAAGCAATTATCGATATATTTGATATCTACAAAGGTTATATTCGACAGAAACTTATATTTTTAACTGCCGAACAACTGAAACTACACCCCGGAATTATTGTTGGAATTCTACAATATAACGAATTATTACAGCGTAAATATCTGAACGGGCTAAAGGAAGTAGTATCATCGTCTATCCCGGATAAGTACTTCGCTGAGAATCATCTGGATGAAATCAAGAATTGTGCATGAAGAATGAGGTGCTGACAGCGTGAGTGAATTGCCAAGTAGTTGGGTGTCTGTAGGTTTAAGAGAAGTCACTGAACAATCAAAAATCAAGATAAATCCTTTAAATATTGGGAAAACCCGATATGTTGGACTTGCACATATCGATAAGGATAATGGCAAATTAAATGGATATGGCCATTCCAATGAAATCAGAAGCGCAAAATCTGTATTTAGAAAAGGCGATTTATTATATGGTAAACTCAGACCATACCTGAATAAAGTTTGGTACGCAACATTTGATGGAATATGCTCAACTGACCTATTAGTTTTTTCTCAAAACTTAGTAAATAATGAATATCTCAAATATAGACTTTTGATGCCGGACTTTGTTCGGTTTGCTAATATAAATGTATCTGGTGTTCACCATCCACGTGTTAAATATGATACAATTTCGAATTTCCAAATCCCTCTTCCCCCACTCCCCGAACAACAGCGCATCGTTGCCAAGATCGAAGAACTCTTCACCAAACTCGATGCCGGGGTTGAAGCCCTGCAGAAAGCCAAAGCCCTGCTGAAACAATACCGCCAGTCGGTGCTCAAAGCCGCCGTGGAAGGCAAACTGACAGAAGAATGGAGAAAGGAAAACGGAGAAGGGACCGAACCGGCTTCCGTACTCCTGGAGCGGATTCAGGCCGAGCGCAAGCAGCGCCTGGGCAGCAAGTACAAGCCACCGAAACCGGTTGACACGACCAACTTACCGGAATTGCCGGATGGGTGGGTGTGGGCGAGTTTTGGTGAAATAGCAGAAGTGGATTCAGATTTAATAAATCCGACTCACTGCCCAGACAGCATACATATTGCTCCAAATCATATCGAAAAGTTCACGGGGAGATTAATTGAAACTGGAACAGTCAGCAAGGATAAAGTTACAAGTCCAAAACATCGATTTAAATCTGGTCAAATTCTATACTCAAAAATACGACCTCATCTTGGGAAGGTAATAATTACTGAATTAAATGGTATGTGTAGTGCTGATATGTACCCAATTAATTCATTAATACATCCCCATTATTTATTCCGTTTTATGCTAACATCCTTCTTTATAAATATTGCATCTCAGAATCAAGGGCGTACAGTGTTACCTAAAATCAATAAAGATACACTATACCTACTACCAGTACCTGTTCCACCGATAGAAGAACAAGTTCTAATTGTAAGTCATTTAGAGAGAGTTCTATCAATAATTGAAGAATCAGACAAATTAATTAACCCCGAGATCAAGCGCTCCCAATCCCTTCGTCAATCCATCCTGAAGCGGGCGTTTGAGGGGAAGCTGGTGCCGCAGGATCCGGCAGACGAACCAGCGAGTGAGTTGCTGGAGAGGATAAGGAAAGAGAAATGAAATATAATGAACATTAACACCTATACTGCACGTTAACAGAAGATATGTTAATATGCATATTTAAGTTGTTTTTAGAATTATATAACGTTTTATTTGCAATAATGGTCACAATGTGATAATCAATGCATATAGAACGTGAAGAAATTAGACAAATTGAGTTTATAGTTGCATAACCAACCATTATATGTTAGGTTATGCGTGTAATAACTCATAGTGATACAATGAATAAAGAATATCAGTACCTCCAACAATTTATTGATGACCGGCAAAGTCGAGGCCGATATACCTTCAGCCTGGAAGAACTGCGTTCTGAATTCAAGGTCAGTGACATAGCATTGGAGCGTGCTATTGGCAGATACATCCGTAAAAATCGCATTGTCTCGATCCATAAGGGGTTTTATGCTCTCGTTCCGTTGGAGTATCGCTCGATGGGGATTTTGCCGCCGGAGCAATTTATTGATGATCTTATGGCGTATCTGCAAAAACCCTATTACATGGGCTTGCTCACTGCAGCGGCATTACACGGCGCCGCACACCAGCGCCCCCAGGAATCCTATGTGGTGACCGTCAGCAATATGCGTCCCTTGTATAAAAAGGATGTTAAAGTTAACTTCGTCCTTAAGTCGTCTATTCCGGCGAATGCTTTGGTAGATAAAAAAACACTGACCGGCTATTTGAAAGTATCAAATCCGGTACTGACCGCATATGACCTGCTTTTGTATTTGTATAAAGTCGGTGGTCTTAGCCGTACTGCTGAAATCCTGTCAGAATTAATTGAAGTTATCAAGCCGAAAGACTGGGGGATTCTGTCTGAGATAGATGTGAAAGTAGCACCGTTGCAGCGGTTGGGATATATTCTGGAATTTACTCTTGAACAAATTGCCCTGGCAGATGGTCTATACCAGGTCATTCAAAACCAAATCCGGTTTCGTGCTCCCCTCAATCCCCGCAAAGCCAAGACCGGTTTTCCGGTTAACAGCCGATGGAAAGTCATTGAAAATTACCAGATAGAAGCGGAAATATGATACCTCAAATCATTATATCGGAATGGATGTCTGTTGCCCCCTGGCAAAAAGTTGAAATGATTGAACAGGACCTGATCATCAGTCGGGCGGTGATTGATATCTTTAATGATCCGTTTCTGCGCCAGAAAGTGGCTTTTCGGGGAGGAACAGCGCTGCATAAACTCTATTTCCAGCCGGCAGCCCGTTATTCCGAAGACATTGACTTGGTCCAGATGTCTGCAGAGTCAGTTGGCGAAACAATTGATCGTTTTCGACAAGTCCTGAATTACCTGGGAGAACCTGCCCGGCAACAAAAGCATCGAAACACGACATTGATCTACCGCTTTGAATCAGAAACTCCGCCTACCGTGCCGCTGAGATTGAAGATTGAAATCAATTGCCGGGAACATTTCACCGTATTCGGCTACCAAACTGTTCCATATAAAGTTGAGTCCCGTTGGTTCACTGGCCAGAGCGATTTGGTCACCTATTCAATTGAAGAATTGCTGGGCTCAAAAATGCGGGCATTATATCAGCGTAAAAAGGGTCGCGACCTGTTCGATCTCTGGTACAGCCTAAGCCATCGGACGATTAATGTGGAGCATGTGTTACAATCATTTAATGTTTTTATCAGGCACAATGAGTTGACGGTTCAGAAAGAAGAATACATCGACAATGTTTATGATAAGATTTCTGATCCTGATTTCCTAAGTGATATTGCCGGTTTGATTCGGCCCGGTATTGAGTACGATATTGAACAGTCTTTTGAATATTTGAATATGAATCTCTTTTCAAAAATGAACTCACAAATAGGATTATTATAATGACCGACGCCTCAGCCTTAGTATCAAAACTCTGGAATTACTGCAATGTACTCCGTGATGACGGGGTCAGTTATGGGGATTATGTCGAGCAATTGACCTACCTTCTGTTTCTGAAAATGGATGATGAGCGGAGCAAACCGCCCTATAATAAAGAATCCCAAATACCGGCTGAATTCAATTGGGAAAGCCTTCGAATCAAAGATGGTGACGAACTGGAATTGCACTATCGCCATCTGTTGGAAAACCTAGGCAAGGACTCCGGATTGATCGGTGTCATTTTCCGTAAGTCCCAAAACAAGATACAGGATCCGGCCAAACTCCGCCGTATCATTAAAATGATCGATGATGAAATCTGGATGGGTCTGGATGTTGATGTAAAAAGTGAGACCTATGAAGGTCTTTTGCAGAAGAATGCTGAAGATGTAAAAAGCGGTGCTGGTCAGTATTTCACACCACGGCCACTGATTAACGCAATTGTGGAAGTGATGCGCCCGGAACCGGGAATCCAAATTATGGACCCGGCTTGTGGTACTGGCGGATTTCTCATCTCGGCCCATAGCTACATCGCCCATCGGTTTCAACTGGACAAAGAACAGAAACAACACTTACGAAAGATTGCAGTATCTGGTATTGAGATTGCTGACAGTGTTGCCCGGCTCTGTGTAATGAATCTCTATCTGCACGGCATTGGTGGCGAAGAAAGCCCGATTGAAGTGAAAGACTCCCTGGAGTCATTGGGCAATGATCGTTACGATATGGTGCTTACCAATCCACCCTTTGGTAAAAAGAGTAGCGTTACGATAGTCAATGGGGGTGGTAAGGCATCCCGGGAAGCGATTTCTTATGAACGTCAGGACTTCTGGGCAACCACATCCAATAAGCAGGTGAACTTTGTCCAGCATATTAAATCCCTGCTGAAGATTAATGGCAGGGCCGCTGTCGTGGTTCCGGATAATGTTTTGTTTGAAGGTGGTGCCGGTGAAACCGTGCGTCGGAAGTTGCTGCAGGAATACGATGTTCATACCCTGTTACGATTACCAACCGGAGTTTTTTATGCCCAGGGTGTCAAGGCGAATGTCATCTTTTTTGACCGCAAACCGGCCAGTGAAAAGGTTTGGACTGAGAAACTGTGGATTTACGATCTGCGGACAAATAAGCACTTCACCCTGAAAACCAATCCGCTGAGCCATACCGATCTCGAAGATTTCATCAAATGCTACAATCCGGAAAACCGGCATGACCGCCAGGAGTCCGAACGGTTTAAATCGTTTACATATGATGAACTGATTCAGCGGGATAAGATCAGTCTGGATATCTTTTGGCTAAGGGACGAAAGTCTGGAAGATATGGACAACCTGCCCGCTCCTGATGTGCTGGCGGCTGAGATTGCCGATAATCTTGAATCGGCACTGGAGCAGTTTCGGGGAATTGTTGAAGACCTGTAATTAGATAAATAATAGAAAGAAAACTGTGAATTTAATTGAAATTATTGAAATCCTGCCGGACAAGCCGATAGTAAATATCAAGAGATCAAAAGAGAATAATAAATGCACTTTATATTATGATAAAGAAGGCAAAGAGCAAAAAACGGTTACTATAGATGATTTGCCGATTACTAATGATAAATCCCAATTATTTAATATTCAGGTTGAATTAAACAGATTAAAATATAAACAATTAAAGCAGAAGATTGCTGAGATAAGTAGAAATGTAACGAATCAGTTAAAAATGAATAGTTGGCGGCCTGAATCAGAAAGGATAAGAATAGCCAATAATCCGGGTTTAAATATCCTTCATAATGCTAAAGAAATTCTGTACCAGTGGTTTTCTGAGCAACAAATTAATCCCTCACCTTTGTCTGGAATGCCTACAATCAGATTACCAGAGAATAAGAGTCGAAAACCAGATGTTACGCAAATTATTACAGATAACACTTCTCCCAGTATTCAATATAATGGGAAATATATTGAATTTAAAAAAGAAAAGGACAATATAATTATTACTTATAATAATAGAACACGAAGCTATAGAGCAGACGGTTTTAAATATTTGTATCATTTACTTTATAATCCAAGTACGGAGATTCACTCCTCAAAATTATACCAAATCGTTCATTATCAGGCCTATGATATCGAAAACGATGAAATCATAGAACAACAAGATAATGTTGAAAACGATGAATTAGTGGTATCCACGGTTGATGATAAAGCCCAAAATGAATATAGAGAAAAATTAATGCTACTTAAAAAGGGTATGGACGAAGCTGAAAAAATTGAAGATATAGCATTATATCTTAAATATGAAGAAGAATACGAAAAATTGGTGGAACACGTAAAAACATTATATGACAAACACGGAAAACCTAAGAAATTAAACAAGAAATCTGATAATCACAGAAGAAACGTTCAACGGGCAATGAAAACAGCATTTGAGAAAATTGAAAAGGATTTCCCTGATATTTATAAGTTTTTATACTCCTTAATAGAAACCGGTACTTTCTGTCGGTATAATCCGAATGATGGCCTTAATATCACTGTATCTTGATTGTATTATTCATTACTACTAAATAAAACATAGCACATATATTAGTTGTTCATTATTAATGAACAATTTCTGAACAGTTTGTTCACTCCAACTGAACGCAATAATAGGTGAGGGGAAAAGAAATCTTCTCACGAAAAAAGGAGAGTGACAAATTGGATAATGACAAACGGATAAGTACAAACCAGAATCGAGACCTATTCCGATATTTTGGTGCGATTAAGCTGGTACCCGATTGTTGCCTTTTTTCGGGATTTGTTACTACTTCAGTTAATATTGTTAATTTAGTTAATTCATATTTAAACCGATTCGGTCAACCAAATAGAGATATTGGTTCACCGGAGAGATTTGAATACATCATTCAGTTTTTAATTAATAATATTAACAACCGAAGTCACCGGGATTTCACTTACGATATTCGTATCAAGTGCGGTTGCTTCACGAGCGGTTGTGTTCAATATCGGAATAATGTTAAAACATTTAATGTAAACATGATTCAAATAATTGGACTTTGTATCTATTAACGATTAATGAAGGAAAACAAAACAATGTTAATCGTAAAGTCTTTTTCAGTAAAAGCAAAATTCGAGGATTTAGTCCTTGAAACAGTTGATGGAAATAATGCCACAGACATTATTAATCGGACCATGAGTCCTTACACAAAGAATAATAAGCAGAATCAATTTACAACTTTGATTCCATTAAAAGATGACGCAACTCGCAGGGTTTTGGAGCAGTTTGATTTTACAGGAATTGTCCAGCCGGTTG
>Ga0265596_1000370_pt1 | contig 28438 bp, 19 predicted proteins | sample saktaG_FD_190143 | JGI IMG/M metagenome (GOLD analysis project Ga0265596, IMG submission 190143) | Saline water microbial communities from Sakinaw Lake, British Columbia, Canada - sak_2013_06_06_60m | ecosystem: Environmental > Aquatic > Non-marine Saline and Alkaline > Saline ...
TCAAGCGGACTCTAAGCTTGAGGCGATTAAAGCTATTGAAGACAGCGGCCTGGAAGTTGTAGGTTTGATTGTTCTCGTCGACCGTGAGCAGGGAGGTAGGGAGCGGCTTGAAAAAGTCGGGTATAAGTTAATCTCGGCTTTCACCATCACCGAGCTGTTTGACTACTATCGTAAAAAGGGTATGATTACTCTCGAAAAACATGAGGAGTGCTTAACCTATATTGCTAACAATTAAGGAGGAAATAAGGAGGAAACAAAAAAGAGAAGGCTAGCCCTTAGGGTTGGCCTTTTTTCTTTGCTTTTAGCCCAAAATTAAGGTATAATATTAACAGTTAACAATTAACTTTTAACAATTAACAATAATAATATGGCGAAAAAAACGAAGTTGCCGGCTAAATTAGAAGAATATCTAAAAAAAGCCGGGGTAAAACATAATATTTTGGAGCACCGGACGGTTTATACAGCCATGGATGCGGCCGCGACTATGAAGAAAAAAATGAACGAAATTGCCAAGTCGCTTCTGGTGCAGGCCGACAAGGATTATTTTTTGGTACTATTGCCCGCCGATTATAATTTAGATTTTAAAAAATTAGGGAAATGCTTAGGGGCACAGACCGGCAAAAAGATAAAAACGGTAAAAATTCCGGGTGAGAAAATTATGGGAGATGTTTTAAAGATTAAAGCCGGGACAATGAGCGCTTTTGGTAAGCTTTATAAACTGCCGGTAATTGCGGATAAAGCCCTGATGAAAGCGAAAAAAGCGGTTTTTTCAACCGGGAGTTTTAACCATTCCGTGGAAATGGCCGTCAAAGATTTTGTAAAGCTGGAAAATGCGGTTTTGGGAAGTTTTGGGATTAAAAAGAAGATAAAAATACAGAAAACGGTGAAACCAAGTAAGAAGGCGGTGAAGAGAAAAGTAAGAAGAAAGAAGTAGAAAGATTTATGTTAGATTTTAAGACGGAAAAATTCGAGGGTCCTTTGGGTTTATTGCTGCAACTCATTGAAAAGGAGGAACTAGATATAACCGAAGTGAGCCTGACTAAAATTGCTGACCAATATATTGACTATATAAAGGAGTCGGGTGAAATTAATCTGGACGAGATGGCGGATTTTTTAGTTATTGCGGCAAAATTATTATATATAAAGTCTAAAGCGCTGTTGCCTTACTTATACACAGAGGCAGACGAGGAGATTGAGGAACTGGAGCAGCAGCTAAAGATGTATAAAGAATTTCTGGAAGCGATGAAAATCATAGAGGCCATGATAAGCGAGAAAAAATTTATGGTTGCCCGGGAATTTGATAAAAAGGCGATCTTGAGTAATTTAAAACTTTTTTCTCCGCCGGCGAAATTAACTAGAGAAAATCTAGCAGCGGTTTTTAAGGAATTTATCAGCCATATCAGACCGGAAGAGGAGAAATTAGAAGAGGAAAAATTAGAACGCAAAATAAATATTGAAGACAAAATTTTGGCTATCCAGAAAGCGCTTTTAGAAAAAATCAGGGTTAATTTTTCTAAAATTTTAGCCAAGGCCGGATCAAAAACAGAAATTATTGTCAGCTTTCTGGCTATTTTAGAATTGATAAAGCAGCGCGACGTTATCGCCGAACAGGAGGGCTTGTTCGGCGAAATTACTATAAACAAGAATAATTAATTTATGCTTATTAAAAGTAAAATTGAATCTTTGCTTTTTATTTCCGCCAAGCCGATGACGATTAAGCAGCTAGCCCAGCTAGTCAGGAAAGAACCGAAGGAGGTTGAGGCGGCTATAGAAGAGTTAGCGGCCGATTATAGAGAAAGAAAAGCGGGGCTGGCTATAATAAAAAACGGCTCGGCTTTTCAGATGGTCAGCGCTCCGGAGAATTCTTCTTTGGTCCGTGATTTTATCAAAGACGAAACTACGGGAGAGCTAACCCGCCCCAGTTTAGAAACTTTAACTATTATCGCTTACCGCGGGCCGATTTCCAAACTGGATTTGGAAAGGATAAGGGGGATAAATTGCTCCCTGATTTTGCGCAATTTACTTATACGCGGTTTAATAGAAGCCAAGACGGACCGGAAAAAGAATGAAATTTATTATAATATTACTTTTGATTTTATCCGCTTTTTAGGCATAAACGACGTGAACCAGTTGCCGGATTATGAGAGATTGAATAAAGATGATACATTGGATAGAATATTAAGCGATGATGTCTAAGAAGTAAGAAGATAAAAATACAATAACCAATAATCAAATTTCAAACAATAATCAATAACTAAATTTCAATAACCAAACCATTTGATTATTGGTTATTGAATATTAGAATTTGTTTGGTTATTGTTTCTTGGTTATTGATTATTTTATTAAGGGACCAGAGATTTAATATGTTAATATCAGCTGTAGCCAGTTTAATTATTACGGCTCTAATTTTCAGCTTTGCCGTTTCTCCGGCCAAGCCTGGTTTTAGTTTAAATATTTTTAACGCTCTGGCCGGAGATAAAGGGGAGGTTTTAGGCGTGGATGAAAAAGATATCGGAGAGGCCGTGGGCAGAGCGGTTGAGGAAATGAAAAAAGTGCCGCTGGCCGGAAGAATTTTACCAGCCAGTGAAGACAGGCCGGCCGGACCGCAAAAACTACCAGCCTCGCCAGCTAGTCTAGGCGGGCCGGGCGTTGAGGATTTTATGATTACGGCTAAAAGCGCGGCGGTGATTGACCGGGAAAGCGGCGCCTTGCTTTTTACTTATCAGCCTGATGAGATAATACCTATCGCCAGTTTGACTAAATTAATGACCGCTCTGGTTCTTCTTGACCATAACCCGGGCTGGGATTTTATTTACGAAATAAAAAGGGAAGACAGACGGGAAGGCGGGAAAATTTTTTTGTTCCTGGGAGAAAAAGTGACGGTTAAAGATTTATTTTATTTAAGCTTAGTGGCTTCGGACAATACGGCCGCGATTGCTTTAGTCCGATCCTGCCGACTTAGTGAAGAAGAATTTGTTAAAGAGATGAATGAGAAAGCTTTAAGTTTCGGTTTAACAAAAACGAAATTTAGCGACCCTATCGGTTTAAATAACAATAATGTTTCCACGGCCGGGGAGGTAGCCCGGCTGGTCAAAGCCGCTTTTTCCTCTGAAGATATCCGCCAAGCAACCTTAACTAAAGAATATGAATTTAAAACTTTGGATGGGAAAAGAAAGAAAGTTTTAACTACCGATTATTTGTTAGATAATTTTCCGGAAAACGGCTTAAAAATTATCGGCGGCAAAACCGGTTATACGGATTTAGCCGGCTATTGTTTTGCCGGAGAATTTACTGATGGTAGCGGCCGGGAAATCGCCACTGTTATATTGGGCGGCCAAAGCAGCAGCCAGCGTTTTGAAGAAACAAAGGATTTAGTTGAATGGGTTTATAAGAGTTATGAATGGTAAATTAATATATGATTCTTGGGATTTTTGGGACTTTCAGGATAAGTGGTATAATAGGAAAAGATAATCATTAGTTTAAGAAAATAGTATGAAGAAAAATAAAATTATTATTGCCAACTGGAAAATGAAGCTAACTTTAGCGGAAAGTTTAGAGAAAGCAAAAAATTTTAAAGAGAAATTTAAAGGTTTTGACCGGGGCGAGGTTGTGGTTTGCCCGCCGTTTATTATTCTTGATGAAATTAGCAAATTGTTTAAAAAAACCGGTTTAAAATTAGGCGCCCAAGATGTATTTTTTGAAGAAAGCGGGGCTTATACCGGGGAAATTTCGCCGAAGATGCTTCTTGAAGCCGGCTGCCAGTATGTTATTGTCGGGCATAGCGAACGCCGCCGCTTCTTGCTGGAAAATTATGCTATGATCCATCAGAAAGTAAAAGAAGTTTTAAATGTTTCTGGTTTGACTCCAATTGTCTGTATCGGCGAAGAAAGCGAGGAAAGAAAAACAGACAAACGGGATTTTGTTTTAGTTGACCAGCTACAGCAAGCTTTAGGCGGCATCAATATTCTGGAGAATCAGCAAATCGTTGTAGCTTATGAGCCGGTTTGGGCGATCGGTTCAGGGCTGGTAATTGAGCCGGCCGAAGCTGAATATGCCCATAAGATTATCGGCCTGGCTTTAAAGGATATGTTCGGTTTAGGCGTTGTTAATAAAAATTTCCGCATCATTTACGGCGGCAGTGTTACCAGCGAAAACGTAAAGAGTTTTTCCGATCTGGAAAATATTGACGGCTTTCTGGTCGGCGGCGCCAGTTTAGATCCGGAGGAGTTTTATAAAATAGCCAAAGGAATATTAAAATAACCAATAACCAAGAAACAATAACCAAACAAATTTCAATATTCAATAACCAATTAACTAAAACGTTTGGATATTGAAGTTTGGTTATTGGGTATTATTTGGAATTTGATTATTGGTTATTGATTATTATCATTTTATGCTTGTTCATATTAAAGAAATAGTTAAAGAAGCGCAAAAGGGCGGTTACGCCGTAGGCGCTTTTAATATTCATAATTTGGAATCAGCTTTGGCCGTGGCTCGCGCGGCCAATAAGGCGAAATCTCCGGCAATTATCCAGGTTTCCGAGGGCGCGATTAAATATATGGGTTTAAAACCTATTACCCATATCGTTTCTACTATTGCTAAGAATATCGCCGCTCAAGTGCCGATTGCCCTTCATCTTGATCACGGCAGCAGCTTTGACTCTATTTTTGAATGTATTAATTCGGGATTTACTTCAGTTCACATTGATGCTTCTTCTCTGCCCCTGGACGAAAATATTAGTTTAACCAAGCAGGTAGTTGAGGTGGCCCATAGCCGCGGCGTCTGGGTCCAGGGAGAAATTGGAGCAATAGTTGGCGGCCATGGCGATAATGGCAAGAAGTTGAAAAATATTCCTTTAGCCAAAGCCGGAGACGTGGTAGAATTCGTAAAAGCCACGAAAGTTGACACGATCGCGGCGGCGGTCGGCACTGCCCACGGCGTTTATACTAATGAGGATATAAAATTTTCTCTGTTAAAAGAAATAATAACAAAAGTAAAAAAACCTTTTGTCCTGCACGGCGGTTCCGGAGTGGCGGACGAGAAAATAAAGAGGGCTATAAAGGAGGGGGTTAATATAATTAATATTGGCAGCGACATAAAAATCGCTTTTTGCACGACTTTGATTAATAATTGCCTAAAAAATAGAAAAGAAACCGATCCAAGGAAGTTGCTTAAACCAACAATTGAGGCAGTGGAAAAAGTGGTTTACGATAAGATGAAATTGTTTGGCAGTGCTGGACAAATAAAAATAAAAGAGGTAGAAACGTAGGTGACTGTAATTTGCAATTAGTCCCGCCACTTTATCATATTTATGGTGGGCGGGATCCCGCTAAGCGGTGATAATTTGTAATTTGGAAATTAATAAATTATTTTCCGTTATTTAAAATCCCCAATTTCTAATTTCAAATTTCTAATTACTTAAATATGTATAATATTATTCCCTTAATTTTAATACTTATCAGCTTAAGCGTCATTGTTTATGTCGTGGTGAGGAAATTTTCCGTTTTGGCCGGCGTGGATGTTGACAATATTCCGGCGGAAAGAGAAGCCAAGGTTAAAGAGAGGATTATAAGCAGCCGCTTAAAGAGAAATATTTTTAAATGGAGTTCCCGGATAACAAAAATTTTTATATTCCTGGGGGAAAAAGCCGGGATTTTCTCAAAATGGATATATAATAAGCTTTACGAGCTAAAAGAAAGTTACGGCGCGGAGATGATCCTGCCTACGGCGGATAAAGAGAAAAAAATCGGGGAATTATCGGTTGAAGCCAAAGAAATGATTGGAGAAGATAATTTCAAGGAGGCGGAAAAAAGGCTGATTGAAATTATAGGCCTGGATAGTCAGAATATAGAAGCCTTTAAGAGTTTAGGCAATCTGTATTTTGAGAATAAGGATTACGAAGACGCCAGGCAGACGTTTGCCCATATCTTAAAACTGATAAAAGACAGCAAAAATGATGAGGAAATAGCGGAAATAAATTTTGAACTTTCTTTAGTCAACCGGGCTGACGGCCGGTTAGAGCAAGCCCTAGAGCATATAAAAGAAGCGTTAAGAGCTGCTCCTAACAATCCCCGTTATCTTGACACGATGCTGGAAATCAGTATAATGAGAAAAGACAAAGTTTCAGCTTTGGACGCTTACGGCAAGCTGGCAAAAGCCAATCCGGATAACCAGAAACTAAAAGATTTTAAAAAACAGATTGATGAATTATAATTTACTTTTTTTGGTTTTTGCATATTTTATACTGTGGAGAACAGTATTTTTTTAATCAAGGCCGGGTTATAACAATTAACAGTTAACTATTAACTATTAACAATTAACAATTAACTATTTGAGTAGCGCCGAAATAGCTTCCGCCTTCTCCGCCCGCTGGCGGATTCGGCGAGACAGGCAGCTGGTCCAATCATTTATTGCAAGAAAATCGCGAGAAAAAATAGAAAAATTAATCAGGCCGTTGTAGCTCAGCTGGTAGAGCAACTCCATGGTAAGGAGTAGGTCCGCGGTTCAAATCCGCGCAACGGCTCAGGGAATGACAATTAACAATTAACTTTTAACAATTAACAAGGAGGATGGAAACATTTCGTTTTTTACATTTTAAAGTTTATATAGATGCTAAGTTGTATTTCAAAAGAATATTGGTTATCTCTGAAAGAGTAAAAAACTTTTCATTTCGTGACTAAATAAGAAGAGCCGCCTTATCAATAATACTGAATATTGCCGAGGGTTCAGCGAAAAAGTCAGACATTGAGTTTGCGAGATTTCTAGAAATTTCCATAGGTTCCTTAAATGAGGTTGTGGCCTGCCTGGACATAATGAAAGAATTAGGTAAAATAAATAACCAAGAATATGACGACTTATTGTTGAAATCTGAAAATTTGGCAAAACAATTAGGGGTATTTATAAAAAAACTAAGAATAAAAAGTAGTTAAAAGTTAATTGTTAATAGTTAAAAGTTATAAAAGGGGTCGGTACCAAAGTGGTCAACTGGGGCAGACTGCCACCGCCTCTGGCCACGCCCCGCCAAAGGCGAGGCTCCGCTAAAGCGGGGCCGTGGGCGGGGTGCCGCCAAAGGCGGCATAAATCTTCTGTTTTTATGTATAAAGTTTATATACTGGAGAGTAAAATAAAAATAAAGTATTATGTAGGCCATACAGACAATGTAATAAGCAGATTATCTAGACATAATAAGGGATATGTAAAATCAACAAAAGCATATAGGCCTTGGAAATTAATTCACACTGAAGAATATCAAACTAAACAGGAGGCTTATAAGAGGGAGTTGCAAATAAAGTCTTATAAAGGAGGTGAAGCATTTAAAAAATTAAGAGTAAAAAGTTAATTGTTAATTGTCAATTGAATCTGGGTCGGTACCAAAGCGGTCAAATGGGACAGACTGTAAATCTGTTGGCTCACGCCTTCGTAGGTTCGAACCCTACCCGGCCCACAAAACACAAAAATGGCATTAGTGCCATTTTTGTGTTTTGCTGAGTTGGGTGCTGGGAGAACCTATAGGAAAAACCACCAAGATCGAAAACTTACCTTTTTAATAAATAAAATAAGCTAAGAAAAAATTTCCGTCAATTTTAGAGAAATGGGGCTTCCGCCCCTTCGAACCCTACCCGGCCCACCTATGCCTCTCCCGCTTAGCGGGATTAAGCTTCGGTGGGCAAGCCCACAAAACAAAAAGCGGCTTTAATGCCGTTCTTTTGTTTGACCCCGTTAGAGATGCATTTTTAATGGGATGAGTTTCTGACGGGGTTGACTTTTTCCCGATTTTGTAGTAAAGTTTAATATAACAAAACCTTAATTTTAAAATAAATGAAATTTTTTATCAAAGTCAACAAAATCAATAAAGACGATAAAAATATAAAAGATTCTGACGCTGATGGATCGCTTGATGAGGGAGAAAAAAAACCAGGCATTAACCCGAAGAAAAAAGACAGCGACAATGACGGTTTATCTGATTATGAAGAAATAAATGTTTATGGTACAGACCCTAATAATCCGGACACAGATAAAGATGGGGTTTCTGATGGGGATGAAGTAAAAATGGGGCGCAATCCGCGCGGGTCGGGCAGATTAAAGGATTTATTTATCCCTTATGCCGGCAATGATTACAAACCGCAGGCTCTGCATCCACAGCGAATATTTTTTCATGCCTTGAGCGCGATTTTAATCAAGGTATTGGTTGTTGGTTTTGTCGTTATCATTCCTATCAGCGCTTGGCTTACGCCGGACGTGCTTTTAGAGCAGGCCGAAAAAATTATTGAGCTGACTAATAAAATCAGGCAGAGCGTAGGCGTTCAATTGCTGACAGAAAACAATTTACTGACTCAAGCCGCTTATAATAAAGCCGAGGATATGCTCTTGAACCAATATTTTGACCATATTGGTCCGGATAAAAAAACGGTCAGCGATTGGCTCGCTGGCGTTAATTATAAATACGCCATTGCCGGTGAAAATTTAGCCATGGGGTTTAGCGGCGCGGAAGAGGTAGTTAACGGCTGGATAAGGAGCCAGACTCATTACGCCAATATGGTTGACCCGGATTTTTCCGAAATTGGGATAGGGATGTCGAGCGGCCTTTATGAAAATTACGATACAACTTTAGTCGCCCAATTTTTTGGTTCCAGCCGGTCGGCAGTTTTTACCGCCGTGGCCGAAAAGAAAAACAATACCGCCCAAAAGCAGGAAGAACAGATACCTTTAGGAGGTAATAGTATCCAGCCGGTGGTTCAAGGAGAAAAAGAAGAAAAAAGTGTTCCTCCGCTGGTAACACCAGTTCTAATTTATCCGGCTAAAGGATTTTTAACCAGCCAAAATTTAATAGAGGTCCAAGTTTTTGCGCCAGAGACAGAGGAAGTTATTGTCTACAGCGACGGCGGAGAAATCGCCCGTAGCCGGGGAATTGTGGGTAGTTATGTAAATTTAGAAATAAATTTAGCCGAAGGAGAGCATAATTTGAAAGTGGTTGCTACTAGGGGGGAAGAGAGAACAGAGTCAGAGGATTACCCCATAACCATTGACAATACGCCGCCGGTAGTTGACCAGGTCAAAACAAAACTTACCGTGGTTGAACCAACCGGGCAGAAAGAGAAAATTGTCCGGGCAGTAGCTTATTTAAGCTCTGACACGGCCACGGCCGAAGTAATTTTTAGCAGTTATCATATAATTTTATTGCCGACAGAAGAAGGCAATTGGATTGGGCAGACAATAATTTTTGACCAGGATGAAGAGCAGATTTTTAACCCGGTAATTTTGGCTAATCTGGTGGCCTGGGACAAAGCCGGGAATAAAACCACGGTTGACGTGGGTTGGGAGAATATTACCCCGGTCAAGCCCTCGCTTCTTAACCAGTATTTTTTCTTAAAAGAGCAGCAGCCAAAGTATGTAAAATCGCTTTTTGACGTCAGCTCTATTTATTATAAAATACTCTTAGGGATAGTTATTATTGCCTTACTTTTGAATATTTTTATAGAAATAAGAAAACAGCGTCCGAAAATAATCGCTTCGGCTCTGGGCTTGATTATTTTATTGGTGATTTTAATTATTTTGTAATTTAGACTAAAAAATATAAAGGAACATTGTACTTCATAAAGTCCACAGAGAATTCTTCTGTGGGCTTTTCTTTTTTTCATTTTTTTTCTTGTCATTTTCTTCGTCGCGGCAGAATTTCAACCGAAGGGCGGATTCTGCCGGACAACCGCGGGATCTTACCCTTGCAAAATCCATAACTCGCTTACCGGCAGAATCCCTTCCAGGAGATTCTGCCGGTAAGCGCAGTTAAAAGAATCGGGTTATTTTACCAGTATTAACGAAGGAGTGAAAATCCAAAGCTTGACTATTGAAAATGGTTTAGCTAAAATTGACTTTGACGAACAATTGGAATTTCAGGTTGGGGGTTCCTGCCGGGCAGCGTCTATTTGAGCTCAAATAACAGAAACATTGAAGCAGTTTCCCACCGTAGAAATTTCAATCAATGGCCGCGCCGAGGACATTTTACGGCCATAGTAAAATAAATATCTGTTTTATTTTGTTATTTAAAAATTTAATTTACCCCGTTAGATGTTTACTATCTAATGGGGTAAAGAAGGAGGGGGGCCATGTTTAAGACAGGGAAAATGTTGATTTTGATTTTACTGTTTTTAGTATTTTCGATTAAGGAACCCTCCGGAGAGTATCTGTCTTTAAAAGATGAAGAGATAGAAATGCTTCAAGGGGAGTTTATTAAAAGAATCGGAAATACGGTTGAGGTTGAGCGAGATTACCAAGATAAGATTTTTCAGGATGCTTTAAGGAAACTTTTGACAGCAGACATCAGTGAAAATCAGTATTTTTTGTATGTGGATAGGAATCCAGAGCGTCAGCTGATTTTTGTTTGTTTTTTTGACAGCGAAAATAAAAAAATTGTTGGAATCGGCAGAGATAAGACTTCAACCGGTAACCCGCAGAGGAAAGGAAATTATTTTTTTACGCCGACCGGTATTTTCAGAAATACGGTTGAAGTTCCCAACTATCGGGCTCTGGGCACAAAGAATGAACAAGGTTGGCGCGGTCTTGGTGAAAAAGGAAGCCGAGTTTGGGATTTTGGCTGGCAGAGGAGTTATAAAATAGTCAATAATATAAAAATATTTATTGACATCAGGCTCTTAATGCATGCCACTGACCCGGATTTTGGAGAACAAAGATTAGGAAAGCCGGATTCCCGGGGATGTCTAAGGATTTCTGGCAATTTAAACAAATTTTTTGACCATTTCGGAATTATTGATAAAGATTATGAAAGGCGTAACCATCGGTTGTTGATGAAAAACCGGGAACCCGTATTCTGTCAGGGAGAATATCTCCTGGTCGGGGATTCAAGTGAATTTTAAAAGTTCTTTAATTACCGAAAGGAGAGGAAGAGGGCTTACCCTCTTTGCCCAGGGAGGATAAAATGGCAGTCCCTTATTTTACTTTCTTAAGTAAGATGGGTAGAGAAAGCCAATTGTTTGAAGAATGTTTGAGAACCCTTTCTTTAATTGACCCAAAGGATTGGCCCAGAGAAAGAATTATCTATACTCTGGATGTCTTAAATTATGACTGTTTGATTTACACCGATGGTGAAAAACTTATCGGCGCCAATGCCTTTAACCCGGATAAGCAAGAGGGGATTGCCAAATCATTTTTACTTTTTGTTTCTTCGGAATATCGAGGGAAAGGAATTGGCAAAGTTCTAAGAACAGAATTCCTTAAATGGGCTTTTGAAAATAGATTTAAAGGAGCCCAGCTCGGCTTAGGGAATAGTTCGGCCGGCGTGGCTGTTTCAGAAGTTGTCAAAAAAGAAAGAGAGAAACTCGGTTTAACATTTGCCGATATTAATCCGGCTACTGGTAAAGTGATTTTTAAGCGCTCTTAAAAACCCTAAAGCCCCCTAAGGAAATGATTTCTAAGGGGCTTTTTTTAACAAAAAATTTATTTTTTCTAAACTGATTTTAATTATTCAAATTCTTGAAAAATCAATTAGTTCTGTTCCGCCTGGCTAGGCATACCCTTTCTAACGGGGTTGACATAAAGTATTAGACGTGTTAGTATTAAAAATTAACAAACAAAAAATTCGTTCTTTAGGGAAAGGAGCTGGCTTATGCCGATCAATCCCATAAGACCTTTAAGCAGGGCGACAAAGCCGGTGAATCAGGGGATTCAAAGTTTCGGATTCCCAAATACGCCAGTGGGTAATTTTGCCAAATCCATTGAAGGGGCAATGGCAAGGAATAGAATTGATGATGCTTTACGCATCTTCAAGGGAGTTCTTCATTCCCGGACGCCTGATTTTGCCGAAAGGGTTCTGGAAAGCGCGCCTATCTTTGCCGCAATTGTAGCAAAGATGGCTGTTGACCAAATAATGCAGAAATTTGATGTGGAGAAAGAAAGGGCCTCAAGACTTCAAAGATTGGCGCAAGAATGCGTTAACAAAACAAAAAAGGTGCCGCCGGCCGAGCCTCTTTGAGAGGGCAGTTTGTTTCAAAGCAAATTGCCCTTATTTTTTTGACCCCGCCCCTCGCGAAGGGCGGGGCGACCCCACTTCGTCCCTCGGCAAGCTCGGGACTTCGAGGGGCAAGGATGAAGCGATCTGGAATCTAAAATTTTAAAACAAGTTCCTGCGTTTAATTTGGGGGTATACCTGATCGTTGACATAAAAGGCGGAATTTATCATAATAAATTCCGCCTTTTATATACACATATTATGCACTTTTTTTATTGACTAATTTTTTGGTTTGTGCTAATACTTAGATACTTAAACAAAAAAGCTTTTATATATTTTTTATTTATTAAAATAAAAAGGCTTAAATTTTTGGCCCATTAGGGCCAGATTTAATATTTTACCCCGTTAGAAATAATGCCCCGTTGTTTTACATCGGGGGATTAGATTCTAAAATAATTCCGGCGGGGTTTGATATTCCGCTGGAATTTCTAATGGGGTTTGCCTTTTTTATTAAAAAATATGAAACATAGGAACTTCATCAAAAGAGGAGGAATTCTTTTAATTGTAACCGCAATTGTTTTAATAAGCGGTTTTTTTGTTGTTAACGTAGGCACAGCCAAAGTGGAGACCAAAGAATATACTTTCAGGACAACTGCTTATGATATTGTGAATGGCGTTGATGGTTGGATGAACTGGATTGTCAGCACAGGGCAGGATGAAAATTCCGGGGGGGAGTATGCCTAGCTTGGTTAGGGTTAGTGGTTCTTCCTACCATTCTGTCAGGAATTTTGGAGATGCCGGATCTGATACAACTAATGCAGGCATAAACTCTATCATAATATATCCCTGGAGAGCGGCTTCCGATATTTCACCTGAATTAGGAGGTAGTTATAACTTTAGTCCTTCTTTAGAGCAAGTAACTTTTGATAATCCTGCTATCAGTGCTTCTATAAGCGGAATATCAAACTGGGGGGCTGGGAAAAGGTCCTGGAGAAGACATAATCCCGTTACATGGGAATATGCTGGAGATATATATAATATACCTAATGTTTTTGCGGCTAGACCAGGATTTGCAGGAAATAGTGATACAAACTGGATGCCTTATTTTTACGCTACTGATGCCGTTGACTTGGGTGGCTCATGTAGCGGGACCTTGATAGACAGAAGTTTAACTGATGAAGAACTTCAAGCCATAACATTAGAATTTACGGTAAATATGGATGATTTAATGTTTGATGGAGATGGGAACGCAAAATTCTTTTATGGTGTAGATATACATGATTGTGATAGAGGCGGTACAAGTTACAAAATGAATGAAGGATTTGGTTATATCACCTTAGCACCGTATATACCTCCCACAGAAGTTTGGGTAGATGATGAAGGAGATTGTGAAGATGAGCCTTGTTTTGATACTATCCAAGAAGGTATAGATATTGTTGCTTCTGGTGGAACGGTTAATGTTGCTGCTGGGACTTACGAAGAAGAAGTTGTAATTAATAAATCGTTAAATTTAATAGGCGAAGACAAAACAACGACCATAATTGATGGAAACGATGATGGAAATGCTATTACAATTACTGCCCCTGACGTAACACTTACCGGATTTACTGTAACTGGAGGATATGCAAACGGTGGAAATATTTGGGACCCATACGGAGGAATTGTAATAGATGGTAATGATGGTACTTCTGCACTAACTAATATAGTAATTGATAACAATATAATTGATGGCAATGATGGCAATGGCATATATATATCCGCGGCAGGAGACGGAGGTTCAGCAGATAACATTAAGATTACTAACTGTGTAATTTCCAATAATGGAGGTTCAACATCTTATTTCGGAAGTGTAACTCTTACATATGGAAAGTTTAGTGGGACAGACGATACCTGTAATGGACCCGAACTAGAACCTTACGATGAATGGCGTAGACCTAAAAATGTTCTTATAGAGGGAAATGACTTGTCTAATGATATATCAACGGGATATGTTTATGGTATTTATGTAAATGCCGGCAAAGATAATACTATTCGCTCTAATGACATACATGGATTTTCATCAAAAGGGTTGTTAATAGCGTCTAGTATGCCATGTGCTGCAATTCCAACTGAGTATACTACTGTAGAAAATAATCAAATCTATGATAACGCCCGAAATGGAATCAAACTGGTTAGTTGGAATCAATATAATACAATTACTGAAAACAATATCTATAATAATGGGTTTGGATATGGTGGAACTGATGACTACTGGATGTATGGAATCCAGTTTAAAGATGGGAATGATAATATAATTGAAGACAATACTATAACTGGTAATGCATTAGGTGGCTTGTACTTATGGGGAAAAGGTGACCCATCTTATACATGGTATTCCACTACAAATAATGTTATTACAGGAAATACTATTTCAGGGCATACAGAAACAGGTGGACATGGCATATATATCCCTGCTAAAGCAGGATACCCAAACAGTGGCTTCTGGAATTCCGATATTAATAACAATACAATCACAAATAATTTAGAATATGGAATAGAAAATGCAGATACTACTCAAACTATTGACGCAGAAAGCAACTGGTGGGGAGCTTCAACTGGCCCTAATACAGCAGGAGCAGATTCTGTAAGCGGTAATGTTGATTTTGCTCCTTTCTATATAGATGAGGGGGAATTATCAACAGAGTATTCTGTCTGCGCTAGTGGATGTAATTTTGTAACCATACAAGCAGCTATAGATGCCGCTAGTGCCGGAGATACAATTAATGTCGCGGCCGGGACTTATGATGAAAATATAGATGTAAACAAAAGAGTCTCTATTATTGGTGCTGGAAGTGGTACCGATGGAACTATTCTCCAAAATACAGTTGCTCCAATAACTGTAACCGGTGTAACGTATTCGTATAAACCAATTGTCATCTTAAGTGCATCAGGAGTTGATGCTGATAATCCTGTCCTCCTAAAAGATTTAAGGATTACCCCCCGTCAGGATATTGTGGGGACCAGTCAACAACCTGGAATTCTCCCCAGCCCTGGTGAGACTATATCATACGTCAAGCTGGATAATGTTCATATCATCGGTACAGTCTCTGAAGGTACTCCTGAACATGGACTCACTGTAGATGGTAGCACAAGTTTGCAAAATCTTGTGGTAAGCAACTGTGAGTTCAGAGACATGGCTTATGGAATGATATTCTTCCAGTCTAGTGGCAGCGGGACTACTGTGCAGTATGTGGAAGTGAGTAATAATACTATCTTCGATAACAACCATATCAAAGGCTTCTACGCAGAGAAACTATCCGATGCAACCTTTAGCAATGTCATAGTCACCAACAATGGGAATATTGGGCTAGCCCCTTATTGGGCTGACCCCTGGAATGCAGGCATTGACGTAAACCTAAAATACGGTGACTACCAGAATCTTGAGTTTAACGACCTGACTGTTACTGGTAATGGGATTGAATCCACTAATGGTGTCGGACTTACAGTTAAAGCTCGTGATGATGGTGCAACTTATGGCGCAAATCCTGCAACATTAGATACAGTAACAATAAACGGCGGAACGTTCACGGGCAATGAACGCGGTATCCGTTTTGGCGAACCTGGAAAAAACAATGCCGGCCCAACTAATGTTGTTGTTAAAGACGCTAAAATTTATGGGAATGTAAAAACCTATACTGGCGAGGACGGTTCCGCTTATGGGGATCTAGTTAATGCGAGCCAGAGCCAGACAAAAGCCCAAAACAACTGGTGGGGGACTAACGTAAAAAGCGAAATACAGGCGTTAATTAGCGGAGATGTTGATTATAGTCTTTGGTATGAGGATGAAGCTATGGAAGAAATTAATTATCCGCCGGTTCATAACACTACTCAGGATACTTATTATGATACGATTCAAGCCGCCATTGACGCCGCCAGTGAAGGGGATACGATTAATGTCGCGGCCGGGACTTACGTAGAGGTTGTAAATATTGACAAGTCGCTGACACTTTTAGGTGCGACGGCAGGGATTAATAAGAATGGGTATACTGTCCCAACAGATTATGCTTGGGATGATATGGTTGAAAGTATTATTGTACACCCTAGTCCGGGGACTGGTCATGTTGCTATTGCTATTGTTGATATCCTTGATGTTAGTAATGTAACCTTTGAAGGTTTTGTTGTTCAAGAGCTTAATGCTGTGGGTAATGTAGATGATTCTCTAGTTCGCGTCCGTGCTCAAACTCAGGTGGTCAGTAATATTGTTGTTAAGAACAACATCATTGGTCCATTTACCAACACAACTTTTCAAGATGGTACACACGGTCGTATGGGACTCTACATTGTAAACAACCCATATAGTGGTGACTACGGTGTAGTCAATAGCACATTTTCCGGCAATAAAATTTTTGATGCCGAAGGCAATGGAAATAATATTTTTATCTGGTCGTCTTACTATAGTTATGGTGCAGTTGGTCCAGCGTCAATGAGCGGGACGGTTATTGAGGATAACGAAATTTACGGGGCGCATCGCAGCGGCATTGAAACCGCAGGCGGCTATTCTGGGCTTGTCATACAAGACAACACCGTTTACAATAATGGAGGATTAAATATTGAAGGTAAGCCAGAGATAATGTATGGTAATGGCATTCTTTTAATAAGGGGAAGTGGTGATAGGTCAACTTGTGATGGATTTGGTCCAGAAGATTTAACAATAGAAGGAAACGAGATCTATGATAACGAAAAAAATGCTATCTACATGGGACCAAAAAACGACGGAATAACAATTACTAACAACGATATTCATGATAATGGTTTGGATGCTGTCAGAGTAGATTTAATAGGTAACTATTGGAACCCTGATTTCGAAACTATACCCGGACCATATACTTGTTTAGATGGTAGTGAAAATATTGTAGCTAATTCAAATAAAATCTATGGTAACGGAGAATACGGAATTAGAGTTATTGGAACGCCAACAAATGGATTTATCCTGCAAGCAGAATCAAACTATTGGGGAGCTTCAACTGGCCCTAATACAGCAGGAGCAGACAGTACTGAAGGAGATGTTGACTTTGCTCCTTATTATACAGATGTTGCTATGGAAACATTATCAACCTCATATTCGGTTTGCGCCGAAGGGTGTAATTTTACAACCATACAAGATGCGATTGACGCCGCTAGTGCCGGAGATACGATTAATGTTGCGGCTGGAACATATACACTGACGGCTGATGTTACACTGGATAAATCTTTGACCTTACAGGGACCAAATGACGGAATCAGCCCTCGTAATGGCGGTCCATCGAGAGTAGCAGAAGCTATAATTGATGGCGGCGGTGCAAACAGCTTTGTTCTGGCAACAGGCATTACATCCTTGACTGTAACTGGCTTGAAGTTTACGAATTTTGACACTAATGTTTTTGAAAGTTCGGAAGTGCCGGTAACTAGTACAGCTTTCATTCAGAATGTATTTGACGGGAACACTGGCAGCTTGCTCTACAAGTTTGACACAAGCGTTGCGACAACATTTGATGTCACAGATAATCTAATAGCTAATCAAGCTGGTTCTAGTGTGCCAATATTCCATTTGGGAAATGTAGCAGCAAACAGCCATTTTGATAACAATGAGGTGGCTAACAGCCCTGATCGGGAACTGTTCAATATCTACGATAAAGTGGGTAGTGGTACAACAATTAACAACAACGTGCTTTCAAACACTCATGCGCTTGTAACTCTATATGCAGATACAACTAATCTGGAAATCAACGGCAACACCCTTAATGGTGTGACCTGGGATGCAATCACCGTAAATACAAATGATGGACATACAGTATCTGGTGTTGACATTAACAACAACATTATCTCAAATGTCCAACGGGCTGGCGGAGGAGCTGGAATTGCGATTCAAGCTGATTCTCCAACTGCTGCTTCTTCAATAAGCGACGTTGACATTATAGGCAACACTATCTCAGATACTAGTTCTAATGCAGTTGCTGTCTGGTTCATCGGAACTGCTCCTGGTACTATTAGCGATATTAACATTGAGAACAATCAGATCTCTAACATAAATAATGATGCTGGTATATTTGTAGACACATTTAAATGGGTTGAGGGTGGCAACAAGCACATATCAGATGTTACTATAAAAGGAAACAGTTTTTCTGGTGATTTTGACAATAGCATGATTCAAGTAGGTGTATATTTGGGTTCTGAACATTCAGTTTCAAACGTCAATATCGTAGACAATACGATTACAATTGATGCTGGTGTACTTCCGGGTAGCAGAAGACTGATTGATCTTCGGGACGTTGGCGGCACAAATACAGTTAGTAGGAACACAATTACTTTAAGTGGAGCATTGCCATGCGCCAATCCACCTGATGACTGTACAGACACAATGTATGGTGCTATAGGAATCCGTAATTCCCAGACAGGGGATTTTACAATCAGCGACAATATCCTAAATGGCGGGGGCGTGGTTCACAACCAAGGATTGATTCCAGTTAATGGAATGTTTATTTATAGCGACCTTCCATATGGTATTACATTGGATATCACAGGAAACACCATTGCTGGCTTTGAAAACGGCATTTACTTGTACGACGAAGGTTATTTGGGAATGGATTTCAATGTTAATTACAACAACATCTATGGTAACTCAATTAATGGTATTTACTACCCAGGAACAGGTGATAAAATCAATGCCGAATATAATTACTGGGGCAGTGAAAATCCAACTTTTGCGGATATAATTTCCGGCGCAGTTGATTATTCCCCCTGGTGGATAACTTCTATCGGTCCATCTTCGGCTCCGGCTGATTTTACCGCTGGTTCAGCCACTACTAATTCTTTGGCCTTAAGTTGGACCAACACTGAATCAAACGGCAGTTATTATATTATTAAGCGTTCAACCAGTGCTATAACAGCGGATAATTTTGCTGCGGCTACGGCTTTAGGCGGAGCGCCAACTCCGGCTGATGGCAGCCAGGGATATGTGGTTAAAAATCTTTCTGCAGACACAACCTATTATTTCGCGGTTAAGTTAGTTGATTCTTTGGGTAATGCTTCTGCTATAGCTACGGCTTCAGGTAAAACTTCAACTCCGGCAGCTGCACCTACTGATACTACTAAACCGGCAGCCATTACCAATTTAGCGCTTCAAGCCGGCAGTCCGGCTACCAGCCAGATAAAATTAACCTGGACCGCTACGGGTGATGACGGCACAACCGGTATTGCCTCTAAATATATTATTAAGCGTTCAACCAGCGCGATAACAGCGGCAAATTTTGACGTAGCCACCACGATATATAATACTCTTTCCCCAAAATCTACTGGTTCAACTGAAACCTTTACTGTAACTGGTTTAACAGCAAATAAAACTTATTATTTCGCGATAAAAGTGCAGGATGAAGTTCCTAATACTTCTGTTATAAGCAATGTTCCGAGTTTAGCTACTTTAGCTAATCTGCCGACTGTAAGCGCAATTACTCCGAATAATGGCGAAAACGGGGGAGCGGTTGCTATCGCAGTTACTGGAACGAATTTTATCCCCGGCGCCAATACTTTGAGATTTTCTAATTCCAGCAATACTTTTGAAATAGCAGGGACTTATGTGAGCGCGGCCAGTTTAACTGCTTCTGCTCCAATCGGCGCTCCGGTTGGTACTTATAGCTTAAAAGTTGTTAACATTAACGGCGCTTCCGCGGCCTTGGCTTCAGCTTATACGGTAAAAGTTGCCCCTACACCTTTGCCGACTGTCAGCGATTTGATTCCAGCCAATATCGGCTCTAATGATTCTGGCGTAAGCATAACTATATACGGGGCTAATTTTACCGCGGATTCAACGGTTAAACTTGATACAGCGCCGGAAACCGCTTTAACTAACGTAGTGGTAGTAAGTAGCACAAAAATTACTGCTAAAATTTCAGGCACGGTTGCGGCCGGCACTTACAATCTTAAAGTAACTACAGCTGGCGGTACTAACACTATCAGTTCAGTAAAATTAAATGTTAAGGCTCCGGTGACTATCAGTAATACCACAGTCCAGGATGTTTCTACCAATCAGCCGATTGAGTTAACGGCGGCTACCAATGTTATTCCAGTACAGATAACCATGCAGTCTGATAATACGATTGTTAATACTAATACTAATGCCACGATTGAAGTAGTTATTCCGCCAGCCACTATAGTCAAGAAAGCTGACGGCACGGCTTATACCGGCAATATCAATCCTCCGCAGATAGTTAAAACAACGGATGAAATGAAGGCAACAGCCGGTAATGACGCGATTGTCATTACCATGGGAAATCCGGATGAAAAGATTAGTTTCAGCAATGATTTCGTGACCACGGTTACTTTAGAAAGCACTAACGCCAAAGCGCCGTTAATCTGGTACTATAAAACGGATGGTACTTTTGAAATCGCGGGTAAAGATGGAGTTAAAGATGGCGTAACTTATATTAAGGGCGGTACGGTTCTAAATATTGTTAATAACGACGGCGTGTACACTTATACCATCGGCTTACTCCTAGACCATATGTCCAGTTATGTGGCCGGCGTTAACCCTTCCATTACTTCAGTTTCTCCTTCATCTGCTACGGCTGGAACATCCATAATAATTGCTGGTACGAACTTTAGTACACTCGCAACCGTGAAGTTTGGGACTACATCCGCAACCGTTTCTTCTCTTACCACTACCAGCATTTCCGTTACCGTGCCCTCAATTAGCGTCGGCAGTTATAATATCACGGTAACCAATACCGATGGTTTAGTTAGCAATACTAAGGCTTTTAGTGTTATGGCCCCAACTCCAGCGCCGAGCACTGGTGGCGGCATACCGCTTTGGCTATTACAACAACAGCAACAGCAGACAAAGCCGGTTGCTCCTAAAGTTGAAGCAGCGCCAATAGCGCCAGCTCCGGTAACTCCAGCAACTCCGGCGCCAACCCCACAGGTCTTGGGCGAAAAAATTTATGCTGACGGGGCGTTGCTGCGAGGCAAAGACAAAAAAATCTTTGTTATTACTGACGGCCAGAAGAAACATATTCCTAATTTAAAAGAACTGGCCAAATACGCCGGGCAAAAAATTTATGACGTGGCGAATACGGTCTTAATCCAGTATCCGGAAGTCTTGGGAACAAAGGTTTTCTCTGACGGTATGTTAATAAGAGGAAGCGACGCCAGAATTTATGTTATAAAGAGCGGAAAGAAGCAGCATGTAGAAAGTTTAGAAGAATTGCGGAAAAATTATTTTGGCAAGAAAATTTATGATGTAAGTGATGAGACGATGGCAAAGTATTAAAAGTTGATTTTGATAAAAACGCCCCGCCCTGTGCAAAGAGCGGGGCGTTTTATATTACTATTTTACATTGTCATCCCGGGCTTGACCCGGGATCCATGGTCCAGTGGTATGGACATCTTATTTTGCCACAATTTTAACAAACCAAACTTACAGCTATTTAACCCTGGATTCCGGATAGGCTTGCTCCACCGCTAAAGCTAAGGCGGCACGCGATTGCCTTCCGGAATGACAAAGGAGGGGTTGAGGGCTTCGCTCCAGAATGAGACGCTGGCTGAGTATTAAAAGTTGATTTTGATAAAAAGTAGGGGCAATTCGTAAATTGCCCCTACTTTTGTATTATTTAAAGGTTGTTTATTTTTAGGAGCTTAGCCCCTTTTAATAAAAAAATGACCGTTTAGAGCAATCGCTCAAGGCGTATCGGTCAAAGCCTATCTGGGTTTTTTTTACCCCTTTTTCTCTTTGTTCCTTCCTTATAATATCTGTTTTTTGGGTCATATCCCCAAAGCCCTTCCTTTTCAAGCTTCTTTTTAAGGGCCTTAAGGGCTTTATCAACATTGCCGTCCCTTACAATAACACCCACACTAGCTTTCATCTTCCGCCTCCATCCGCAGAAAGTTAACATATTTCAAAATAGTTAATCATCGGTATATTAATCGCAGTATACTTTATTTATCAGTTTTTGAGAGTTTTGTCAATTTTAACGTTTGCCGTTTTCTGTTGCAAATGTTATTATAAAACCGAGATTATTTACATAAACAACATATGCCGGAATTGCCGGAAGTGGAAACAATTAAAAATGATTTAAAGAAAAGAATTTTGCGTAAAAAAATAACAGCCGTTGAAATAAGGAGCAAAAAGATAGTTCACCCCGTTAGAAATTTATCTCTAAACGGGGTAAAAAATAAGCCGGCGGATTTTATACCGGAAGCCGTCCTGCTTAGCGGGACGGATCGGTATATCCCGCCGCTTCGGCGAATCGAAACTTCTAAAACAATCGGAAGGAAGGCGAAGCCGTTACTTCTCAAAAAAACTTTTAAAAATTCAAAAAGATTTTTGGGAGCGGCGGGATGTGAGGATGCCGCGGGCGTTAGCCAGCGGAACTTCACTAAGATTTTAAAGGGCAGTTATTTTTCCGGCTTGGATAGAATTGGGAAACTGTTAATTTTTGAACTGGCTGACAAGAAAAATTTTTTGTTAATCCATCTTAAAATGACCGGCCAGCTGATTTATTGCGGGAAAGGCAGAATTGTGGCCGGCGGGCATTCCCTCACCCCCTCTAACTCCCCCTTGGTAAGGGGGAGAATAAATCCCCTCTTGCTCTCCCTTGTGAAGGGGGAGAATCTTTCCTCCCCTTTACAAGGGGAGGTGCCCCCGCCGCGGCGGGGGCGGAGGGGTGAGGTTGGGGGAGGTGCCCCCGTCGCGGCAGGGGCGGAGGGGTGGGTTGGGGGAGGTGTAGACAAGTTGCCAGGCAAGCATACCCGTATAATTTTTTCTTTTAAGGATAAGGCCAGATTATTTTTTAACGATCTTCGCAAATTCGGCTATGCTAAAATCGTAGGCAAAAAAGAGCTGGCGAAAATAAAAGAGAAGTACGGCCCTGAGCCCCTGACAAAAGAGTTTACCTTAGCGGCTTTTAGGAAAGCTTTAGAAGGCAGAAACGCGTCTGTTAAGGCGATTTTACTCAATCAAGGCCTAATTGCCGGAATTGGCAATATTTACGCTGATGAAGCCCTTTTTGAGGCGAGAATTAGGCCCAGTAGGCAGGGAAGGAGCCTGTCAGGCAAAGAGGAAGAGGCGCTTTTTAAAGCCATCAATAATATAATAAAAAAAGCCATAAAATACCGCGGTACCACCTTTAGTAGTTATGTGGATGCGGCCGGCCGGAAAGGCAATTTTACCAGACTGCTAAAGGTTTATCATCAGGAAGGGCAGAAGTGTAAGCGATGCGGGGCAGTGATAAAAAAGGCAAGAATAGCCGGACGAGGAACGAGATATTGTGATAAGTGCCAGAAATAAGCCGAATGATTGACTTTTTAAATATCTTATGGCTATAATTAGATATAATTTAGTTACTTAGTTAATTAGTTACTTAGTTAATTAGTTTTTGGTTTTTATATTTTAAAAATTACCCAACTGTCTAACTAAGGCAATAAGTGTTATGTCTCAAGACAACATGATAAAATTAGAATGCAAAGAATGCAAAAGAATCAATTATTTTTCCCGAAAAAATAAGAAAACTCTAAAAAATAGGCTGGAACTAAAAAAATACTGCAAGCGCTGTAAGAAGCATACTTTGCATAAAGAAACTAAATAAGGCAATTTTTTATGTTTAGGCTGAAAAAAACCAATCAGCTCGTCCTCCTGCTGGTTTTTGTTTTTCTTTTTTCCGGCTGCAGTTTAAAAGACGTCGGCGGCAAACTAAAAAAACTTGATGATAAAATCGGGCAAGGCCTTGATAAGATGCAGCAGAAGCAGCAGGAAGAGGTAATTAATCTTTTTGACAAAGAGAAGAAGGCGCCGGTGGCTAAAGATTTAAATAAAGAGCAAAAAGAAAAAATTGACAAATGGCTGGAGGGAAATAATTTAAACCGCTATGGCGATCCAGTGGACACTATGTACACGGGTGGCACCCCCTTATTTAATGAGACGACAGGTGAAAGCATAGACCGCTATGACTATATTTTAAAAAATCATCCTAATCTTTTGGATGAATAAGTTAAACATATGAACAAAAATTTTATCGCCAAGGCTTTTCTGATTATTCTTATTGTTTTTGTTATTTTTGCTTGCTATTTGGTCTTCAGGCCCTTTTTAGTGGAAATCCTGGCGGCCGCCATTTTAGTTTCGATTTTTTACACTCCTTATGAATGGTTGGTCAAAAAGTTCCGCAATCACCGGAACCTGGCTTCGCTCGTCATGTGTTTTCTGGTAATTCTAATCGTAATTATTCCGGCTATAAACTTAATTATTTACACGGCGCAAAGATCGGTTCTGGCCTATTCGGATATGATTAATTTTTTAAACCGGACTAATCTGGACGGAACCATAAAGAATAGTATTTTAGAGAAAGCCAATTTATTGGGCCTGGATAGCGATAGCTTAAAAGTTTTTGTCGCCGATATTGCCAAAAAGTCCAGCAATTGGCTGGTAAGCGGCGCGGCTACTTTAGTTAAAGGGACAACCAGTTTCATTATCTCCCTTATTATAATCGTTTTTACCATGTTTTTCTTTTTTGTTGATGGCAGTAAAATGATGGATAAAGTAATGTATTGGACCCCGCTTTCCAATAAATATGACCGGGAAATATTTAAGAAATTCCGCGATGTAAATTATTCAACAATGATTTCAACTTTTGCGGTAGCGATTGCCCAAGGCGCGGTCGGCGCGGTCGGATTCATGATTGTCGGCTTGCCAGCTTTTTTTGCCGCAATATTGATGGCGTTCCTTTCTCTCCTACCTTATATTGGAACGGGGCTTATTTGGTTTCCGGCTGCTGTCTATTTGCTTTTTGTCGGTAAAATCTGGCAAGGAGTTTTTCTCTTAGTCTGGGGAGTTTTAGTGGTTAGTATGATTGATAATCTTGTCAGGGCTTACATTATCAAAGGTAAGGCTCAGGTTCATCCGATTTTTATTATTTTATCAATCTTGGGCGGAATTTCTTTATTCGGCTTTTGGGGAGTATTTTTAGGGCCATTAATAATTTCCATCGCTGTCACAGTTTTTCATATTTATGAGCTGGAATACGGAGAAGCTTTAGAAAAATAACAATTGACAATTAACAATTAACTTTTAATGTTTGGGGGAGTAGTTCAGTGGTAGAATGTCGGTCTCCAACCCCGCCCTTCGCGAAGGGCGGGGCGATTCCCTCTCCCTAATTAAGATATGTGTTATTGTGTCTATTTGTTGCAAAGTTTAAAAGATCGCGGATTCTACATTGGTTATACCTCTAATTTAAAATTGAGAATGGTTGAACATAATGATGGTAAAGTAGAATCAACAAAGCATAGAAGGCCTTTAAAGTTAATATACTTTGAGGCTTATTATAACGAGGATTCAGCTCGTGGGCGGGAAATAAAATTAAAACAATTTGGTTCCGCTTATGTTGGTTTGCTAAAAAGACTTGGTTATAAGTAAATTCTATAATGGGGGAGTAGTTCAGTGGTAGAATGTCGGTTTCCAAAACCGAAGATGAGGGTCCGATTCCTTCCTCCCCTGCGAAATAAAATATCAATATAGACGTTGTCTCCAACCCCGCCGCTCGAGAGCGGCGGGGCCTTCCTCCCCTGCGAAATAAAATATCAATATAGACGTTGTCTCCAACCCCGCCGCTCGAGAGCGGCGGGGCCTTCTTCCCCTGCGAGATAAGATATTAATATAAATGTCTCCAACCCCGCCGCTCGCGAGCAGCGGGGCCTTCCTCCCTTGCAAAATATAAATATGAGGTTCGATTTTTACCCCGCATAGGAGCCCCGATATTCATCGGGATAAACTCCGCGACTTGTGCGGGGCCCTCATCCCGTGCAATAAATATGGCGGGGGTTCGACCTGCCTCGCTCGCCTCGCTAAAGCTTCAGCGAAGCGGGCCGAAGTCCCGAAGCCTCGGGACGAAGGCGGGTTCCCTCATCCCGTTCTATTAAGCGGATAGGTTCAAGCGATCCGAGTGGGTCGATCTAAAATGATATACGTCTATTTCTGATTTATAGTTTAAACCACCGATTTGAGATAGATTTTTAAATCTAGGGAGTTTTTAAATGAGCTGTATGGAAAAAGAAGATAATATATATATAAAAGTTTTGCTGTGGGCTTATGGTAAGCAACAAAATGGTTTTACATGGGAAGAATTAAGATGTAAATTTAATCTCAATGATCTTCAGGAGAAGTGGATAAAGAAGATTTTTTTAACTGCTGACGATAGAGACCGCAAATTTTTTGAGCATTTCAGGAATGATGAAAGTGTTACCCCAAATGTTCATTATTATTCTCTGAATGAGAAGGGAATGTCGGCAGCAATTAATTATAAAGAGCTCAAGCGGGCAGAAGAAAATAGCAAACATGCAAATTGGTTCGCTGGATTGGCGGTTTTCATGGCAATAGTTACGTTAATTGTGACCACATATTTTCAGCGACAGACCATAAATCTTCAGATAGAGTCTAATAATTCTGCTAACAGAGCTTTGGAGATTTATACTGAGCCACAAATACAAGTTTATATAAAACGTAAAGACATCAATGATAGAGAGAATTTTATTATCGGGATAGAAAATAATGGGATCAGTTCAGTAAAAAATCTCCGTGTTGGTTCAAGTATTATTAACATGGATAAAGCAAGTTATTTAAAGGGCGAGGAAAATGCTTCTGCTGTGTTAGAGGATCTATTTATTGAAAGTAAATTTAATCCGTCTGATCAAAAACAAAGGCAAGTTTTTATTGAAAACAAAGGTGGATCGTATATAGGAATTATCTATCTGAATATTAAATATGAGCGAGAGGTAGACATGAGGGAATTTAGTTATCAGGCAGCTTTCTTTACGAATGGATTTAGTGTTTACTCGTTTGATGAAATTAAAGATGTTCTGGAATGGGAGCCAATTGTGAAAAGTTTTAAGTTATATACTTCTGGAGGTTTTGGTTTTTTTGATCAAAAACTCTACGGGCAACCCTTTTAAGGTAAAAATAGAAGAAGTGCCTCTTGCCAGCCAGAAAATAGCCGATATTGGCTATTTTGTTATAATGTAAATAAAATAAATTTACTTGAGTTATGGTTTATGTATTTCTATTCACAGCCATAGTTTTTTTAATCGCCGCCCATTGGGTGGTTTATAATTTTTTTGTCGTTAGTTTTTCCTTGAGTACCAAGCGGGCAAAAAATATCCTGCGTTTGATTTTTTTCCTTTTGCCGATAGGTTTTATTTTTTCTTCGTTTTTGGTCCGTTGGCAGGAGATTTTTTTAACCAAGGCTTTATATTTTGTTTTTTCCCTTTGGCTGGGCGTATTAATAAATTTTTTGTTGGTTATTGGAGCGGCTTGGCTTATAACGGGCGCAGCAGAAGCTCTGGGCAGAAGAATAAATCGGTCCGTCGTCGGCCTGGCGGTTTTAATAATTGTTATTCTTTATAGCGGCTATGGCGTATTTAACGCTTTGTCGCCGATAGTAAAGAGAATAACGGTCTCTATTGACGGCCTGCCTACAGGCTGGCAGGGGAAAACTATTGTCCAGCTTTCCGACCTGCACTTAGGGGAAATTTTAGGAAAAAATTTTTTAGAACGGGTTTTGAATAAGGTAAATAATCTTAATCCGGAAATAGTCGTAATTACCGGGGATTTGTTTGACGGCATGGACGGAAATCTGGATTCCTTTGTCAAGCTCCTAAATGGCCTTAAAGCGCCCAAAGGCGTTTATTATGTCACTGGCAATCATGAAATCTATTTGGGCGTTGAAGACGCTTTGGCTGCCTTAGGAAAGACTAAAATAAATGTTTTGGATGATGAAATAGCGGAAATAGACGGTTTGCAGTTTATTGGCATAAGTTATCCCGGCATTGATGAGAGTAAAGATGGAAAAAATGTCATAGATAGTTATAATTCGGAGAAACCGGCTATTTTACTTTATCATGCGCCGGTTGATATTTTCTCCAGCCAAGAAAACGACAATAATTCGCATAAAGATATTTATTTATCGCCCAATACGGATTTTACCGCTGCCAAAGAACTCGGTATTGACTTGCAATTATCAGGCCATACTCACGGGGGTCAGATTTTACCCTTTAACCTAATTACAAAATTAATTTATCATGGCTATGATTACGGCTTGTATCAGGACGGGGATTTTACCCTCTATACTACCAGCGGCACCGGAGTCTGGGGGCCAACTATGCGGACAGGGAGCCGGTCAGAGATAGTTTTAATTACCCTGAAATAAATTTATGGATTTTAATAAATTGCAATTAATCTTGAAAGAAGCAGGGGAGCCGGCTTTTAGGTATAATCAGATAAAAGACGCTTTTACTAAGCAGTTTATTTTGGATTTTAAAGATATTTCAACTATCTCAAAATCTTTGGCTAATGATTTAGCTAAAAAAATTTCCCCTTTGTCTTTTAAAGTAGAAGAAGTGTTGGTGTCCAGGGATAAATTATCATTTAAGGCCATTTTACGGCTGGCCGACGGGTTAGCAATTGAGACTGTTTTTCTATCCCCG
>Ga0265596_1000372_pt1 | contig 28386 bp, 26 predicted proteins | sample saktaG_FD_190143 | JGI IMG/M metagenome (GOLD analysis project Ga0265596, IMG submission 190143) | Saline water microbial communities from Sakinaw Lake, British Columbia, Canada - sak_2013_06_06_60m | ecosystem: Environmental > Aquatic > Non-marine Saline and Alkaline > Saline ...
TACTAGTTTTTTCTTTATTAGCCTTAGGAGCTATCGCTTTATTTATAACCAATTACGGTATTATTATGCGAGTTAGAGTTCCGGCATTTGTTTCTCTTTTATGTTTGATGCCTTTGGGCTTTATAAAAAGAAAAGACAATTGATCTTTGCGAGAAGCTTAGCTTCTCGCAAGATTGATTTTTTGGGTTTTATTCACTATACTAGAGGAATGAGAAAAATATGTTATGTTGCCAATACTGATATGGCAATAAGGTTTATTCTCTTCAACCACTTAAAGTTCTTAAAAAAGAAAGGTTATGATGTTTGTGCTGTCTGTTCTAAGGGCGACTTAATAAAAGAAGTTAGAGAAAAGGGAATAAAGGTAAAAATAATTAATTTTAATAGGGGATTAAATCCTTTCGCTCACTTAGTCAGTCTTTTTAGATTGATTTCTTTCTTTAGGAAAGAAAAGTTTGATATTATTCATACTCACAATCCTGTTCCTTGTCTTTTAGGACAATTAGCAGCAAAGATAGTAGGCATCCCTTGTATTATTAGCACTATTCATGGGTTGTATTTTCAAGGAGCCGGTGGAATTAAAAGAAAGTTCTTTATCTTTATAGAAAAGATATCAGCTAGATGTTCGGATAGAATCTTTTCTGTTAGCAATGGAATAATCGATGTTATGATTAAGGAAAATATTTGTTCATTGGATAAAATAAAGTATTTAGGCAATGGAATTAATATTGAAAGATTTAATTCAAAGAGATTTTCTAAAGAGTTTATTGATAAGAAAAAGAAAGAATTAGGAATAAGCGGATTTAAGGTGATAGGGATTATTGGTAGACTGGTGAAAGAAAAAGGTTATTTAGAATTATTTGAAGCTGTTAAAGATCTTCCCGAAACTAAACTTTTAGTTATTGGTCCTGAAGAACCAAAGAAGAAAGATAGGCTTGATATTAATAATCGTAAGAATGTTCTGTTCTTAGGACAAAGAACAGATGTTGATGAACTTTATCCTTTATTTGATATTTTTGTTCTCCCTTCATATAGAGAGGGATTGCCTTATAGCATTATAGAAGCTTCTTCATCTAGTGTTCCTGTTGTGGCTAGTGATATCCCAGCTTGTTTAGAAGCAGTTGATAATGGGGTGACTGGTATTCTGGTTCCTGTTAAAGATGTTGTTAAATTAAAAGAAGCCTTAACTTTCCTTTTGAATAATCCAGAGAAAGCTAAGCTTATGGGAAGGAATGGTAGAAGGAAGGTAGGGAAAGAATTTGATGAAAAGATAATATTTAATAAATTAATTAAAGAATATGATCAGATTTGCCAATAAAAAAGATTGTCTTAGTGTCGCTAGAATTCATCTCCAAGAGATTAAATCAGGATTTCTCAATCAGCTAGGAGAAAAGTTCTTGGTTTATTTCTATGAATCAATGATTGATTCTCCGAATGCTTTTTTGATAGTTGCTGAAGACAATGGTATTATAGGGTTTGTTAGCGGATCTACTAATCTAAATAGATTTTATAAAGAGTTCATTAGAAAATATCGTTTGAAAGCTTTTTCTGTTTTAGCAAAAAAGATCTTCAGTTTAAATACTATTAAGAAGATATTGGAAACAAAGAAGTATTCTAAAAAAGAAGGTTTGCCAGAACTTTTAAGTATTGCTGTTTCGTCAAAGTTTCAAGGTCAAGGTATCGCTAAAAAACTTTTAGAACAATTCATTATTGAAATGAAAAAAAGAAAAATATTATCATTCAGGGTAATTGTTGGCCAAGAATTAGAGGCCAATAATTTCTATATTAAAAACGGATTCAAGTTTCTTTCTCAAGATTTTGTTCATAAAGACTCTCCATCAAACATTTACACATATAGCTTGTGATAAGTTGTGATAAGCCTGGCTTATATAAGCCAGGCTTATGAATATTGAAAAAGAAGGGGAAAGGGTATATCATTAAATAATGATTTTAATGATATTTATTATTTCTTTACTTTCTACTTTTTTGTTTTGGAGAGTAGGGGAGAAGTATAGAATATATGATTTAGCAACAGATGATCCTTTGAAGATTCACAAAGAATCTGTTTCTTGTTTAGGAGGGTTGTCTATAATGCTAGTAGCCTCTTTATTGTTGTCTATCTTTGATGACCGTTTTGTTGGTGTTATTATTGCGGGTTTTTTAATATTCTTAATTGGTTTTATAGATGATTTAAGTTGGCGAGATAAGTTTAAAATAAAGAGAATCTATAAGTTCTTGTTTTTAGTGTTATTTTCTTTAATAGCTTCTATTATATTATTATCTGTTGGGATAAGAGTTGAGTTCTTTCCTTTCATTGCTTGGTTAATGACCTTTGCTGGCATTCTTGTTTTAATTAACGCCGTTAATTATCAAGATGGGGCGGATGGTTTAGCTGGTGGATTAGTTAGCATTTCTTTAATTGGTTTCATTATCTTAAGTGTTTCTAGTAATGGTTTCGGTTTAATTTTATCTTCGGTATTGTTTTTAGTTGTTTTAGGATTTTTAGTCTTTAACTTTCCACCGGCTAAAATATTTATGGGAGACTCTGGTTCTTATTATCTAGGCTTTATCTTAGCAGTCCTAGTAATGATTTTCTCTAAACCATATAATCTATCTAATATCATTAGCTTAATATTTCTTTTAGGTCTTCCTCTTTTTGACGGAGTCTTTACTAATATAAGGAGGATTATTAAAGGAAGATCAATTTTTATTGGAGATAGAGATCATTTCTATGACAGAATGTTAAAAAAGGGTTTTTCTGTTAGGAAGACCGTTTTTCTTTCATATTTTTTACAAGTCATTTTTGTTCTAATAGGATTGTCAATTTACTGATTTCTTGGTATAAGTAAGAATCATGAAGATAAGTCTATCACAACCTGATATTACAGATTTAGAAAGAAATGCTGTTCTTGAAGTTCTCAAAACTTCTCATTTAAGCTTGGGCCCAAAAGTGAAAGAGTTTGAAGAGAAGATTGCTCAATATGCCGGAGTTCAATATGCTGTGGCTGTTAATAGTGGAACCAGCGCTCTTCATTTAATAATAAGAGCTTTAGATATCAAAGAAGGAGATGAGGTTATTACCACTCCTTTTTCTTTTATTTCTTCATCTAATTGTATACTATATGAAAGAGCTAAACCTGTTTTTGTTGATATTGACGATAGTTTTAATATAGATGTTGATAAAATAGAAGAGAAAATTACTCCTAAAACAAAAGCTATTTTAGCCGTAGATGTTTTTGGTCAGCCAGCTAATTGGTCTCGTTTAAGAGAGATTGCTAACAAACACGGATTATCTTTAATAGAAGACTCAGCTGAGGCTTTAGGTTCTACTTATAACAATAAGAAGTGTGGTAGTTTTGGTGATGTCGCTATCTTTTCTTTCTATCCTAATAAACAGATGACTATGGGTGAAGGGGGAGTTATCTTAACTAATGACAAAAGAATTGCTGACCTATGTAGAAGCATGGCCAATCAAGGCAGAGAAGAGAGGGGAGGTTCTTGGCTTGACCATCAGAGATTGGGCTATAACTACAGAGTGTCTGACATTAATTGTGCTTTAGGTACTGCTCAACTATCTAGAATAGAGGAAATTATAGCTAAAAGAAAAAGAGTAGCTAGATTATATAATGAAAAGTTGAACTTTTCAGGAGTTTCTATTTCTAATTATCTTTTAGACGAAAATACTCATCCTTTTGTTTATGTTATTCAGGTAGATGATAAAGAAAAAGTGATTAAAGAGATGGCTGAAAAAGGAATTCAATGTGGAAACTATTTTAAGCCAATTCATTTACAACCTTTTTATGGGTATAAAGAGGGAAGTTTCCCTGTTTGTGAAAGTATTGCCCAAAGAACAGTTGCTTTGCCTTTCTATAATAACTTGCAAGAAGATGAAATAAGTTTTATAGTCAATGCATTAAAAGAAATAGTATGAAAAAGAAAATAATCTTTCTAATTTTAGATATCCTGTTAATTAGTTTAGCCATCTGGCTCTCTTTTGTTTTGAGATTTGATGGTAATATCCCTTCTATATATATAGAACAAGGAGGAATGATAAAGACGATCTTTTTTGCTTTAGTTTTTCTCTTGCCTATTTTTTATGCTTATGACCTTTATTCTTTTTCTTGGTCTTATGTTAGTACTAATGAATTAGTTTCTCTTTTCAAAGCTCTTACTTTAGGATTCGGTTTTTTAGTTATTGCTCTTTATGCTTCAAATGTCCTAGAAAATTTTCCTAGATCAGTAATTATTATTAGCTATATCTTAATCTTTGTCTTTTTAGGAAGTATTCGTTTTTCAAAAAGAGTCTATTTTAATGTTCTTGATAATGAGAAAGGGAAAAAAACTTTAATTTTAGGAGCTGGAGATGCTGGAGAGCAGATTTTAAGAAGTATTCAAATATCTAAAGAAGCTCAATATTCCCCAGTTGGTTTTATTGATGATGATCCAATGAAAAAGGGTTTAATTATTCATGGGACAAAAGTTCTTGGAGGGATAAAGGATATTCCAACGATAATTCAACAAGAACAAGTAGAGTGTTTGATTATTGCTTTGCCCTCAGCTAGTTCAGAGATAATAAAGAAAGCGGTTGTTTTGGGTAGAGAGTCAGGATTAAATGAGATTAAAATACTCCCTTCTTTAGCAGAAATAATTAATGGTAAGGTTGCTTTGAGAAATCTTAGGGAAATTCAAATAGAGGACTTACTTGGGAGAAAACAAGTTGTTTTAGATACAAATTCAATAGAGAGTTTTATTAATAACAAAGTTGTTTTAATTACTGGTGCCGCTGGTTCTATAGGATCGGAGCTTTCAAGACAAGTAGCTAAATTTAACCCTAGTTTAATTTTACTTCTAGATCAAGAAGAAACAGGTATTTTTAATATCTCATCAGAACTTAAGGAGTTTAAGATAAAATCTTTTGTCGTTGATATTGGTGATAAAGATAAAATAAATGAGATCTTTGGAAAGTTTAAGCCTGATATAGTTTTTCATGCTGCTGCTTATAAACATGTCCCACTAATGGAAGCTCAACCTGATGAAGCAGTAAAGAACAATATCTTTAATTTAAAGATTGTCGCTGAAGCAGCTCTAAATCACAAATCAGAAAGATTTGTTTTCATCTCTACTGATAAAGCTGTTAACCCAACATCAGTTATGGGTGTCACAAAGAGAATTGGTGAAATGATTTGTCAAACATTAAATCAAAGAAATTCTACTAAGTTTATCTCAGTTCGTTTTGGTAATGTTTTAAATAGTCGAGGAAGTGTTACCCATGTTTTTAAAGAACAGATTAAGAAAGGTGGACCAGTTGAAGTTACTCATCCTGATATGAAAAGATATTTAATGATTATTCCCGAAGCTGTTCTTTTAGTAATGCAGTCAGCGGCTATTGGCCAAGGAGGAGAAGTCTTTGTTTTAGATATGGGAGAACCAATTAAGATCTTAGATTTAGCTAAAGAATTAATTAGACTCTTTGGTTTAGAGCCAGATAAAGATATCCCAATTATTTTTACTCAACCTCGACCAGGGGAAAAACTCTTTGAAGAAGTTTTGAATGCTGAAGAAGGAGTTATAGCTACCCAGAACAAAAGTATCTTTAAAGCGCGTCTTTTAGAAGTTGACGAGTTAAGATTAAATCAGGAATTAGAGAGACTAAGGTTGTTTGTTCAGCAAAACAATCAGCCAGAAATTATTAACACTTTTAAAAAACTTGTGCCGAGATATAATAAGTGATAAAATAAACCTATGAAGAAGTTTGTTTTTATTATCGCTTTTGGGTTATTGTTTTTTATAACTCCAGTAGTAGCTTCAGCTGAAGAAGTGAACTTTAGCGTTGACTCTAGTTATGATATTTCAGCCAGAGAAGAGCTAACAGCTGTTTTAGTAAAGTCTTTTTCAAGACTTAATTTCTATGTTGATAGAGATTGGTGGAATTCTAAAGATAGCACAAAACAAAATGATATTTTAAGGAATTTGGAAAAACTACACACTGAGTTTGAAAATAGAATATATCCAGATCTAACATCTCTTTTTGGAGAAGAAAGAAGACCAGGAGTTGATGGAGACTATACTATCTCTGTTCTCTTTCATCAAATGGTAAGTGGAGCTGGAGGCTATTATCGCCCCATAGATGGTTATCTCAGATCTCAAATGCCTCTTTCTAATGAGAAAGAAATGGTCTATCTTAATGTTTCTAATATTGAAAGCAATAAGTTAAAAGAACTTTTAGCTCATGAATTTGTTCATTTGATTACCTCTAATCAAAAAGATAGACTTCGTAATGTCTCTGAAGAGGTTTGGTTAAATGAAGCTAGGGCAGAGTATGCTCCAACTCTTCTTGGGTATAATAGTATATATAGTAGAAGCTATTTAGAAGAACGAGTTGGTACTTTTTTGAAGACTCCAACAGATTCTATAACTGAGTGGCAAGGAAAAAAAGAAGATTATGGAAGCATTAGTCTTTTTATACATTATTTAGTTGAACATTACGGAATAGAAATATTAGCTAATTCTTTAAAGTCCAATGCTATTGGTATTCCTAGTATCAATGCTGCTTTAATAGAGAAGGGCTTTAATAAAACCTTTGCTGATATTTTTACCGATTGGACAATAGCTATTGCCGTTAATGATTGTTCTCTTGGCCCAGAATATTGCTATAAAACTAATGGGTTAAATAATATTCGTGTTAGTCCAGATATTAACTTTCTGCCATTGGTAGGCAGAACTTCATTGTCTGTTACTAGTGTTATTAAAAATTGGGCTTCAAGCTGGCAAAAGTTTATTGGTGGTAAAGGAACTTTAGAATTAGAGTTTGAAAGTTTAACAGGTCTTAATTTTAAAATACCATACTTAATACAAGGAACTAATGGAAGCTATTCAATTAACTTTTTAAATCTTAGTAAAGACCAAAAAGGTAAAATATCAGTTCCTGATTTTGCTGGCAAGAGTTTAATAATTATTCCTTCTTTGCAGACAAAGATAGTGGGATTTAAAGGAATGGAAGCAACCTATCCATTTACTTATGTTGTTTCAACATCTGATGAAAGTTTTCAAGAAGAACAAGAATTAATTAGACAACTTCTAACTCAAATTGATTTTCTTCAAAAAGAAATTGCTAAAGTACAAGAAAAGATAAAAGCTATGTCTTCTTCTGCAACAAAACCATTACCAACGACAACTTGTACAATAACAAGAAGTTTAAATTTAGGATCAACTAGTCAAAATGTCCAATGTCTTCAGAGTTTCCTTAAATCACAAGGTCCAGCAATATATCCAGAAGGATTAGTTACTGGTTACTTTGGTAGCTTAACTAGATCAGCGGTTATCCGTTTCCAAGAAAAGTATGCTTCAGAAGTATTAACACCAATAGGTTTATTCAATGGAACTGGTTATGTTGGACAAATGACGTTAAATAAAATTAACCAACTTTTGGCTCGCCCTTGACTTGACAAAATAGATTAAATCTGATAAGATGACACCAATGGGTTCAAACCCTATCTAAGTCGGTAAAAGCTCCGATGTCCATCGGAGTTTTTACTTGTGTATTTTTTATATATTGCTATAATAAATATTGAGTCAGGAGGCTGCACCCATACAAGACTTAGTTAGGGGTTACGCTCCTGGCTCATTAATTTTATGGAGTTTCAGAATAATGTTAATTTAAGTGAATATATATCTTTTAAAATTGGTGGGCCAGCCAAGTATTTCTATATCGCTAGAACAAAAGAAGATTTAATAGAAGCTGTTAAAAGTAAGCTTCCTTTTTTTATCTTAGGTGGAGGTAGTAATGTTTTAGCTCTGGATGAAGGTTATAACGGTCTTGTTATTAAAGTAGCTACTTCTAAGCTAGAAGTTAATGATAATGAGATCTTTACTGAAGCTGGTGTTAATTCATCGGATCTAGTTGGGTTGGCGTCTAGCTCTTCACTTTCCGGACTAGAATGGGCTGCTGGAATACCGGGAACTGTTGGCGGAGCTGTTTATGGCAATGCTAGCGCTCATGGTTCAAGAATATCTGATGTTATAAAAGAAGTGGAAGTTTTAGATAAGAATACCTTAGAGGTTAAAACTTTATCTGCTGGAGAATGTCAGTTTTCAGAGAAGAGTAGTATCTTTAAGAAAGATAAAAACTTAATTGTTCTCTCAGTTGTTTTAAGGCTAGAGAAAGGGGATAAGGAAGCTATAATAAAAAAGGCAAAAGATAATATCCATTCCAGAGAAGAAAGACAGCCATTAAATTATCCTTCAGCTGGTTCAATGTTTATTAATCTTCAAGGAGAAGAACCATCATCGGTTTTAATAGATAAAGCAGGATTAAAAGGAACTAAAGTTGGTGGAGTAGAGATTTCAACCAAACACGCTGGCTTTATTATCAACAAAGGAAAAGCTACTTCTAAAGATGTTTTAGAATTAGTTGAGATAATTAAGAAAGAGGTTAAGGCTAAGTATAATATAGAGTTGGAACAAGAAATCCAGATAATAAAGTAATCCCGAGGAAAGACCTCGGGACACTTTTTTTCGGGAATCTTTTCTTAGTTTTCCACAGTATGGGTATTGACGGGTGTATGCTCCATAAATTATAATGAATTTGTGGAGTTATAATCCATAAATTTATGATAAAAAGACATTACAATTTAGACAATTTAATAGAGAAAAGTAAAGTTTTAATTATTTATGGTCCAAGAAGAGTCGGTAAAACAACTCTTTTAAATGATTTTTTATCTCGATCAAAATTAAAATATAAGTTAGATTCGGGTGATAATATTCGTGTTCAACAGATTTTAGGCTCTCAAGATTTTAATCAAATAATAGAATATGCTGAAAATTACGAACTTTTAGCTATTGATGAGGCACAACAAATACCTGGGATTGGAATGGGTTTAAAGATTTTAGTTGATCAAATTCCCGAGCTTGTTATTATTGCCACAGGGTCATCATCTTTTGATTTAGCACAAAAAGTCGGTGAACCATTAACTGGAAGAAAAAAAACCATTATTCTTTATCCTTTTTCTCAAATAGAACTATTGGAAAAATTCAACCGTTTTGAATTAAAGGAAAATTTAGAAGAATTTTTAATATTCGGATCTTATCCCGAAGTTATCATTGCAAAAAATAGGCAGAAAAAAATAGATATTTTATCAGAACTGGTCAATTCTTATTTATTAAAAGATGTATTGTCGCTTGAAAAGATTAAATCTTCAAGCCAGCTTTTCGATTTATTAAAATTAATTGCTTTTCAGGTTGGCAACGAAGTTTCTTTAAACGAATTAGCGACTCAAGTCAAATTAGACGTAAAAACCGTAATACGTTATTTGGATATTTTGGAAAAGTCCTTTGTAATTATTAAGATAGGTGGTTTTAGCCGTAATCTTAGAAAGGAAGTTGTCAGTAAAGCCAAATATTACTTTTTAGACAATGGAGTTAGAAATGCTGTAATTTCTCAATTCAATAATTTTGCCGACAGAAATGATATAGGTGCTTTGTTTGAAAATTTTTTGTTTGCGGAAAGATTGAAAAACAATGCCTTTAAACAATGCTTAACTTCAATGTATTTTTGGCGAACCTATGATGGACAAGAGATAGATTTAGTAGAAGAAAAAGAAGGTAAGTTATGTGCTTTTGAATTCAAATTATCTGAAAAAAATAAAAAGAAGGAACCTAAAGATTGGAAAAAGAAATATCCTAAAGCAAAATACAAAATAATTAATAGAGAGAATTATTTAGATTTTTTAATGTAATTGAAGATAAGATTGTTGCATAGTATCTACGCGTCTATGTTTAAGAAACTTTTTGGTGATTAGTCTTGACAAATTTTGATAATAGGATTATAATCTAAGTCATAAATTGAAGAAATATTCACCTTTAGAAAAAGGAGACTTGGAATGAATAGTATAAGACATAACCTTTGGTTTTCTGAAGAAGATAAAACAAAACGAAGTAAAAAGCGTCTTCCAGCTCTTTTTGGAGAACTGGAGAACAGAGCTATTGTTGAGTATACCGAAATGACCATTGTTGGTGTTGATCCTAATAATGGCAATGCTGAACTGCTCGGTATAGGAAAGTATCATCACACTCAAAAATAAAGCGATAACATCGCTATAAGCGTGGTATATTGGATACAACCAATACTATCACGCTTTTATTTTTGGTTAAATTGTTGTATAGTATCTATATGTCTATGTTTAAGAAATTCTTTGGTGATGCTAATGAAAAGTATCTTAAAGGATTAAACCCTATAATAGAAAAGATTAACTCTATTGATTTTAGTGGACTTTCTGATGATGATTTTAAAACTAAAACAAAAGAGTTCAAAGAAAGAATTAAAAAAGAAACTCTGGACGATATTCTTCCAGAGGCTTTTGCTTTGGTTAGAGAAGCCGGTAAGAGAACTCTTAATCAAAGACACTACGATGTTCAGTTGATGAGTGGTATTACTTTACATCAAGGTAAGATTGCTGAGATGAAAACAGGAGAAGGTAAAACTTTGTCAGCTACTTTAGCTGTTTATCTTAATGCCTTAGATGGTAAGGGAGTTCATGTTATTACTGTTAACGATTATTTATCTAGAAGAGATGCTATTTGGATGGGTCAGATATATGATTTATTAGGATTAACCACTGCTTGTTTAAATCACGAGCAGTCTTTTATTTATGATAGAGAGTATAAGCAGAATGATGAGATTAGAGATCAACTAGGTAATTTTAAAGTAATAGAAGATTATCTAAAACCTGTTTCTCGAAAAGAAGCTTATCAAGTAGATATTACTTACGGAACTAATAATGAGTTTGGTTTTGATTATCTAAGAGACAATATGGCTCTTGATTTAAATAGTCAGGTTCAAAGAGGACATAATTATGCTGTTATTGATGAAGTTGACTCTGTTTTAATTGATGAATCAAGAACACCTTTAATTATTTCTGCTCCAGGGGAGGAATCAACTGATAAATATTATCTGTTTGCTAAGTTGGTTGGTGGACTTATTGAAAATGAAGACTATGAAGTAGAGGAAAAAACTAGATCAGCCACTTTTACTGAAGTTGGTCAGAATAAAATAGTAGGGCACTTAAAGAAAGATCCTTGGCAAGAAAATGATATAGCAACTACTCATCAATTAGAGTCTGCCTTAAAGGCCAGAGTTTTCTTTAAGAAAGATAAAAACTATGTTGTTAAACAAGGAGAGGTTATTATTGTTGATGACTTTACTGGTAGATTGATGCCTGGCAGAAGATGGTCTGCTGGTATTCATCAAGCGGTGGAAGCTAAAGAAGGCGTTAGTGTTCAGAAGGAATCAAGAACTTACGCGACAATTACTTATCAGAACTATTTTAGAATGTATAATAAGTTGTCTGGTATGACTGGAACAGCTGTTACTTCGGCTGAAGAATTCGATAAAGTCTATAAACTAGAAGTTATCATCATCCCAACAAACAAACCATTAATTAGAAAAGAGATGAAAGATAGAATTTACAAGACCCTTGATGGTAAGTTTAAGGCTGTTGTTGGAGAGATAAAAGCAAGGCATGAAAAAGGACAACCAGTTCTAGTCGGAACTGTTTCTATTGAGAAGAACGAATATTTAGGGAAGCTATTAGAGGTGGAAGGTATTCCGCATAGTATTTTAAATGCTAAACAACATGAAAAAGAGGGAGAGATTATTGCTCAAGCTGGAAGGTACGGAGCTGTTACGATAGCAACTAATATGGCTGGTAGGGGAGTTGATATTATTCTTGGCGGTAATCCTGCTGATGATGAAGAGCAGAAGAAGGTCTTAGCCGTTGGTGGTCTTCACGTTATTGGGACTGAAAGGCATGAAGCTAGAAGAATAGATAACCAATTAAGAGGAAGATCTGGAAGACAAGGTGATCCAGGTTCTTCTCAGTTCTTTGTTTCTCTAGAAGATGATTTAATGAGAATTTTTGGCGGGGACAGAATTAAAGGATTAATGGATACAATGAAGATCCCAGAAGATCAACCAATAGAATCAGGTATTGTTTCTAGAGCTATTGAATCGTCTCAAGCTCGAGTAGAAGGGATGAACTTTGATGCCAGAAATCATCTATTAGAATATGATGATGTAATGAATAAACACAGAGAGGTTTTCTATAAAAAGAGGAAGGAAATGTTGACTAACCCAGATATATTGGAAATATTAAAAAGAGCTGGATTCTCGGAAGAAGATTATGCTAAAAGAAGAGAAGAGGTTGGTGAAGAAAAAATGAAGGAAGTTGAAAGATTTGTTCCCTTAAAAGTTCTAGATACTTTTTGGATTGAGCATTTAGAGAATATGGAGTATTTAAGAGACTCAGTTAATTTAAGAGCTTATGGTCAACAAGATCCTCTTATTGAATATAAGAGGGAAGGGCATACAATGTTTAAACATCTACTTGATACAATAGAAAGTACTATTGCTAATGCTATAATGAAAGCTGACATTAAAGTTCAAAATAGTCCGAGGTCGGACCTCGGCCAAAAAGCGACAGTTGCGGGGAAAAAAGTGGGAAGAAATGATCCTTGCCCTTGTGGTTCGGGTAAGAAGTATAAAAAGTGTTGTGGGAAATGAAAAATCACGCTGTAATCATTTTACATAAGGATAGTAAGATATTATTTGTTCAAAGATCAGCAATAAAAAAGTCTTTACCTAATATATGGGCTTTTCCTTCTGGAACAATAGAAGAAGGTGAAGATGTAAAAACAACTATTATCAGAGAGGCGATGGAAGAATTAGCAATAAATGTTAACGTTGAGAAAGAATTAGGCACAATAGAATTACCAGAACTTAATTCTAGATTATATTTAGTTGTTTGCAATAGTGATTTTTCTAAGGAGATAATCTGTGATCCTAAAGAAATCCAAAAGATGAGGTGGCTAACTTTTGAGGAGTTTTTTGATGAATATAATGATGATCAAATTGGACATGGTTTGATTTATCTAAGAAAACACCCAGAAATTTGGAAGGAGATATAGTTATTATTGACAGGTTTGTTTTATTATGATATAACAGAGGGTAGCACACTACAGTATAAATAATGATTCTAATTTTTTCCACGAAAGGATACAAAGATGAAGCAGTTGAAACCAAAAAGAAGATGTCCTTATAGGGGTAAACAGAGGTCTCGTTTGGAGAGAACGATTTACTCTTCTAAACCTCTCTTTTTAACATTGAAACAGTTTTTCAAAAAGTTAGTAGGGAGGATAATATGGGATCGATGATTCGAGAAACGATCGAAGAACAATATTTTTGAATGATTTGTAGGAGAGTCAAATGGCAAGATTAATGCTTATCATTATCCCAGTTATTATGTTTCTAGGAACAATTCTGTGGTGCTTTCGAGGATTTCTGAGAAGCATACTAATGGCTTTGGGTATTTATAACCCGGAGGATGATGATGAATAAAAAGACCTTCGGGTCTTTTCTTTTTGATCTTTTTGTGCTATAAATATATTACTATGAGAAGAAAGACATATATTATTTTATTAGGCATAGTTATTCTAGCTTTTTTAGCTGGCAATTTTGTTTATCCTAAATATATTAAATCAATCTTTCCTAACTTTTGGGATGTTGATTTTAAATTGGGTTTAGACCTTCAAGGTGGAACCCATCTTTTATATCAAGCAGACTTATCTAATATTGACAAAGAAGACTATAGCTCAGCCATGGAAGGGTTAAGAGATATTATTGAAAGAAGGGTTAATATGTTTGGTGTTGCTGAACCAGTTGTCCAAACACAAGAACTAGGAGATCAGCACAGATTAGTTGTTGAATTAGCTGGTATCAAAGATCCAGCGCAAGCAATTAAAATGATTGGAGAAACACCATTTCTTGAGTTTAGAGAACAAAAAGACGAAACTGAAACTCAAGCTATCCTTGATAAGCAAGTAGAAATTGAAGGCTTAGATTTTGAACAAGTACAATCAGTAGAGAACTGGGAATTAGCTTTTCAGGATCCATACTTTAAACCAACCTCTCTAACTGGTGAATATCTTGAAAAAGCAGAGATAGTTTTTAACCAACAGACGGGATCTCCTTTGATAGGTATTCAGTTTAATGATGAAGGGTCTAAACTCTTTGAAGAAATTACGACTAATAATGTCGGAAAGTTATTAGCTATCTATATTGATGGTGTCGCTATTTCTACTCCAGTAGTCAACGAAGCTATCGTTGGTGGCAGTGCTCAAATAACCGGTAATTTCACCGTTGACGAGGCAAAAGAATTAGCAAGAAATCTTAATGCTGGTGCTTTACCTGTTCCAATAGAATTAATTTCTCAGCAAACAGTTGGTCCTACTTTAGGAAAGGTATCATTAGAAGAAAGTTTGAAAGCAGGAATAATAGGGCTTTTCTTAGTTGTTTTATTCTTAATCATTTTCTATAGAGTGCCTGGATTGCTAGCCTCTTTCTCTTTAGTCGTTTATGTTTTCGTTATTCTATCTTTGTTTAAGTTAATACCAGTAACGTTGACTCTAGCTGGAATAGGAGGATTTATCTTATCTATCGGTATGGCTGTTGATGCTAATATCTTAATCTTCTCTAGAATGAAAGAAGAACTAAAGAAAGAGCAAAGCTTTTCAGTTTCATTGGAAGAAGGATTCAGAAGAAGTTGGCCTTCTATTAGAGATGGTAATTTAACAACTCTTATTGTTGCTTTAATATTATTTCTTTTAGGAACTAGCTTTATCAAAGGTTTTGCTTTTACATTGAGTATTGGTATTTTAGTCAGTATGTTTTCAGCAATATTTATTACAAGGAATTTATTAAGATTATTTGTTAATACTAAACTTGAAGAAATTAAATGGTTATGGAGATAAGATTTAATAAATACAGAAGAATATATTTTGCTTTAACAGGGCTTTTAATTATTGGAAGCATTGTTGCTTTATTAGGTTATGGTTTAAAACCAGGGATTGATTTTACTGGTGGAACGATAATGGAATTAGAATATGTAGATGATAGACCGGCTAATCAAGATATTCTTTCTCAAATAGTGGAGTTTGATTTAGGGGATGTTGTTATCCAACAGACTGGAGAAAAGGGAGTTATCTTAAGGATGAAGGATATAACAGAAGATGTTCATCAACAGATATTAGATAAACTTGAAGGAGCAGAAGATATGGAAATGGAAGGGGGAATGATAGTTGGGATTATAAAGACGGAGATAAATGAAACAAGATTTGAATCTATTGGTCCAGTTATCGGTAATGAATTAAAGAGCAAAACAAAAGTTGTTATTCTGGTAGCTCTGTTGTCAATGATTATCTATATTGCTTTAGCTTTCAGAAGAGTCCAAAGGCCATTGAGATCATGGCAATATGGGATAGCTAGTGTTTTGGCTCTCTTCCATGATATTTTAATTCCTCTAGGTATTTTTGCTGTTCTTGGAAAGTTCTATGGAGTGGAAGTGTCTATACCGATCATTACCGCCTTATTAGCTGTTCTTGGATATTCTATTAATAACACAGTAGTTGTTTTTGATAGAATTAGAGAGAATCTTTTAAGAAGAGGAGAAGAGTTTGAAAAGATAGTTGACATTAGTTTAACCGAAACACTATCAAGACAAATCAATACATCGCTAACAACTTTGTTTGTTGCTGGTGCTATTTTCTTCTTTGGTGGAGAAACATTGAAATATTTTGCTCTAGCTTTGCTATTAGGTATAGGAGCTGGAACATATTCATCTGTCTTCCTTGCCGGACCAATTCTCGTTGCTTGGTATAAAATAAGGAGAAGGGATTGACAAAGGTTTCGTAATATGTTTAAATAGACCAATAGTAGTTAAATAAATTATTAAATATGAATTATCAAAAGATTTGTTCAGACTTATTAAAAGACTTACCTCAAAGAACGGTTGACGTTATTGAGAGACGTTTTGGTTTGAAAACAGGAGAAAGAGAAACATTGGAAGCTATTGGTGCGAGTTATAATATAACTAGAGAAAGAGTTCGTCAGATTGAATCGGAAGGATTCTCTAAGATTAAACCAAAATTAGAAAAAGACAAAAGTATTGCAAGACATCTTCAATCAGTTCTTGCTGATTTTGGTGGTGTTAAGAAGGAGGAAGATTTACTTGAAGTAATTGGTAAGGATAGAAATAGTGCTCTTTTTTTACTAACTAGTTTAAGTGAGTTTGAGAGAATGCCAGAAAGTAATGATTTTTATGCTTGCTGGATTACTAATAAAGATTCTCTTAATAAAGCTAAGAAAGTTGTTAATTCAACAATTGCTAGATTGAAGAAAGAAAAGAAAACAATTAAGTTAGCCGATAGTTCGTATATTAGTATTTCTAAAAACATTGAGAAAGGACATGATGGAAAGTACGGTTTAAGTAATTGGATTGAAATTAATCCTAAAGGAATAAAAGACAGAGCCTATTTAGTTCTAAGAGAACAAAATGAGCCAGTCCACTTTACTCAAGTTGCTTCTATGATTGAAAAACTACCTTTTTCTAATGGTAAAGTTCACACAGCAACCGTTCATAACGAACTTATTAAAGATGGTAGATTTGTTTTAGTTGGTAGAGGCCTTTATGCTTTGAAGGAATGGGGATATGAACCGGGTATTGTTAAAGATATTATTGCCAAAACGATAAAAACAGCCAAGAAGCCTTTATCTAAAAAGGAAATATTGGAGAAGGTTTTAGCTCAGCGTTTTGTTAAAGAAAACACTGTCTCTCTTAACTTGCAAAATAGAAGTTATTTCTTGCGTAATTCTCAAGGAAAGTATACAATAAAGGAAGCATAACCTTTTTATTGTATAATGAACGAATCGTTAAAAATATTAATATCTATACTTGGAAATGTATGGGAAGTTGTTAAAGTATGGTGGTGGCTGCCAGTGCCTTTTATTTTGCTGCAGCCTTTTTTGTTTCTTTTTAGGTGGTGGAGAACAGAAATCTTTCTTAAAAATAGCCCTTCTATCCTTCTAGAGGTTAAAATTCCTAAAGAAGTATTAAAACCTATCAGAGCAATGGAAATTGTTTTAGATGGTTTGTGGCAGATTATTTATGATGCTCCAGGAACTTTGCATGAAAAATGGATTGAAGCTAAGGTGATTCTTTCTTATTCTTTTGAAATAGTTTCTATCGAAGGAGAACCCCATTTTTTTATTAGAATACCAAAAGCCAACAAGGAAGCGATAGAAGCCGTAATTTATGGTCAATATACTAGTGCTGAAATATCTGTTGTAGAAGATTATACAAAATATATTCCAGCTGATATTCCTAACAAAGATTGGGATTTATGGGGGACTGATTATAAGCCGTTAAGGAAAAGTCCTTATCCTATCAAAACTTATCTTGAGTTTGAATCAGAAAGAGAAGCTCTAGAAGAAAAAAGAATAGATCCTTTAGCAACACTACTTGAATCAATGGCCAAGATTGGCAAGGGTGAGCAACTTTGGGTCCAAATTACAGCTAGCCCAGTTACTAACATGGAAGTTCCTTGGGTTGATGAAGGAGAGGCGATTAGAGATGAGCTAGCTAAAAGAACAGAAAAAGCTAAGAAGCAAAAAACAATGATTATGGAAGCAACTGATTTTTGGGTTAGTGGAACGGTGCCGGGAGGCGAAGTAGAAGAGAAGAAAGAGCTTCTTCCGCCAGAAATGAAATTAACAACTGGAGAAAGAGATATTATTTCAGCTATTGAAAAGAAGATGGCCAAACGTGGTTTTAATACTAATATTAGATTTATTTATCTGGGGAAAAAGGAATTTTTCTTTAAACCTAAGCTTCGTTTAGCTTTATCATATTTTTCTAACTTTGCTACTCAGAATCTTAATATGCTTGTTCCCTATGGTCAGCCTTTTATAACAAAGGTTCCTAAGAAGATAAATCCTTTGGGCAATATCTTCCGTCAGAGAAAGTTGTACTTGAGAAAAAGAAATATGTTTAAGAACTATATTAAAAGAGATCATCCTTTATTTCCAGCTAGTCGTAAGTTTCCCTCAAGTTTTGTTCTAAATACAGAAGAACTAGCAACTATTTTCCACTTTCCTGGTCAAACATCTGCTCCAGCACCATTTATGCAAAGAATTGAAACTAAAAAGGGTGAGGCTCCATCTGGCCTTCCTGTAGAATAATGAACGAGATTAACTTTTTTGCAAAAACCAATTTCAGGAATATGGAGAAGAAGTTTGGTATAAAGACTGACGACAGACGTCGGCATGTTTATGTTATTGGTAAAACAGGAATGGGTAAAACGGCTATGTTAAGAAATATGGCTGTTCAAGATATTCAGAATGGCAAAGGACTTGGCTTTATTGATCCTCATGGTGAAGTAGCCGAAGAACTTCTTGATTTTGTTCCTTCTGATAGGATAAACGATGTTGTTTATTTAAACCCAAGTGATTTAAACTTTCCAGTTGCTTTTAATATTATGGAGAATGTTGGCTTAGAGTATCGACACTTGGTGGCTGGTGGTTTGATGGGTGCTTTTAAGAAGATTTGGCCAGATGTTTGGTCAGCTAGAATGGAGTACATTCTTAACAATACTATTTTAGCTCTTCTGGAATACCCAAGTTCTACTTTGTTAGGTGTTAATAGAATGCTTTCTGATCCTGAGTTTCGTAAGGACGTAGTTGAGAAGGTAACTGATCCACTAGTTAAATCTTTTTGGGTTAATGAGTTTGCTAGATATGCTCAGAAGTATGAGACTGAGGCGACAGCTGCTATTCAGAATAAAGTTGGTCAATTCATTTCAGCTCCTGTTATTAGAAATATTATTGGTCAAGTGAAGTCAACTATAAACATGAGGGAGATAATGGATGGCAAGAAGATATTAATTGTTAACCTCTCTAAAGGAAGAATAGGGGAGGATAATTCAGCTTTATTAGGAGCTCTCCTTATAACCAAACTTCAATTAGCAGCAATGAGTAGAGTAAATATTCATGAAGAGGAAAGAAAAGACTTCTATCTTTATGTTGATGAGTTTCAGAACTTTGCTACAGAGTCATTTGCTAATATTCTTTCTGAAGCTAGAAAGTATAGATTGGCTTTAATTTTAGCTCACCAATATATTGCTCAAATGGATGAAACTGTTAGAGATGCTGTTTTTGGTAACGTTGGGACATTAATCTCTTTTAGAATAGGAGCCGAAGATGCCGAGTTTCTTGAAAAAGAGTTTATGCCCGAGTTTTACGCCAATGATATTGTTAATTTATCTAAGTATAATATTTATCTCAAATTAATGATTGATGGAGTGGCTGGCCGATGTTTTTCAGCTAATACTTTACCACCACTTAAAGCAGAAAAGGTTTCTAATAGAGATAAGATTATTAAAGAATCTAGAGAGAGATATGCTAATCCTAAAGCAAAGGTTGATCAAGATATTATTAAATGGGCTGGATTAGAGAATTTAGGAGAAATGCCTGAACCTAAAAAACAAGCTGTTCTTTATGATGCTGTTTGTTCCTCTTGTGGTAAAGATACGAAGATAGTTTTTGAACCGGATGGTAAAAGACCTATTTATTGTAAGAACTGTTTAAAGAAGAAAAGAGAAGGAAAGACTGCTGAACAAAAACCTATAGAAGAAAAACCAGTTGAAGAGAAACCGGTTGAAGAAAAACATATTTCTTTAGAGGAGGCGGTGAAAGAGGAAGCGATATCATTTAGTGGTAAGAAAATATCTGATCATAAAAAAGATAGAAAAAAGGTTGATTTATCAGAATTAAGGGAGAGCTTAACAGAAGCTTTAGATGATGATGAAGAAGATAAATGATTTTAAAGGAAAAAGAGTTTTAGTTAGGTGTGATTTTAATGTTCCTTTGGATGACAATGGAGATATTGCTGATGATTTCAAGATAAAACAAACTGTTCCAACTTTGAAATATCTTCAGAAGAAAGGAGCCAAATTGCTTTTAATGAGTCATAGATCAGATGACAAAAGCTTAGATTCAGCTTGGAAAGATTTAGCTAAATATATAGATACAAAAGATATTACTTTTTTAAAGAATCCTAGATTAGATGAAAGAGAAGAAGCTAATAATGATGAGTATGCTAAAGAGTTGAGTTCTTTGGCTGATATCTACGTTAATGATGCCTTTGGTGTTTGTCATAGAGAACATGCTTCTGTTGTTGCAATCACAAAGTATTTACCATCAGAAATGGGTCTTCTGCTAGAGAAAGAAGCAGAAGCTTTATCAAGAATTATTGATAATCCCAAGAGACCATTAGCCGCTGTTATTGGTGGAGCTAAGATTGAGAGTAAAGCTAAGGTGATTGATAAATTTCTAGAAATAGCTGATAATGTTCTTATCGGTGGTAAGATAGGTTTTGATATTAAACTAAAATCATCAAAGCTTTTCTTGCCAGTAGATTATAATAACAAATTAGATATTGGACCAGAGACCATAGAGCTATTTACAGGTATTATTAAAAAAGCTAAGGTTGTTGTCTGGGCCGGACCAATGGGAAGGTTTGAAGACGTTTCTTATGAAGAAGGAACAAAAAAGATTGCTCAAGCAATAATTGAAAGTAAAGCATTTAGTGTTGTTGGTGGGGGAGATACTATAGGTGCTTTAACTAAACTTAATTTAGTAGATAAGTTTAGTCATGTTTCAACTGGCGGTGGAGCTATGTTAGCATTTTTAGCCGGAGAAGAATTACCAGGATTAAAAGCATTAGGTTATTATGGAAATAAAGAATTTAAAAAAGGCGGCCAATAGAATAATAAAGGCGATAGGGAATAAAGAGAAGATAATTATTTATGGAGACTCTGATATGGACGGAGTCTGTTCTGTTATTATCCTCAAAGACGCTATTAAAAGTTTAGGAGGAGATGTCTCTAGGGTCTATTTTGTTGATAGGGAAGCAGAAGGTTATGGGATTAATAAAACAGCTCTGAATAATTTAAAAGATGAAGCACCAGCGTTGTTTGTTGCTTTAGACTGTGGAATTGGCAACTTTGAAGAAGTTGATATAGCTAATAAAATGGGTTTTACGGTTATTGTTATTGATCATCATATAATCTTAGAGAAGTTGCCTAAAGCAGAGATTGTTGTTGACCCAAAACAATCAGGAGATAAATATCCATTTAAAGAATTTGCTACTGTTGGTATTGTCTATAGATTAGCAATACTTTTATTAAAAGATAAGATGACGCCTAGTTTGCGGAAGGATGTTTTAGAATTGGCAGCTATGGCAACGATTGCTGATATGATGGTAAAGACAGATGACAATGAAGAAATTATTATGGAAGGGTTAAGCTCTTTAAAGAGTAGTTGGCGACCAGGGATACAAGCCCTTCTTGCTTTAGAAAATACACAATCACCTTCTTTAATGAGTCGGGTGATTAAAATGAATTCTCTTTTAAATATTAGAGACGTTAAAGATGGTGTTCCGGCTGCTTTTCGTCTTCTAACTATCTCTGATATAGATGAAGCGGGGAGAATGGCCGAAAAGTTATTAGATCAAAGAGAAGAGAAGAGAAGAAAGATAAAAGAAATAGTTGAAGAAATAGAAAGAAGAATATTTTCAAAAAAAGAGAGCGTTATCTTTGAAGGAGATTCTAAATGGGAATTAATTCTTCTTGGTGTTGCTTGCTCTATGCTTTCTAATAAATATGAAAGACCTGTTTTTCTTTACCGTAAAGATAAGGAAGATAGTCAGGGTAGTATTAGGGCCCCACAAGAAGGTTATGACGTTGTAGAAGCAATGAAGACTTGTCATGATCTTTTAATAACTTATGGAGGCCATGCTCCAGCAGCTGGTTTTAGAGTTAAAAACGATAATCTTAAGAAGTTTAATGAATGCTTAATAAAGTATTACGATAAATGAAGAAAATAACTATATATACAGATGGTGGTTCAAGAGGTAATCCAGGCCCATCAGCCATCGGCGTTGTTTATACCAATGAAAAGGGTCAGACTATTAAGGAGTATTCTGAATGTCTTGGAACAAAGACTAATAACGAAGCAGAATATCTAGCAGTTGTTATGGCTTTAAAGAAGTTCAAAGCTTTGTTTGGTAAAGAATTGGCCAAGAAGTCAGAGATAGAAGTTAGATCCGATTCAGAACTAATGGTTAAACAACTTAATGGGGAATACAAAATAGTTAATGAGAATATACAACCACTATTCTTAGATGTTTGGAATCTTAAAATAGACTTCTTAAACGTTAAGTTTAAACAAATACCTCGAGAGAAGAATAGAGATGCTGATAGGTTAGTTAATGAGGCGTTAGATAAAGACAGAAGAAGTCAGAAATTGATATAGTTTTGAACCAAAAAACCGTTGGAAAACAACGGTTTTGGAAAACTTAACTTGGCACAAGGTTCTGGCTTATCATCCGATTTTATTCTAGCAAATTAGAAAGTTTTGTCAAGTATTATCCTGTGAATAACTAAAAACCGTGGAGGTAGGGGGAATCGAACCCCCAAGTTCTTGGATGATAGGCCAGAACTTGCACCGAGCTACCCCCGCGGCATATTTATTATATCATTTTATTTTCTGTAAACAAAAAAAGGAAGTAATTTGGCCGAGGTCGGACCTCGGCCGATTATTTTATCTATTTGCCATAAACTCGGTTTATGCGAACCAGTTAAAAAAAGAGCGTGATACATTGATTAGTTCAACATATCACGCATTATGGTTGATAAGAGGCTCCTATCTTTTCTTTGTGTAGACCACAACACGAATGATCGTGGTGGGGTTATTGATGCTCTTCTGGATAAAAGTGTCTTGAATGTGATGTATCGTTATTTTCCCGAGATTTTTGACATCATCGTCAAGCATAGAAATCGCAAGAGCTACGCCACTTTGACTTCCACTAATAGCACTGGCTATCTGTTGATAGAATGTTTTAGTAATCATCTTTCAATCTCCTTTATTTTCACAGAACTATAGGTTATCTAATGAACAACTTAACAATGCTACATAATACATTAAATAATATAATATGTCAACAGTTTGGACTAAAAAACCGCCAAGAATATAGCGGTTTTATTTGGCCGAGGTCCGACCTCGGCCAGTTTTATTGTAAACAAAAAGGAGGTAATACCGCCTAAGTTTGGGGTCCTCCTTTTTGGTGTCTCAGCAAGATAGTAAGCCGAATTCTGTTTCACCTCGCCGTAGCTTTAGCGTAGGCGGGTTTAGTGATTATCTATCTAAGCGAACTACTTTGTCTAAAAATCTGAGTCGTATCCCTGATTCTTAGTTTGTTCTTGCACTCAGCAAGGATTTTGCCGTTTCACTCCCTACATTAATGCAGGGTTCCTGGTCATTCGACCGGGTGCTCAACCTTTCGGTTTCGCACGTCACTGTTCGCACCTCTATCCGCCTAGGGCGGACGGTAGTCTTATTAAGAACTACTGCTGTTAACCTCGCTAAGCGAGGGAGTGTTCGGACTTTCCTCCCCGCCTAGGGCGGGGCAATCACTCATCTTGCTAAGACATTTGAATCATAACAGATATAAAAGATATGTCAAGCCCTTTTCTTGTCTTAACGATATATTTGTAAAAGAGTGAAAAAAATAGTAAAATCAAACTATGGAAAGAAAGCTAATTAAAACTCATTTTATAGAGATTTCTGATAATATAGATGAAGTTGTTTCTAGGTATGTTTTGTCGGTTATTAAGGAAAAAGATATTGTGGTCTTCTCTGAGAAGATTATTTCTATTATGCAAGGAAGAGTTATCTACAAGAAAGATTTGAAGTTAGGTTTTTGGGCTAAGTTTCTTTCTAAGTTTGCTAGAAAAACTCCTTATGGGTTTTCAGTTGGTAATCCTTTAAAGATGCAAGTAGCTATTAACTTAGCTGGGTTGCCTAGGATATTGTTAGCTTCTTTCTTGGGAGGACTGTTAAAGATAATCGGCATTAGAGGTGTTTTCTATATCGTAGCTGGTAATCAAATTAGTCAGATAGATGGATTCTATGGAGAAGCCTTTCCTCAATATTCTGAAATGGGAATATTGGGATCTAAGGATTCCCAGAAGCTCTGTAATGATTTAAAGAATAAATATGGCTTTTCTTGTGCTGTTGTTGATGTTAATGATTTGGGTGGGAATATTATAGGGACTAGTGATGATATAAAGGAGAAGGGGAAGATGATATTGGCTGAATTAAAAGATAATCCCGGTGGTCAAGGTAATCAGCAAACACCAATTATTATATTAAGAAATGTATAAAAGAATAATGAATTCAAAGACGAATACTATTGCTTCAGCGGCTGGAATATTAGCAGTGGCTTCTTTAATTAGTGGTTTATTAGGTTTGTTTAGAGATCGTCTTTTAGCGGGAAGCTTTGGAGCTGGTAGTGATCTAGATGTTTATTACGTTGCTTTTAGAATTCCTGACTTTATTTCTACTGTTCTTGTTATGGGAGCGATATCAGCTGCTATTATCCCTATTTTTAGTGAATATTTGTCTCGTTCTCGTGAAGAAGCTTGGCAGTTCTTTGCTAATCTTCTTAATCTGTTCTTAATTTCCTTAGTCGGAATATCTTTAATTCTTATTATCTTTGTTCCTCAAATACTTTCTTTGATTGCTCCAGGGTTTAGTGGTGCTAAGAAAGAATCGGCTGTTTTGTTAACCCGAATTATGTTTTTAAGTCCTATTCTTCTTGGAATCAGTAACATTATATCAGGCATTCTTCGTATCTTTAGAAGATTTCTTGTTACTTCTTTAGCTCCGATACTCTATAACATTGGTATTATTTTGGGAATTGTTTTCTTTGTTCCTTGGATGGGACTAAAGGGTCTTGCTTGGGGAGTTGTTTTAGGAGCTGGATTACATTTATTAATTCAAATACCACTCTTGTTTGGTTTAGGTTTTAAGTTTAACAAACTTTTTAACTTTCGTGAGCCAGGATTTATAAAAGCAATTAGATTAACTATTCCGAGGGCTATTGGTTTAGCGGCTGGGCAGATTAACCTCATTGTTATTACTGCCATAGGTTCTACCTTAGCGGTTGGTAGTATTGCTGTTTTTAATCTAGCTAATAATTTACAGAAACTACCGATAACCTTGATTGCTGTTTCCTTTTCAACTGCTGCCTTTCCTTTCCTAGCTGTCTATTTCTCACAAAAGGAAAAAGAAAAACTTGTTAATGAGTTTTCCGATGTTTTCAAGAAGATACTTTTCTTTATTGTTCCAATTAGTGCTTTAATGTTTCTTTTAAGGGTGCAGATTGTTAGAGTTTTTTATGGAACAGGAGAGTTTACTTGGTCTGATACTCAATTAACAGCTGCTTGTTTGGGTATCTTTAGTTTTGGTATCTTCGCTTATGGTCTTTCAATGCTTGTTTCTAAAACCTTTTATGCTTTTCAGAATACTCGAATACCAGCCGTTGTAACTATGGTTACGGTTGCTTTAAATGTTTTTCTTTGTTATTTCTTTATCTGGTTATTGAGTTTTAACAATATAGTTCAAAATTTTATTATCACTCTTTTAGATCTTCAAAATATTCCTCAAAACCTAGTTATTGGTCTTCCTTTGGCTTTAGCCATCTCTGGTATCTTTCAATTAGCTTTGTTATTAATACTGTTATATAGCAAGATAGATAACTTTAGGATTAAAGGAATAAGAACTTTTGTTATAAAGATTGGAGCTTCAACTATGTTGTTAGGGTTGAGTTGTTATTTCGTTCGCCAATATATTGGAACAATTGTTGATATGCAAAGCTTTATCGGTATTTTTACTCAGGCAGCTTTAGCTAGTATTATAGGAACAGCTCTTTATTTCGCTTCAACATTTTTCTTAAGAGAGACTTATAATAAAGTTTGACATTGATTTTTGGTGAGTTATAATTAAGATATACCATTTAAATTATAAACACATGCTTACAGACGAAGACATTCAAAGAATAATAAAAGCTAATGAAGAAATATTTCCATCGAAAGAGGAATTCGAAAGCTTTAAAGAAGAAATAAGAGAAGATTTTTCTAATCTTCAATCTTCCGTTGATGCTTATGCTAAAAAAGCAGATACTTACTTTCAAGAGATGGTAATGTTGTCTCATAAAGTTGATCGTCATGAAAAGTGGTTTCAACAAGTAGCAGAAAAACTAGATATCAAACTAGAATATTAATATTTATTACAAAAAAGAGCAATTAATAATTGCTTCTTTTTATTTGAGGTCAAGGGTGCCCCTATAAAATGAGCACTCTTTTTAGGGAGTAGAGGAGAGAAATCCCCTCATTTTATAGAAGCGCCTTTAACCTCAATTCTATTTTACTATTCTTCCTCTGAATTCACCAACACGATGTTGCTGAACTCGGGTAAAGAGGGAAGTTTTTTAAAGAGAGCTTCCCATGTTAAACTCTTTTTTGTTATCTCTTACGAGGGACTTCAATCTTTAAGTCCTCTTTTTTGAGGTTCTCTAGATACTGGAGAACCTCTTTCCCTATTTTGAAAGAAGAGAAAGCAATTTGTATACGGCGAGGCCCAGCTGTCGATTCTACAACTTGGTAAATAGAGACCCCCATTGATCGACGAGGCCTGTTTTGAGGGTTGATTTTCGATTTGGCTGATTGAATAGCCCCTTCGAAAGACCCCTCTTCATCGACTATTGTAGTGCTTGCTTTTCTTGAATGGTAAGCAAGCACACAAATTCTCACTTTCAGATCTTCAAATACTTTCCTCCTCTCTTCCTCCTCGCGAGCGACCTCGACTTGCTTTTTATTGAGCATTTTGAGGCCTACTCTTGATTCTTTGGCGAACGATTTAAGGGACTCGATTTCGTTATCCCTCAAATGGTAGTTAGCCAAGAACCATCCCCATTCTGAAGATTGGTAAAAGCGTCCAGTGCCTTTACCCCAGAGGGTATACTGTCCTTCGACAGTATATCTCTTTTCTTCAATTGGTTCACTATTGATTAGGGCGAGAACCAATTTAGAATATCGGACGTCCCAGCCTTCTTTCTTTGCTCTTTGGGCCCATTCGCCTAAAGAGCAATGCCATGGTAAAAATGCGCCATGATCCAACGCCCAGGCTTCCGCTTCTTTGGCGTGTCCTGGCGTGGTGAACTGGATAATTTTTTTATCCAGTTTCAACTCACTTCCAGTGGCTTCCACTGAGACACCGGAAATATCCAGCATCTTGAGTTTGGCCATTGCCTCATTCGCGGAAGCATCTATTCTGACGACTGTTGTCAGAACGTGCTTCTCGAGGCTAGACAAACCTTCTTCTGTCCAGCCTACGAACTGCTGATCAAAATAAATCTGATGGGTGAGAGGTAGCCAATAAGATGGGTTCTTAAAAGCTATCTCACTGCAAATCTCTTTTCCTCGCCAATCAAGAGGGAGGAGAGATTCTAAATGGCAAGCTACGACCTTTTTTTGTAGCTCAACCACTCGTTTGATGTTTCGGCTCCGGAACTCCCGGACAGCCATTTCTATCTTGAGGGCTTTTTCAAAGTCCTCAATTTTTGGACGAGACGTGCTTGCTGTTATAATAGCAAACACATCTCGATCCTCTTGATCAACCACAATCGCCCCGAAGCGTTTGCCATTATAATCATGGCAAAGCTCTTTGACGTTGAGTTTGATAGAGGAGTATTTTTCGCACAACTTTCGAAATTGTGCGAGATAAACATCGTCGGCCGCTTTGCAAGCAGCCTCTTTAGCGATATCGAAATTGGCCATTTTGGCCTCCTTTCTTTTTTTAAAATGTGCTTTCTTCCTCTGAACTCACCAACACGATGTTGCTGAACTCGGGTAAAGAGGGAAGTTTATTTATAGAGGCCTTCCCTTGGGTACCTCTTTTTAAGTAGTTAGACCGTCTCACCAGTTGGTGTAGCGGTGTCCTCCTTCTGGAGGATCCACATATCGCCGTCGTAGGCGATATATACTCGAGTCTGCCCAAGGGCTGACCCGAGTTCCTCGGCTATGCCATTGAGGAAGCTTATCACTTCCTTTTCAGTCATTGCCGAGTTATACAGCGGATTTTTCTCTCCGCTGTACGTGGCTTGCGGTTCGTGACCACCGCCGGCCTTGCCCAAGCCCTCGGGCCAGGCGTACACAACTGTACCAGTCATGATGGAGCCGGTGAGGTAGGGGCGACCGGATGCCGCACACTCCCTCAAGTATTCTTCAATCAGGTTTATCACCTGATTGATTTCATGTTTTTTTGCAGTTGGGCCGTAGCCTTCCTGCAAACCGATGGTGATGGCAAAGCGTGGTGCTTTGCCCTTCGAATTTTCAACGATCTTATACATAATTGGCTCCTTTCAGTCAAAATGTATAAATATTCTTTCTCTGAATTCACCAACACGATGTTGCTGAACTCGGGTAAAGAGGGAAGTTTTTATAGAGAACTTCCCATGTTAAACTCTTTTTGACCTATTTCGTCCTTTTGGACTCATCAGCGTAAGTACATACTTACGGATCAGATATTTCTCTTATGAACTAGAAAGAGCGGTTAGGATATCTCTTCTGAAATACATTAATATAATATGTATATTTGAGAAG
>Ga0265596_1000373_pt1 | contig 28170 bp, 23 predicted proteins | sample saktaG_FD_190143 | JGI IMG/M metagenome (GOLD analysis project Ga0265596, IMG submission 190143) | Saline water microbial communities from Sakinaw Lake, British Columbia, Canada - sak_2013_06_06_60m | ecosystem: Environmental > Aquatic > Non-marine Saline and Alkaline > Saline ...
ACTTGAGTCTCTGTCTGGCCCTTTTTGATAGCTTAGGAATACTTGCCAGGCGTCTGTATCCCGGTATCGTGCTGTAAACATTCATAGTGCATCCATTATAACGTCCTTTCATAACTTCTGTGTGTGTGTCACTAACCTATCTGAACTAAATCACAGCTCAAATTGAATGGTTCAGTTCAATGTTAATTGACGCTTAATTGAATGTCATTTACTCTTCTGCTCAAAATGAGTAGGGGGTAGAGATGACAGAGACTTTGTATGAGAAACTTAATAGAAAGTTAAAGAAGGCAGTGAAGAGAATGGAAAAGGAAAACTTGAGAGTAGCGATACAACAACAAAAGCAAACGGGAAGAGCTATAGACAGATTTGCTAGACGGCAGTTTGATTTAGATAGAGGGCTACAGTGCAAATATTGTGGTTCTACTAACCTTGTAAGGTATGGGACATATCAAGGTATTCAGAAATATCTGTGCAAGGACTGTGGGCATACTTTTACTGACAATGCTGCTATTCCTTATATGCATACACCTTTAGTTTGCATAGGAGCTGCATTGTCGGCTTATTACAGGGGAATGTCCTTGGAGAAGATACGGAGACATCTGGACCAACAATATGGCATTACCCCTTCAAAATCCACTCTTTACTATTGGCTAATAAGATTCTCAAAAATAGCTATAGAAGAGGCTAAGAAATACAAACCAGAAGTAGGTGATGTTTGGGTAGCAGATGAGACGGTTCTTTGTGTATCTGGTAAAAAAATTGACCGATTAAAGAAGGGTGTCTGGTTTTGGGACCTACTTGACAGCAAGACTAGGTTTTTATTGGCTTCACATCTCTCCCAATCACGAAGACTGGATGATGCAGAAGCTCTTATGGATAAGGCTTGGCGACGGGCTGGCAAGAGTCCACGCATAATCCTTACCGATAAGCTAGCGGCATATTTAGATGGAATTAGCATTGTATTTAATAGAACAACTACAAAGCATATACAGAGTGAAGGATTTACAAGTGAGCCTAATACAAACCTTATAGAGCGGTTTCATGGAAGCTTGAAAGAACGCATCAAAATAATGCGTGGGCTGAAGAGCATGAAAACAGCTAGGTTATTGTTAGATGGCTGGTTAGTTCACTATAACTTCTTTAGGCCACATGAATCACTCAAAGGGAAAACTCCAGCACAAGTGGCTGGTATAAAATTCCCATACAGTAATTGGCTAGGCGTCGTCAGACAAGGAAACTACCCAACACATAAGAATGTTAATGCTGGTTTAGCAGTTAGCAATATTGGCTACCAGAGAAAACCTGCTAGGCGTAGTAGCCATAGGGCACAAGCTAGGAAACCTAAGGCAAGAAAAAGAGCAACTGTTCCAACAATAGGAGTGGTAAAGCAAAAATATGATGGTATATAGAAAGAAGCAGAATAGATGTCAAGCCAGCTTGGCTAAACTGGGAGTAGCACTAACTTTGGAAGATAGGAGGGCGTTGTTAAGTATCTTCAGGAATTTAGAAAATTTCCTGAAGGACTATTACTACCATGTAGACTGCAACGGCTATGATTGGCATTGCAATCGCAGTCTCAATGAGTTTACTCATTCACTGTTCTCCTGTTATGTCCGACCAACATATCTTGTAGCAGTTACGGCAAACCACCGTAACTCTTTGTGCTACTCCCAGTTTAGCCAAGCTGGCATTGCTACTATTGTAACAAGGAGGAGATATTATGTCAAGCAAAATAGAACAGAACCAATTGAATCATATAAACCGAACTGAAGGCACTTAAAATATGGTCTGTTTAATGCTCTTAAGGGAGGTCAAGCCAGGCTATGGAAAGAATGGATATGCACTCAAGGAATGAATATCTGAAAGCAATGAGGAGGAGTAAGATCAAGGCAAGAAACAGAAAGGAGAAGACAAAAATCTTGGATGAATATTATTGTAATACGGGTCGGACGAGGAAGTATGTCATCACGAAGATACATAAGACAGCATTGAGGCCCAAACGGAGGAAGGAGACATATGGAGATCAGGTCAGAGCAGCCCTGGGCAGGACATGGAAGTCGCTATAGGGATTGAAGAAATTTTTGTTGAGCCCATAGATTCGTTCACTAATCCTGGATATAACAGGCTTCGTTTTGCTAAACATATGGTCGTGCCCCGATAAACATCACTCCTTCGCGGTTGCCCCACTTAAGCACATATGCAATTCATCTGTCTTCGCCAATAACCTAACATCTACCAGCGCTCTGAAGAAAAGCGCCTCACTACCTCCCAGAAATTATGTGGCCTGTTCCACTGTTTGCAAACTTCTATCGCTCATGGTCACTTGCATGCCCCAATCATAAACCACTTGCCTCTCCTCTCAAGCTCACCTTGTGTTGGAAGAGACTTAGTATTGTCCATCTTACCCATGTGAGGCATATTGAAAAGGAATTTGCTAAAATCCATAATTCAGCGTTACCCATGTGCCCAGCCAGTACTTTGACTTGCTTTTTACTACATATAGTAGTAGACTTTTCCTATATCACAATTTGTGGAGGAGTTTATGAAATGCCCTCACTGTGGTCGGTTGGAGTCGAAGGTGATAGATTCTCGCTCCGTGGACGAAGGTGTAAGGCGACGGCGGAGGTGCCTTAGTTGTGGAACCCGCTTCACTACTTATGAGCGCGTACAGCCTCATAACATCCTTGTGGTCAAGAAGGATGGCCGACGTGAGGAATTTAGCCGAGATAAACTCTCTTATGGAATACGCAAAGCTTGCGAGAAACGCCCCTTACCCACAGGAGTCATTGATAAGTTAATGGATAATATTGAAACTGCGCTTTATCGCTTAGGCAAGGCTGAAATTCCCAGCTCTGTTATTGGCGACCTAGTTATGCCCGAGCTAGAGAAGCTTGACTATATCGCTTATATTCGCTTTGCCAGTGTTTACCGTGAATTTACTGATATTGGGGCATTGAAACAGGTGGTAGATAAATTGGTAAAGGGAAGAAGCTCGGCCCCAATAACAAATCAATTATGTCTGTTATCTGTCAAGGAAAAAAATTCTTTAATTAACCAAAAGAGGAGATAGAAAATGGCTAAAGTCCACGGAAAAATCAACCAGACTAAGCATATTAATCAAGATAAGGTAACTCAAGCCATTTTTAATGCTGCTGAGTCCATGGGCATAACCGATAGGAAATTGCTGGAGAAACTCTCGGAGCAAGTGATCTTGCGATTAAACTCCGCTAAAACACTGCCAGGTATGGAAAATTTTGTTTCATCGCAGCTCAGATACCCTATATCTGACTCCCAACTTCAGACAATAGTCAACGAAATTATAAGCGCAGATGAGTTCTCTCCTCAAGCAAGTAGCCAAGTGGTATCAGGAATTAAATTTAGCGATAATGCCATGAGGGTCCTGAAAAAGAGATATTTAAAGAAAGATAAAGAGGGAAAAATCATTGAGACTCCGCAAGAATTATTTCGCCGTGTAGCCAAGCATATTGCCTCAGCCGAGCTTCTTTACAGCACTAAAGCGGATATCTCCTTCATGGAGGAAGTATTTTACCAACTAATGGCGAATCTAGAATTCCTACCTAATTCTCCTACCCTGATGAACGCTGGCCGTAAATTAGGGCAACTATCAGCCTGCTTTGTCATATCTATTGATGATTCGATGGAATCCATTTTTGAGGCAGTGAAGTACACAGCTTTAATACATAAGAGCGGCGGCGGCACTGGTTTCTCTTTTTCTCGATTGAGACCAGAGAAAGATAGAGTTGGTTCTACTGGCGGTATCGCTAGCGGACCCGTCTCTTTTATGCGGGTTTTCGATACAGCCACTGACGTAATAAAGCAAGGGGGTATGCGCCGTGGGGCTAACATGGCAATTCTCAATGTAGCCCACCCTGATATACTGGAATTCATTACAGCTAAAGAAAACCCTGCAGCACTGACAAATTTTAACCTCTCTGTAGCTATAACTGATAGTTTCATGAAGGCGGTAGAGAAAGGAAGTAACTACGACCTGATAAACCCGAGAACTGGTGAGTTAGCTGGTAATCTTAATGCCACAGAGGTATTCGACAAGATTGTTAACATGGCTTATAGCACCGGAGACCCAGGCATCGTATTCATAGATGAGATAAACAAGCATAACCCTACGCCTAACTTGGGCAAAATAGAAAGCACTAATCCTTGTGGTGAACAACCATTGCTTCCCTTTGAATCTTGTAATCTGGGTTCAATAAATCTATCCAAGATGGTACTCCACCAAAATAGCCAGCACAAAATTGATTACGCCAAACTCTCCCAAGTAGTTAAACTGGCTGTCCGCTTCCTCGACAACGTCATCGATGTTAATCAGTATCCTTTACCCAAAATAGCTGAAAAGACGAAGGCTACTAGGAAAATAGGCCTGGGGATAATGGGTTTCGCTGACATGCTGATTCAGCTTGGCATTTCCTACGATAGCGAAGAAGCTATCAGCATAGCTGAAGAGGTGATGCATACCATATCTGAGGAAGCCAATAAAGCTTCAGTAGAGCTAGCTAAAGAGAGAGGAGTGTTTCCATCCTTCGAGGGAAGCGTCTATGATGTGCCCAATGGGCCTCGTCTCCGAAACGCTTCCCGAACTACTATTGCCCCTACCGGTAGTTTGAGCATAATAGCCAATTGTTCCAGTGGCATTGAACCAATCTTTGCCTTAAGCTACACACGCCATATCCTTGAAAATGAGGAATTTGTAGAGGTAAACCCTTACTTTGAGGAAGCAGTCAAAAGGGAAAATCAATATTCCTCGGAATTGATGAGGGAATTAGCCGAAGGGAAAAAACTAAAGGATATTCCGAACATACCTGAGAAGATAAAGCGGCTCTTCGTTTGTGCACATGATATATCTCCAGAGTGGCATGTCAGAATGCAAGCAGCCTTCCAAAAGTTTACCGACAGCGCTGTATCCAAGACAGTTAATTTCCCCTATGAAGCCACGCCTAACGATATAGCCAAAGTATATATACTGGCTTACCACGAAGGCCTAAAAGGAATAACCATTTATCGAGATAGAAGCCGAGAAAGCCAGGTCCTTACAATAGGTAAAAAGAGGGAAAGCATCGAAAATAAACTAGTTCCCAGGAAAAGACCTAAAGTAACTAGAGGAATAACTGAAAGAGTAAGTACTGGGTGCGGTTATATTTATGTAACGGTGAATTTTGACGAACAAGGCATAGCTGAAGTTTTCTCCACCCTGGGTAAAGCTGGAGGCTGTGCAGCAGCACAACTTGAGGCCATTAGCCGCCTTACTTCTCTGGCCCTGAGATCTGGAGTAGATGTTAATTCTATCGCCAGACATTTGCGCGGTATTCGCTGCCCATCCATCGCCTGGGAACAAGGACATGCTATTATGTCCTGTGCTGATGCCATTGCCACTGTGTTGCACAAATACGTCAAAAATGAGAATGAGGATAATAATCTCCGGACATCTGAAGTAATTAAAGGCTGGGCAGGGCAATGCCCTGAGTGTGGCAGTCCTTTAATTCACCAGGAAGGTTGTAACATCTGCCCCAACTGTGGCTTCACTAAATGTGAGTAAATAATGAGAAACCCTAAGGACAGATACTATTTGGCGCTGAGGCAGATAAGCAAAATTGCCAATTCGACTCTAAGTTTAAGAAAAGTCTTTGATTCTATTGCCAAAAGCATCACCAAGGCGATACAGGCAAACGGCTGCTGCATTTTTCTTCTCGATCATAAAAAGGAGTATTTAATCATTGTAGGCGCGCATGGCCTTAGCGACGTCTACCTTAGGAAAGGCCCACTTGATGCTCATAAGAGCCTCCCAGAAATCCTTGCTGGCAAAGTAGTTGTTGTTGCCAACGCTAGCAAAGATGAGCGAATTCAACACCCGCAAGTAGCAGAGGAACAAAGAGTACATTCTATACTTGGAGCCCCTATATTTAAGGAGGGAGAAATAATTGGTGAAATCAGAGTATATACACATGAACCTCGTCAATTTTCAAAGGCTGATATAGACTTCATCAATAGCATTGCCGACGTAAATACTATCATCATAGAAAGAGCAAAGTTACAACAGTTGCTAGCTCGAAGATATAAAGTAAGCGAGAATAAAGCGAAATTAGCTCAAGCACCTCAATCACCTACCACGTCACTAAGGCCAACGGAATTTGCGCACCCCAGTGAAGAGCAATTTGCCAAGCTTTTGGATTTCTATTGCATCGAATGGCTTTATGAACCTCGTTCTTTTCCCCTACGCTGGAAGAATAACACGATAGTCGAGATGTTTACGCCCGATTTCTATTTACCTGGGTTAAATCTTTACGTTGAACTCACTACACTACAGCAACCTCTAATAACGACAAAAAATCGCAAACTGCGCTTGCTCAAGGAACTCTACCCCGAAATTAACATTAAACTTCTTGCCAAGAACGACTTTTTTAAACTGCTGGCTAAATATGGTTACAGCCCCCAGGGCAAAACTAAAATAGAAGGAGTTAACCGAATCCTTTACACACACAGCCAAATTCAGCGGAGAGTAAGAACTTTGGCTAGGCACATCTCTCATGATTATGCCGGTAGTGAACGCTTAGTCCTGGTCGGCATTTTGAAGGGTGTTGTGTGTTTTATGACCGACTTAATGCAGCATCTTTCCCTGCCAGTCGTAATCGATTTTATGTCTATATCATACTACGGCGGCGGTGACGGCCAAATAGTCAAAATAACAAAAGATCTTGACAGCAGCATAACAGGGCAACACGTATTGATGGTTGAGGATATTGTGGACACTGGCATGACACTAAATTATATTCTTAGCCATTTTTCAGCTCAAAACCCAGCCAGCCTGCGCGTCTGCACTCTGCTCGACAAGAGAGTACGTCGATTGGCAAATATTTCCCTTGACTATGTAGGCTTTGAGATTCCCGATGAATTTGTAGTTGGCTATGGTTTAGATTACAAGGGAGAATATCGCAATCTCCCTTTCATCGGTATCCTACAGCCTGGATTGTTTAAAGAGAGCAAGACACAATAACTGCCTCACCTCCTAACAGTTTCAAAACAAAATCCATAAGAACAACACAAGCTCCACACGCGAAAAACAACTTTCCCTTACTCCATCAACTTTCTCCTTGCTTAAATATTGTCTCACAATTAGAATATCTATCTAACAACTTGAGGAGGATTAATTACACACTGTTAAATGAAAGCCCCCAGCATCATCAATGGAATAAATATTCACGCCTAAAAATTTGCTCAAGGTAATATTCCTTTATTGCGTTGTATTGAAATGCGTTTAGGTTTTAAGGAGAGAGAAAGACCAGAATGATTGGAAAATTTAGTAGCATAAAAATCTTGGGCATTGAAACTTCCTGTGATGAAAGCGCTGCAGCAGTCGTTGAAAATGGTAATAGAATTTTATCCAATATTGTAGCTTCACAAATAGATATTCATGCTCGCTATGGGGGAATTGTCCCTGAAATTGCCTCAAGACAACATCTTCTCACCATTATCCCTGTATTAAATAAGGCGATGGCCGAAGCCAAGGTTACTTGGCAAGACATCGCAGGCATTGCCGTAACCTTCGGCCCCGGCTTAGCTGGTTCATTGCTGGTAGGAGTTAATACAGCTAAAGCAATTGCTTTAGCTGAACAGTTGCCCCTTGTAGGAGTTAACCACCTTGAAGCACATATCTATGCTAACTGGCTAAGAAAAGAACAGCCACCTCAGTTTCCTTGCCTTTGCCTCATCGTTTCTGGAGGGCACAGCGATTTGGTATTGATGAAAAATCACGGGCAATTCGAGAAACTAGGGAGAACCAGAGATGATGCCGCTGGCGAAGCTTTCGATAAGGCAGCTCGAATCTTGGGATTAACTTATCCGGGAGGCCCAGCCATTGAAGAGGCAGCCAAATATGGAACCCCCTCTTTGCCTCTCCCACGAGCTTGGCTTAGCGGTAACCGCGATTTCAGCTTCAGCGGCTTAAAAACAGCTTTATGGCATTATGCCCAAAGGGGAGGAAACTTAACCACAGCTTCCTCGATAGCTAACGCCGCGGCAAGCTTCCAATGTGCCGTAGTGGATGTCTTAGTCACCAAAACAATTGAAGCAGCAAAAGAATTAGAGGTGAGGCAGATCTTACTTAGCGGAGGCGTGGCAGCCAACAAATTGCTCACGCAACGCTTCCTCAATTCTTCACCGCTGCCTGTACTTGTTCCTCCCCCTCACCTCTGCACCGATAATGCTGCCATGGTCGCTGCTTGTGGCTACCATCATTTCCAGGCTAGCGAAACAAGCGGCTATGACCTAGATGTGGTACCTGACCTTAGTCTCGGTTAATTAAGCAAAGGGCACTGAGAGCATTTCCCCTCCCGGCAATAGCTTCTGAAAATATGAATCAAACCTTGCTGATGGCAAGCAGTGAAACCGGATACACCCTCAAGACAAATTTGCCTTGTCATATGACGCGTTATCCCATTTTCAGCTATCTTAGGGTAATGCTTATAGAGTTCAATAACTTTTTCTTTTAATCTCAATTCACCAACTATTTCCCCCCAAGCAAATGCAAATGGCAACATAACGTTAATCACAATTTCAGCTGTTTTGCTATGTCCCAAAAGAGCTGACCCTCTCGTCTTCGCCCCACTATCAAAATCAAAGTGCTCTCGCCAATAATCATCACCAAAAACAATCAACCCATCTTCCATGGTGCGGTAGCCAGCTACCAAAGGGGCATCTCTCACTAATCGTAACATTCCCATCAATAACCCTTCTTTACAATATCGCTGCAGAAGATAACTCTGGGCTACAATACGGCGTACAGGGAAATTATTAGGATATACATGGCTGAGATGCCAATCACCCTCGTTCATAGTCTTAACTGCTTTACCAATTGCTTGCCATGTCAATTCCAATCTTTGAAACTCTCCTTCTTTCGGAAATTTCTTGTGTAGTCGCTGAAAAGGCAACAAAGCAGCCATACCTAATAACCATGCTTGCTTCAAAACCAAGCTCTCTCTTAGCTCTGTTTTTTCTATAAAACTGAGAGGCACTCTGCGAGCAAGTTCCTCGAAAGGCAGGGCATTCTTAGAATACCCCAAAGCCCTCATCATGCCCTGGAAAAGCACCTGCCCTGCTCCTTGATAATGTAAGTTGGCTCGGAAAAGATCTGCTTTTTGCTTAAATCTTTCCTCTCCCTCAATATCTAATATGCCCATCAATGCTTGTTTGTCCCTCCACTTTGTCACCTGGGAACAAGCAAGCTGATGATAAGGCATCAAATAAGCCTGATACCATGGTTCATGTGATAAACATAACACAGGAACATATTTGCTGCTCCGCGTCAAGGTAGTTGAGCCAGCATTATGCTGCGCTACAACGTGAAGAATCACATTATCATATTCAGCATCACAATGATGTTTATGGCTATACCAATCGCTGGATCTAACGTGAATTTCTATATCCCCCTTTATTAAATTAGCCTCATTCACGGCAATAACAGCATCTCTAAAATCAGGGCCATTATCAGCATTGGCCCTGCCCGGATAGATAACCCTGAGGCGCTTGCCTTGCACAGTGGTTAATTTCTTCCCCAACAAACGCCGCCACGTCAACGAGACCTGCTTCTCAGAAATTTTTATCCGCTTACGTGTAGGTATGATGAAAATTTTTTGCCCTTATCTAGCCTTTACTACTTCTATTCATGCTGTTTCATTAAATCAATTATACACGGTATAGTGTAAGAATCAAGCGCAATAATTATAGTACTCTGCCCAGACATCCAAAACAGCCTCTTTCACCTGAGAACGGGTGTCAGGGTAAAATTCTCCATAATATATAACAAGGCCGCCTTTGATAACAGTTTAAGGGCAATCACAAGCATCATGCCCCCTAGCCGCTCGGCAAGTATTGCTTTGCATGGTACAGTGTTGAATCTCTCAGTCATATTGTCAGTGCCGAAGATGGTTTTGATCTTCCTACCGCTAAAATCTGCACTGCCAAGCTGGTGATATGCCTCAGTGTTTATTCTGCTCTTGCCTCATTCAAAATGCTGGGTTATCAGGTTACGAGCATACTTCATGGATTTTTCTCTGTTGACCCTAGCGGTTATTTGTCTCCATACCTACTCTCTCGAACACCTCTACAGTGTTCTCTCTATGTACCAGCCTATAGCCTGGTAATTCGCCATTGTGCAACTTTACTATTGCTGACTCTTCTGGAGCTCTATCAACGCCCTTTACCTCTATATCCACGCCCGCCCAAAATAGCATAGCATTGAATTTCCCTTCTACCATCTCCTGGTCTATAATGACATACTTAACGCCGTCGATTTCTTTGCCATTAACGAAAAATTTCGCTGCCTCAACAGCACCCTGTTGAAAAGGATTGCTTACCGGTACTCTATGTGCCACCTCGATTATCCAATGTCCATAGTCCCACCATGATAGAACGCCATACCCAGGCTCTCTGGCGACGTAAAGATTGTAATATGCTTCAGGGTCATCAAAAGGCTCAGGGCTGTTTTCCCTCAGCCACACTAAAGTATTATACCAATCCTTTGTTATCAGGCTGGGTGACATAGCCAGTTTGATTGACGCCGGGGTGGAGACAAAGAGCAGAATAACACACAAAGTTAGTGATAAGCGCGACTTTACCCCTTTCTTGATATGGTTGCCAATCTCAAGGAAAAAGTAAGCCGTAAGTAAGGACAGAGGCACAACAAACTGGTAATCCCACCGCCTCTGGATTGATACAGCAATAAGCATAAGTATACCCCAGACAACAATTAGTAATGGCCTTTGCTTGTCTTTTATAGCAAGGTAAATGCCCACAAAAAAGAATAAGTAGTTAGCTCCATACACTAATATAGCGGCATGTGGCAGTAGTGGCTCTGTCTCAGCTACTGTTCCGAAAGGGGTGCTTGTGACAAATATGAACTTGATCCATCCAGCAGTCCATACGAAGGGGCCTCGACCCCACATTACTGCCATAGCTACAACCCATATTGCTAACATAAACATCGCAATTATGACAATAGCCGCAGCCACGAGCAGCTTGGTATCATTGACTCGGCTTGACAGGAAACCAAATATCTGTGGCGTTACGGCTGCTATTATAAGGGCCACTATCACAACCCCTGGCCCTCCAGTATCGAAATGATATGGCAAGTAGACAAACAAAGCTACACATGCTGCTATGGTTACGCCGCTCCTCAGAGAAGCGATATCCCTGTCATCATGATAGTCAACAGTAAACTGCACCATGAACCATAGCCAGAGCACGAACAACATAAATATAGCTCCGTACCATGTGAGAAAATAGAACCCTAGTGCCAATCCTGCCAGTGCATAATATCCTAATCTTTCTCTCTTGTATCCTCGTATCAGGAATAGTACTGTTGTGGCAGCGAGCAGTGTGCCAAGGACGTGATGGCTGACAAAACCTAACATAGAGGCGCTGAAGAACTCGGTAGGGAGAAATGCCACCAATGCTACCGCTATTACGCCAACCCATCTGCTGCATAGTTCCTTGCCGATGAAATATATTAATATGAGTGTCAGCGTACCTAGTACAGAGGGTAACCATGCTCCGACAATCTCCAGTATATGTGTCGTTGGTTCTCCTAAACCTATGGCATATCCTATGCCAGCTATCAACCAAGTTGTAAGTGGTGGGGTTGCCACAGCCATGCCCTGTGGGAACAATGTATAACTATCATATAACATTGGCCAAGGGAAGTTATGAGCCATGTTCTCAGCAAGCCGCATGTGGTACCAGGCATCACTGCCCAAGAAAATGACCCCACTGTCAGTAAACACATGCTTGTATGGCAAAACAACCCGTAGAAATAAGGAGGCAACAAAGATACCTGCTAGCACAACCAATATCTTCTTCCCTGTTTGCTTGTCTTCCACTGTCATCAACCTCCTTACTATGCAAAATTAACGAGACTTGTTTCTCGAAAATTTTTTACCCGCTTACGTGTAACCCTAGAATAAAATCCCTAACTGTCTATCCATCCCCTTGTTAATTCTATACTGTAGATTGGGCTCTCAGAAAAGCCACAGCAGATTACCTTAATGTTTGCCGTCCTCTTCCTTAAGCTTATAACTAAATCCACTACGCTCGGCAACAATGCTAAGCAGTGTTGTTGAGGTGCCACGAGGTTGATATATACCTGTTTCCCATTCGCTGATCGTTTGCTGCCGTGTACCTAATTCCTTAGCTAACTTTTCTTGTGTTACCCCTAAATAGCATCTCAACCCCCGAATACTATCTTTATCCCATTGCCATCTTTCACGCTGTTTCATTACGACAATTATACACGGTGTAGTGTAAAGAACAAACTCCAATAATCGTGGGAGGCCCCTATCCCCCTCCTGCCTACCCCGGGATGGCCTCTCTTTAGCTTGGTTGGCTAGAGAGATGAAATAATTGTAGGTGTATAGTGTCAAGCAATTTCCAACAGAACCTGCTAGTTAATCACATATCAGACTCCTACAACAATCAGATCTTGGGAAATCTTGCTCAGTATTTCGACGCTGTCTTCGGTAACTGCTATGGTGTCCATGATTGGCGACAGTCCAGCCCCTTGGGGAAGATAGAAATCCGACTCATAGTTAACAACCGTGCCTGGAGGAAAGGTCCTGTCCCCAGCATCATGCCCCGGCGCATAGGAAAAGACGCCTACCCAATCAGGAGGAAACGCTATGCCCATATCATAGCCACCAACCCACCAGCTATCCCCCCAGATACCCACTTCTTTATAGTAGCCCTCCATTGCCTTATTAGCATCATTTATTGGACAGCCTGGCTTGATAGCTTTTAGCAATATAGGAAAAGCTTTCGCCGACAAATCTATTTGCCTAGCCACATCAGGGTGAGGTTCGCCCAGCGATAATGTTCTGGCTAGATCAGCATGATAGCGATGATACACACCACACAAGTCAAGATAAACAATATCACCTGGCATGATCACATGTGTGGAGGCCAGTCCATGAGCCAAAGCGGACCTCTGCCCCGCAAGAACGTATGTAGGTAGCCCAGGGTTTTCCCCACCTGCTTTAGCACACGCATAATCCATCTCAGCACGAACATCCAACTCAGTCATTCCAGGTTGAATATGCTCAATCGCTGCTTTCATACCAATATCAGCAATTTTTGCTGCCGTCCTAATATAGGCCATCTCCTGTGGAGATTTTGTTGTGCGTATCTCCCTGACAATGTCGGTACTGTCTATCACCCTACATCCTTCTTTTTCCAGGGCAGCCTGGAACATCTGGCTGACAGCTGGATTGGGACGGTAGCTCCACTTCTCCAGACCGACAGTGTTTTTTAGCCAGCCCTCTTCTTTTAGGTTCTTGATTATAAATTCAAATCTAGACATGTGAAAGTCGCCTCTCTGTATACGAATATCAGTAGCAATAGAATAAGTCTGTGCTAATACCTCCTCTTCGGCCTTATCAAACAGGATGAATTTATCTGCATCCTGTTTGATAGCCATACCGCTCAGCGGTGGCCACTCTTTACAACTCTGTGCCTCATACCAGCTATTTTCGTAACCAGTAAGATAAAAAAGACTCTCTGGTGCTGAACAATAAAGAAGATCGACTCTTTGCCTGGCCATCTCTTCTTTCACTTTGGCCATCCTGCTTTTATATTCTTCCAAAGGAAAGGGAATCTGCATCTCAGGACGATACAATTTCGCTGCTTCATTACTCAAACCCATTTTTTACAATATACCTCCTTTTATTTGTCCCATATAAGACATTACTTCAAAAAACTCCAATCTCTACCTGTTCATATGATCAGCAGCACCATACCTGTTTTCCCCATGGTTTCTAACAGCTAGCACCACTGTTTCTCCCACCTCAATTAGAAATAAACCAAGGAGTAAAAACAACCATCAATTATTTATTCTATCTACCCAAGAAGAGTACTGTCAATCGCTCAAATTCTCAGTTCATCGCCCGGCTTCACTACCCCACCACGAATTACACTAGCAAACACCCCCTCCAGAGGCAAAAGGAAAAATCCTGGACGATGAAATGCCTTCCCGATTTGAGTGATCTCCAATATAACCTCCTCGCCTATACATATCCGCGTACCGAGGGATAAAGAGGTTAAATCCACTCCTTCAGTAACCAGATTCTCCGCAGAATCACCAGGATTTATCTGTATACCCTGGTCACGCATTCTGGCAGGGCTAATACTTTCCAGAGCTGATAGCATTTTGTTGATACTTTCTATCGCTAAAAGGCTAACTTGACGTCTGCTACCTGCGTGAGCATCTCCAACAAAACCATAGTTTTCTTTAAGACACCCCTGACTAATAGGCTTCTTAGAAACTCCTCTTTCCCGACTCAAGCAAACTGCAACTACATTAGCCATGTTTCTCTCCACCTCATTCTATGATTAGTCACTGGCAACATAAGTCCCACTTTTGCCTCCACTCTTCCTCACCAGACGGACATTCTCAATAGCCATTCCTTTATCTATTCCTTTGCACATGTCATAAATATTCAGCGCACTGACAGACACAGCAAGCAATGCCTCCATTTCAAATCCTGTTTTCCCCACACCTTTAGCTCTAGCAGTAATTTCAATAAAATCAGCACCTTCAGGTAGAGAAAAATCAATCAAGACATTGGTAAGCAATAGCGGATGGCACAACGGTATAAGGCGAGGAGTTTCCTTAGCCGCCATAATTCCGGCTGTTTGTGCTACGCTCAACACATCTCCTTTTACTATTTCACCACGGCGGATAAGCTCTAAAGTAGCAGGTTTCATTCTTATCTTACCTTTTGCCACCGCTTCCCGCTCCGTTTCCACCTTACTGGTGACATCCACCATGTGCACCCGCTCTATTGATTCTGACATTTTTAACCTCCAATTTGAGACATATTCTGCTTTATTGGCACAATTCCATCTGCCAAATGGTGACACTCTGGTTTAGAAACGATTGCCTTCAAAATTAAGCGCTCTAATTCCTGTGGAGAGGCATTACGACGCAGCACTTCCTTTAAATCAACATTGTCTTCCGATAAAAGACAAGGACACAACCTGCCATTTGAGGTAAGGCGCATGCGATTACAATTAGAACAAAAAGGCTCAGTAACAGGGCTAATAAAGCCTATGGTGCCTTCAGCCCCAGGTAAACGATAATACTTGGCTGGCCCATTACCAGCAACAGGGAAACATGGTTCAAGTTTACCGAGAGACATAATGCGCTGTCGCACCTCACTCGATGGCACAAGCTCTGCTACATCAGCAAAGGGCATGAGCTCGATGAAGCGGACATGCCATCCTCCCTCATACGTCATCTTAGCAAAATCCTGCACCTCGTCATCATTTATACCCTTCATAACCACCATGTTTATTTTAACTGGGCGAAGTCCAGCGCCCCTTGCCACCTCGATGCCGGAAAGAACATCCCCTAATTCGCCAAAACGGGTAATATGCCGAAACCTATCAACCTTGAGTGTGTCCAAGCTTATATTGATCCTGGACAAACCTGCCTGTTTAAGCTCCAACGCATATCTCTTGAGAAACATTCCATTCGTAGTTAAAGATACCTCATCAATTCCTTTTATCTGCGAGAGCATTTGAACAAGCTTGGGTAACCCCGCTCTGACCAGAGGTTCACCGCCAGTAAGCCTTACTTTATTGATACCAAGTTTCGCTCCCACCCGAACCACAAGTGAGATTTCTTCATAAGAAAGAATCTCGCTATGCGGCACCAGTGGAATGCCTTCAGTCGGCATGCAATAAATGCAACGCAGGTTACACCTGTCGGTGACAGAAATTCTAAGGTAGTTTATGTGGCGCTGAAAAGAATCGCAAAGCCCAGTCATTTGCTCTTTGTCTCCCTAACCACAGTCACAAGTTTTACTCCCTGCACCTGCCTGAAAATGGCGCCTTCGCTGATAGAGCGAATTGTCTTCCTGGGCTCGACTACTTTCACTCCACCAATGACATCCACTCCATAATCAAACAGAACTGGTGACAGAGGGCTGGTAGGCCCCACTATAACAGTAAAGCTATGCTTACTTAATTCTAACAGCCTTTCTATAGTGTGATTTATAAACGAAGTTCCCGTGATGCCAACTACATCAGCCTGAGGCAATATATATTCCGCTGCTTCCGCCGGCAAATCCCCTTCCTGAGGTCTTTGCTCTATAACCCAAAGTTCTTTGGCTGCCTCCCGAAGCTTTGGCACCCAAGGGAAATGGCCTACTATAGCTATATTCATGCCCTTCCCCTTCCTTATCAATACATCAAAGGCATTTTCTTCCACACATTTGGCTTCATTAATATCTATCAGCGAGTTGATGGCTGCCATCCCAATAGATGCCTCCAAAAGATTATCTGACTTAGCATATTCTGACAGTTCCAATGCCGGCTTGTGCCTCAAATTTCCCACATCTCTCACCATTCTGTGATACAAGCGCTCTTCATGAAAAGTAGAGGCCAATCCACAATTCCTGCTTACCACCGCAGTCCAGAAAACACAGGTATGTATCTCCCGAACTGGGCTATCACCACCCAGGCTAGAAATCAGATCGTCAAGGATATTCATTCTTCCTTCAACTGGGGAGGCAAGTTTTCAGGGTAGTCACTCAATAGCACCTCAAGGAATGGCTGCCCATTTTTTACCTCCATTACGTTTCTCCCTGTATCGGAAAGAAGCAGTTTAATAAACTCCACGGCAAGGTCTTTATTTTCGGCATGTGATGGGATGGTTATGCCATATACAATAGGCTTGCCCTTCTCGGCCTGGTAAGTGGGTGGAGGGCCAGCTTCCTCAATAATCTCTATGGAGGCTTGCTCGTAGAAGTCTTCAACTCCAGGAAGTTCCGTACTAGTCTTGGAGAGGTTGATGTGATCATCGAGCTCGATGAAATTCAACCCATTCTGCACAGCTACAGAGCGATATTCAAACGCATAATCCAGGTCGCCAGAGTCAAGTAAGTGGATAAGTTCAACTGATTTCGACCTCACGCTCTCCACACTGCCGCCGGGCCTGGTTTCGCTGGCGCCGCCAATTCTGCCTCTTTCATGCTCGCTACCCGGGATGAGGGCGTCATACAGCCCATCGGCGTCAGGGTCGGGGCTCAAGCCAAATTCAGCAGCATTATCATAGTAATACTTCTGAGCCAATTCAATTACTATTGGTGTTCTGTAGCCACAAGGGTCGTCGTCAGGATTACTATGCCCATATTTCACGCGCTCATTCCTGAGTACATCATACCAAGTGCGCTTGCCATTTACTATAGCATCAGAACCAGGCGCGTCATCGCGGTAGCAGAGTACCATCGCATTTCTGGCAAAGGCAATACACCAATCAGCATAGCCATTTTCATACAACCTATCAGGAATAAGCTTGTAATCAGCAGAGGCAATTATATCGGGTGGTACTTCGCCAGCCTGCTCTCGCGCTATTGTCTTATTTATCATCTTAGCGCTCCCCCCTGATTCACAGAGAACATCAACAGCAGGATGAGTGGCTTCAAATTCAATCTCCAAATCCTTAAATGGCGCATATAAGCTTCCTGCATGATAGATTGTCACGGTTTCTGTTCGAGAAATTCCTTCTCCCTTTCCAGTACAACCAGACATCAAAGGCAAGGCTAAAAACAAAGCCATTACAATTGAAATTATTTTCGCTATTATGTTTTTCATTAAATAAATCTCCTTTCAAAAAACATGTATTGCTGAAGCCTTAAACGTGACCCATACTCTCACCCCCTTTCTTAACTTAAGTTCCTCGAATGACCGCCTAGTAATGAGGCAAACAAAATCCAGTTCCCCCGGCAAAATCCGTGATTTTGCGGGGGAAGAATCTGGCGGCACGCTCACTGTAATATAAACAATTGAGCCTCTATCAACGATATCGCTAACTGCGCCATGGAATGAGTTTCTAGCCGTGGATTGAAGTGGCTCCTTAGAAATGAGGATATCTTCAGGGCGGAGGGAGAGGTGCACCTCACCTTTTAATTCTGTTATTGCCATAACTCTCACGCCGCCGATATCGACAAAGGTACATCCATCCTCTGTGCCCACAACTTTGCCATTGAAAATATTCCGCGAGAGAGCAAAACGAGCCACGAATTCCGAACTCGGATGGCGTAGAAAATCCTCAAGAGACCCTACCTGAACTATTTCACCTTCATTCAGTACTGCAACTCGATGTCCCAGAGCCACTGCTTCTTCAAAGTCGTGAGTGACATGGATTATGGTTACCTTCACCCTACGATGCATCTCTCTTAATTCTCCCTGCATCCTTTCCCTCATTTCAGGGTCCATGGCACTCAAAGGTTCATCGAGCAAAAGTACCTTAGGCTCAATAACAAGCGCTCGAGCCAGAGCCACCTTTTGCTTTTCACCTCCACTCAAGGTATCAGGCCTTCTCTTAAGCAGATGAGGAATCCCCACTATTTCCGCTATAGTATCTACCTTCGCCTTTATCTCCCCCTTGGGGCACTTCTTTATCTTAAGCCCGAAGGCAACATTATCCTCTACTGTGAGATGAGGGAAAAGAACCTGGTCTTGATAAACAATTCCAACTCCCCTTTTCTCCACCCTCTGACTGGTAATCTCCCGACCATCGATCCAAATTCTCCCATCAAGGACAGGGTAAAGCCCAGCAATAGCTTCAAGAAGCACAGTCTTTCCAGCTCCAGTAGGCCCGAGAATAATAAAGTACTCACCTGACCTGATATCGAGGTTAATATCCCGAAGCAGGAAACTGCCCAGATCTACCTTCAGGCTCTCAATTTTAATCATGCCTTCACTCCCCTGGATGCCACCGTTCTAAACACAATAAACGCCACGAGGCAAATCAGAATTAGCAACACCGTCACCGGTTGGGCAGCTCCCAGACCACCAGGTGATTCAAACAATTCAGTAACTAAGATAGGTGCAGCTACAGGGTGATAACCAAAGAAGGGCACGTGGCCAGCCACAATATACACAGCTCCAAATTCACTGAATCCTCGAGCCCACATCAGCACCGAACCTGAAAAAATACTTCTCCATGCTAACGGCAAGGAAATTCGGACAAATGACCTCCATGGTGAAGCGCCTAAAGTCCGAGCTACCTTTTCTAATCTCACATCTACAGCATTGAAGCCCTCTTTAGCTGAATCAATAAGGAAGGGTACGCTGACAAACATCATGGCAAAGACCACTGCGCTAACCTCATCGACAAAGCCAATTCCTATAGTGTTTAGAAATTTGCCCATAAGAAACCTGGAACCGAAGACGAAGAGAAGGGCAATGCCCACTGCAGAATGAGGCATCACAATGGGCACATCAATAAGCCCCTCCAAAAGTCTTTTGCCCCGAAATTCATGCCTTGACAAAATATAAGCCAGTGGCACTCCAAGCAAAAGCCCTACCAAAGTAGCTATTAGCGCAGCATAGATAGTAAGCAAAATGGAGGAGTATACCTTCGTCTGCAGTAATGTATTCCATATCGTCACAGGAGAAGAGGAGAACATTGTCTTAAGCGGGGGGACAAAAATAAAGAGCAAGATAAGCACCCCCAGCGCTATAAACACTATACTCATGCTATCTAGCTTTGCTCGAATATCCGTTTTACCCATGTTCTTCCTCCTCAAATGAAATACTCATCACCGCGGAGCCATAATAACCTCACCATTTCTCTCCAAGTTGCTCCAGTTTTGCAACTCATAGCCAACCAGAGCTTTCTTACCAAATAAGGTAATAGGCAAGGTATAATTGTGGAAAGTTGTTAACAACAAGAATAAGCGCGAGGAATAAGAGTAGCACCTGGTTAAACGAGGTGCTACAAAGTAATATCCGGATTTCATCTTCTCTCCTTTCCAAGCACGGGAGGCATAAGCATTTCTACCTATACCCTCGAGGCTTTTAACCTACCGGTTGCTCACCATAGATTGCTCTTTAGGCACAACAACTCGGAGAGAGTTAATATTTAGCTCTAAGACATCATAGCATAGGCAAACGACATCGCTCAACAGCTTACACTAGCTGAGATACATAGGTAACACTGGGTTATGGATTTTAGCAAGTTCCCTTTCAATATATTACACAGGGGTAAAGTAGACAAGAAACTGATGAGGGCGTTTGTATATCCTCGTATAGCCTAACTTTCTGCCATAGTCCACCGCAGTCAAGATATATCTTTTGAGCTTACCCCAGGAGATAACAATGGCGTCAAGCTGAAAGAGGAAACAGTGCCTTCCTTCCTTCACTAATTGTGGTTATCCTCCTCTTTGCTTTCTAAATGCGTCTCTCCTCCAAGTGCCTCTTGTGATGGAGGACTATAGACCTATCAGCCTACCCTCAATCTCTCATGAATTGTAAAGCCTGAGAGGGCTGCTACCCCTCTCCAATACTCATGCCTACTCTTTCAAGATAATAGACTTTCTCTTAAAGAAACATAAGCTGCTTGGTTTTCTTATTCCGGTAACCCCTTATGCCAGGTTAATATCATCACTAACCATTCCATTACTGTTACCTGTGTATCTCAGCCTTCATAGATGTTTATGTAAATATTGTCTAATTTTAGGTATAATATCTTCAGTGATTATAGATTTCCACACTCATATATTCCCCCCGTGGGTAAAGGAAAAGCGCGACGAATATATTAAATATGACCCTTGCTTTTCACTACTTTACTCCCACCCAAAGACCAAGTTGGCAACAGCCGAGGAGCTGATCACCAGCATGAATGAAACTAATGTCAACGTATCTGTTATTCTTAACATAGGCTGGGCGAGCCAGGAACTTTGTAGAAAAACTAACGACTACATCTTAGATTCCATGTCACGCTACCCTGATAGGCTTATCGGATTCTGTAGCATTCAACCTAAAGACAAAGATACTGCTATAATCGAAATGGAGCGCTGTGCCAGGGCCGGAGCTAGAGGGATAGGGGAAATGAGGCCCGATGTACAAGGTTTCGACCTTACAGATAAAATGGCTATGCAGCCTCTAATCGATGTAGCGATGACACATAACTTAATCTTCCTAACTCACTCATCTGAGCCCGTAGGGCACCAATACACTGGGAAAGGAGAAGTTACTCCTTCTATCCTCTATCCCTTTATAGTAAACTTTCCTGACTTAAAAGTAGTTTGTGCTCATTGGGGAGGTGGTTTGCCCCTATATGCCCTGATGCCTGAAGTAGCCAGAGCTTTAACCAACGTCTCCTTTGACACCGCAGCTACTCTTTTCCTTTACCAGGCTGGAATTTTCAAACAAGTAAGCGACATTATTGGGAGTGACAAAATCCTTTTTGGCACTGATTATCCTCTCATTTCCCAAGACCGAATAATTGCACAAATCCAATCCCTCGAACTTACCAAAGAGGATAAATCAAAAATCTTGGGGGGCAATGCCCAAAAATTGCTATCTAAAGTTAAAGGGAGTGAACTTGCACCACAACTCTGAGCAAATCCGTTCTTTTGTCGCTATTGAGTTGCCACAAAATGTTAAAAATGAACTGGCACAACTAGAAAGCGAACTGGAAAGACCTGACCACCGCTTTGTTAAATGGGTGAATCCTGGTGCTATCCACTTAACTCTAAAATTTTTGGGCAATGTTCCCACTAAACAAATACCTGAAATATCCAACGCTATAGAGCAAGCCAGTAAGGAAATCCCTCTCCTCCACCTGCAAATTGCATCTCTGGGAGTTTTCCCTAATCTAAATCAAACTCGTGTTCTTTGGGCCGGTATCAAGGGAGAAACAGCTAGTCTACAAGGCTTGCAACAAAAAATTGATTCATCCCTTGTTCCCCTTGGCTTTGCTGAAGAGAAGCGGTCTTTCACGCCACATCTAACTCTGGCTCGCGTTAGAGAAGGAACATCTCTTATAGATAGAAAAGGTTTTGGCGAATTAGTGATGTCTACCAATTTCGAAAGTAAATATCCCATTAGTGTAGAAACTATTAACCTTATGAAAAGCCAACTAACGCCCGATGGGGCTATTTACACTTGCTTGCTTACAGTGAAACTGCAAACTTAGAAAAGCCAATTAACTAGTTGAAATTTTAGCAACAAAAAATAAGAGTTGATGTTAGACGAAGAGAATACGCAAAATAAGAGAAGGCATCTGCTATTACTTCTAGACGGCACTGCTTTAATGCATCGCTCATTTTATGCCTTGCCCCCATTGACAGTGTCTAGAACTGGGGAGCCAATAAATGCTGTTTATGGCTTTGCCAACACGTTGCTCAAATTGCTTGCCGATTTTAATCCAACTTACTGGGCTGTCGCTTTCGACCGCCCTACTCCAACATTCAGACACGAGAAATTCAAGGAATATAAAGCACAACGACGCAAAACACCCGAAGAACTAAAAACCCAGATAAACCGCGTTCGCCAACTGGTAAATACCTTCCACATCCCTATCTTTGAAATGGACGGCTTCGAAGCTGACGACGTTTTAGGTACGTTAAGCAAGCAATCTAATGATCAGAACATTGAAACTATTATCGTTACAGGCGACAACGATATATTGCAACTTATAGAAGCAGGAGTAAAAACATTGATGCCACGACGGACATTTAAAGACACTGTCCTTTATGATGAACAGGCAGTTAAGCAAAAATATGGCATAGAACCAGCACAAATTATCGACCTCAAGGCACTAGCTGGTGATACTTCAGATAACATTCCCGGCGTTCCAGGCATAGGTGAAAAAACAGCCGCTAAATTAATCCAGCAATATAGCAGTGTTGAAGGAATTTATGCTTATATTGAACAATTATCACCCAGTAAACTACAAACAACACTACGTCAATATGAATCCCGTGTTTTCCAAAATAAGGAATTAGTCACCATTATCAGAGATGTTCCTGTAAACTTGAGTCTGCAAAATTGCAAAGTAAGCACATATGACCGGGGTGAGGTAGTAAACCTCTTCAGGGAACTTGAGTTTATTAAACTACTACCCAGACTACCACATGAAATCTACCAATTAACAAGTAGCGGCTCTCAGAAAGACACCTTTCAAATAATAAACACCGAAGCTGCTTTAAACAAGATTTTAAATCAAATAGAGACAACAAACGAAATAGTCGTCAGCTTCGAAACCACCCTCACTCCCTCACTCTTCGCCCAAGAGAAGAAACTCAAGAGTACAAAGCTGGCAACAGAATTGCTGGGAATAGCAATATCTCCAGCTCCAGAAAAGGCATTTTACATACCATTGGGACACCATGGTTTAGGACAACCTGAACAACTATCACCCAGCACAGTCATATCCAAGTTAAAGCCAATCCTAGAAAGCAGTAAAGTGAAGAAAATTGCCTATAATGGTAAACATGTTATGGGTGTATTAGCTAACTACGAAGTTGAGCTGAAAAACCTGATTTTTGATATTATGATCGCTGCTCACCTATTAGGAGAAAACAATCTAAGCCTCAAAGTAATTGCCTTCAACAAACTGGGCATTGAAATACCACCCCTCAGCGATTTGATTGGCACAGGAAAAAAACAAATTCCTTTAGCTACACTGGAAATGAAAAAATTTGCCGACTATGTTTGCGCAAATCTTGCCACCATATGGAATTTAAAGAGAGAATTCGAGAATCAACTACACCAGCAAGGGTTATACCACCTTTTCTGCTCAGAGGAATTGCCCTTAATCCCAGTTCTTTTAGCTATGGAGCGAAACGGCATTAGCCTGAATACCAAACTGCTCAGTGAACTATCTTTCAAATTAGGCAAGAAAATGCTGCGAATTGAAACGGAAATTTATGACAGTATCGGCTATAAATTTAACATCAACTCCTCCCAACAATTAGCCAATGTGCTGTTTGAGCAACTCAAATTACCTCGGTCACGTAAAACGAAGAGCGGTTACTCGACCCAGGCTTCGGTACTTCAAAGTTTGAAAGGATTCCACCCCATAGTTGAACTTGTATTGCAATATCGCCAACTTGGTAAACTTAAATCGACATATGTTGACGCTCTACCAGCACTTATCAACCATGAAACAGGAAGAATACATACCAATTTTAATCAAACAGGCACCTCCACTGGGCGACTCTCCTCCAGTGAGCCAAATTTGCAAAATATCCCTGTAAGAGGAACACTGGGGAATACGATACGGCAGGCTATTATTGCCCCACATGGTTCTTACTTCCTGAGCGCCGATTATTCCCAAATTGACCTTAGAGCGCTAGCACACCTCTCCCAAGACATTACCCTTATCACTGCCTTTGCCCACAACGAAGATGTTCATGCCACCACCGCTGGAAAAATTTTCGACACTCCCCCTGACAAAATAACTCCTGGAATGCGCCGTGTTGCTAAAACGGTTAACTTCGGCGTCATTTATGGCATGAGTAATTATGGATTAGAGCAAGCCACTGAATTCAACCGTGAAGAAGCCGCAGAGTTCATTGCTTTATACTTTGAAAAATACCCCGATGTAAAAGAATATATTGAGAAAACCAAAGAGCAGGCCAAGAAGTTAGGTTACGTACAAACAGTGACAGGGAGAAGAAGATACATACCAGAAATTAACTCCATAAATCGGCAGATAAGAGAAGCAGCTGAGAGGATGGCAATAAACGCCCCTGTACAAGGAACTTCTGCCGATATTATTAAAATAGCCATGATCAATGTATATAACGAAATGAAAAAACGAAATCTAAGAAGCAAAATGCTCCTTCAAATTCATGATGAATTGCTCTTTGAGGTGCCTCAGGAGGAAATAGAGGAGATAAAATCTCTGGTTACTGAGATAATGCCTAAAGCTATCAAGCTTTGCGTGCCCTTAAAGATAGATATCAAACTGGGGAAAAACTGGGGTGAAATGGCATAGGAGTCTATATCATCCCCCATTTTTATTCGTCTAAAATGTCAATAGGAGGAAGCCAAGGGGATGAAATTTGGAGACGGAGAGGACACTTCAAACACCGTTCCGCTTCTTCGATAGCCGCCTTTTCATCAAGCCCCAACTCCACTTCAGAAAACCCTTCAAAACGCTGTGTCACAGGCAATCTAGGCATCCTGACACGAGGTATATAAGCAAAATTATCTTCCTGCCCCAGATATGAATCGAATTCTTCATTATCGACTAATATCTCATCGATAATGCCTTCACCATCCAGATACTTATCTATAGACTCTGCTGCTTTTCTGCCTGCAGCAATAGCCTCTATAACCACTGACGGCCCGGTTACAACGTCCCCACCAGCAAATACCCCTTCCCGACTAGCCTCAAGAGTATTAGGGTCCACATTAATCGTATCACCTCTTCCAATTCGCAAATCAAAACCACGTGGTATATCCGGTCTCTGCCCAATAGCAGCTATTACCGAATTAACTTGCACAGTAAACTCACTACCCGCAATCGGCTTTGGTCGTCTTCTGCCACTGGCATCAGGTTCACCAAGCTCCATATGGATACACTCCATATCTAATATACCATCTTTCCTCATTATTTTACTCGGCGCAACAAGAAAATGAATTTTCACTCCCTCTTCAATTGCCTCATCGATTTCCTCAGAATTGGCAGGCATTTCTACTCTGGTGCGACGATAAATAATAGCCACCTCCTTAGCACCAACTCGAAGCGCAACACGTGCTGCGTCTACAGCAGCGTTGCCTCCGCCAACCACAACCACTCTCCCTTCAAGCCTCACTTCCTCGCCAAGATTTACATCCCTCAAAAAAGCCGCACAATTCACAACCCCTTCTCCCTCTTCTCCTTCCACGCCTATTCCCATGCATTTGTGAGCTCCAATGGCAAGAAACACTGCATCATATCCATCAGCAAAAAGCTTTTCCAACGATTCAACCCTGGTGCCAGTCTTTATATGTACACCAGCATTTTCTATCTCTGCAATTTCAGCTCTCAATACTTCTCTGGGAAGGCGATATTCAGGAATGCCCACACGCATCATCCCACCCGGCTCAGCTAGTGCTTCAAATACCGTAACCTCATGCCCCAGTTTCACCAAATAATACGCTGCGGTCAAACCTGCTGGACCAGAGCCTGCTATGGCTACTCGTTTACCTGTAGATGATGCTGCTTGAGAATTCTGCTTCCATAGTCCATTGTCATGATCAGAGGCAAAACGTTTCAAAGCCTTTATGGCAATAGGTTCATTCACCTGGCCACGGCGGCAGGCTTCCTCACAAGGATGAACACAAACACGTCCAAGCACACCAGGGAATGGAACCTTTTCTCTAATTACCGCTAACGCCTCAGCAAACTTTCCCCTAGCAATAAAGTCTATATAGCGAGGAACATCAATTCCTGCGGGACAAGCAGGCTTACACGGAACTAAAACAGCTTCCTTTTCAGCTTTCGAAGCCCACCGAGTCTCCTTGTCCCTCAGTGCACCCGTGGGGCAAACCTCAACACAAGCACCACAAAATCTGCACCCTGAGTCTTTAAGAGGCCGCCCAAAGACAGTACCAACCACAGTTTGGATACCACGCAACGTAAAAGCAACTGCACCCACTCCCCGTACCTCCTGGCAGGCCCTAACACAGCGACCACAGAGAATACACAGATTATAATCTCGAACAAAAAGTGGATCTTCCTCACAAATAGGAATTTCCTTATTAATGCTAAGGAGGCTAACTTTATCCAACCCGATATAATAAGCTACTCTCTGAAGTTCACAATGCAAATTTTCGGGACAGGTAAGACATGAATACGGATGCTCGGACAAGATGAGCTCCAGAATATTGCGCCGCAGTTGTTGTAATTTTGCTGTATTGGTTCGAACAACCATGCCATCCTGAGCAGGGGTAGTGCACGCAGTAGGAAAGCCTCTCATTCCTTCAATTTCTACAATGCACAAGCGGCAAGCTCCAAATGGTGATAGATCAGGATGAGCACACAGAGCAGGTATATAAATATCTGCCTGATGAGCTGATTCCAGAACCGTCATGCCTCTCTCCGCTTCAACCCTCCGTCCATCAATAACCAAATTAATAGTTCCCACTTCTTTTATTCCTTTTCCCTTTCAGACACACCTACTGGAATTGGTTTGTCAGGAACTGTAATATGCTCTCCTGAAACTTTCACTACAGCACTGAAACGAGGAGGGCACACATCAAGGCAAGTACCACACTTAGTGCACTTAGCTTGATCAATAACATGTACCATCCTTTTCCCTCCCGAAATAGCTTCCACGGGACAATCCCGAAGGCAAATGCCACACCCCTGGCATTTCTGAGGAAGAATGTAATAAGAAACGAGTGGTTTACATACTAACGCCGGACAGCGTTTCTCACTAATGTGTGCTTCATATTCATCACGGTAGTAGCGGATGGTAGTGAGAACCGGATTGGGTGAGGTATTTCCTAAACCACATAGCGCACCTGCTTTAACTACTTCACAAAGTTTTAGAAGCTGCTCAATATCGCCTGATTTTCCCTCTCCACAACAGATACGTTCCAGAATAGTTAACATCTGTTTAGTGCCCACACGACAAGGCACACATTTTCCACAGGATTCTGCTTGAGTAAAGGAAAGGAAATATCTCGCCATGTCAACCATACAGGTGTCCTCATCCATCACAATCATGCCACCGGATCCCATAATAGAACCCGCAGCAGCGAGAGATTCATAATCCACAGTGAGATCAAGAGCACTCACTGGCAGACAACCACCCGACGGCCCTCCTGTCTGAACCCCTTTAAATTTCTTATCATCCTGTATCCCCCCACCGATACCATAAACGATCTCACGAATTGTAATGCCCATTGGCACTTCAATGAGGCCTGTGTGTCTTATCTTACCCGCAAGAGAGAAATTTTTGGTGCCCTTGCTCTTTTCTGTGCCGTAGCCTGCAAACCATTCTCCGCTTTTTTGCAGAATAGCGGATACATTAGCCCATGTCTCTACATTGTTAATATCAGTTGGCTTGCCCCAAAGCCCAGCAATTGCAGGGAATGGGGGACGGGAACGAGGCATGCCACGCTTACCTTCCAGGGACATTATTAACGCTGTCTCTTCTCCACAAACAAAAGCTCCTGCACCCTCTTTAATCTGTATATCAAAACTAAAATCAGCACCAAGAATACTTTCTCCCAAAAGCCCATGCTCTTTCATCTGCTGAAGTGCGATATTTAAGCGAGCAATGGCTAAAGGGTATTCCGCACGGCAATAGATATAGCCCCTGGTAGCTCCAATGGCATAAGCACCGAGAAGCATACCCA
>Ga0265596_1000383_pt1 | contig 27756 bp, 39 predicted proteins | sample saktaG_FD_190143 | JGI IMG/M metagenome (GOLD analysis project Ga0265596, IMG submission 190143) | Saline water microbial communities from Sakinaw Lake, British Columbia, Canada - sak_2013_06_06_60m | ecosystem: Environmental > Aquatic > Non-marine Saline and Alkaline > Saline ...
AATCGTTTTTCGGGGGTGGGAAAAAATTTATTATATAATTTCAAAACTGAAAGTTTTGACTAATTGTCCGAAGGACAGCGACGACAAACCCCTTATTATAATCATGCCGACAATTGAAACTAACATAACGGAAACAGAACTTTATTTCCGTTTGTGGGGCTTTAAGATATGTTTAGTAACCTTTATATATGTATTTCTGTTTTTTTGAAAATGGAAGGGTTATTAAAAAGATTGGAAGAAAATCTTAAATTAAAAAATTATTCTAAACAAACAATTAAAGGTTATTTAAATCATGTTAAAAAGTATTTAGAGTTTGCAGAAGGAAAAGGGATTAATACAACAAGTGCAAAAGATTTTTTGTTAAAAAAATTATCTAAATGTGAGCCTTCTTCTGTTGGTCATAATGTTTTTGCTTTGAAATATTTTTTTAAAACAATATTAAATCAAGAACTTGATATTCCAAATCCTAAAAGAAATAAAACTCTCCCTGATATTTTAACAATTGAAGAAATTAAAAAATTAATTGAGATTACTGAGAATATTAAACATAAGCTAATTATTAAATTGCTTTATGGTTGTGGATTTAGAGTTTCTGAATTGGTAAATTTGAAAAAATCTGATTTAAATTTTGATGAAGAGCTTATACACATTAGATTAGCGAAGGGAAGAAAAGATAGATTTGTGAAGATTCCTTCTTCTATTAAAAAAGAGTTGGAAGGTTATTGTAGATTATCTAGTGCAGAGGTTTTATTTCCTTCAAATCGTGGAGGAAAATTAACTAAAAAAACAATTGCAAAAATTGTTCAAAACTCTGCTCGTAAAGCAGGCATTAAAAAAAGAGTGTATCCTCATCTTTTAAGACACTCTTTTGCAACACATCTTCTTGAACAAGGAACAGATTTAAGAATGATTCAAAAACTTCTAGGGCATTCTGATATTAAAACAACCCAAATATATTTAAAGATTTCAAATGCTAATATTAAAAATATAAAAAGCCCTTTAGATAATATATTTAGATAAATAATAGAAAATGATAAATGATTTTTTTAAAATAGCATTTAGAAGTTTAAAACAAAGAAAAACAAGAAGCTGTTTAACTGTGTTAGGAGTATTTTTAGCTATATTGACTATTTTTGTTTTAATGAGTTTGTCTTTAGGATTAAATGAATTTGTTAATGAACAATTTGAAATGTTGGGAACTGATAAATTTTTTATACAACCAAAGGGGCAGGCAGGGGCTCCTGGAACAGGAGGAGCTGTTGAATTAACATTAGATGATGTTAATGTTATTGAAAAAGTAAATGGAGTGGATATAGCTACTTATATGAATATTGGTAATGGAAAAATTGAATTTAATGATAAAAAAAGATATTATTTTGTTATAGGCATGCCTGTTGAAGAAGAGCTTTTTGATTTGGTTTTTGAAGCTGCAAACTTAAAAATTGAAGATGGAAGATTTATGAAACAAGGAGAAAGTAAAAAAATTATTATGGGTTATAATTACAAATATAAAAATCTATTTGGAAAACCTGTTCAAACAGGGGATAATGTTAAAATAAATGATGTTGAGTTTGAGGTTATTGGAGTTTTAGAAGCTGTTGGAAATCCTGGTGATGACCAGCAAGTTTATATTTCATTTGATGATTTTAAAGATTTATTTGATTCTGGAGAAAGAGTTGATTTTATTTATGTTCAGATTAAATTAGGAGAAGATATAAATGAAGTTGCAGATAGGACTGAAAGAAAACTAATGAAATTTAGAGATGTTGATGAAAAAACAAGTGATTTTACTATTTCAACTCCTGAAGAACTTTTAGCAACTTTTAGTAATATTTTAAATATTTTAACTGTGTTTTTAGTTGGCATTGGATTAATTTCAATTTTAGTTGGGGGCATTGGTATTGCAAATACAATGTATACTTCTGTTTTAGAGAGGAAAAAAGAAATTGGAACTATGAAAGCTATTGGTGCTAAGAATTCTGATATTTTGTTAATTTTTGTTATTGAATCAGGAATTTTGGGATTATTTGGAGGGTTGTTAGGAGTTGGTGTTGGAATAATAATTGCAAAATCAATTGAATATGTTACTGCTGTTTATCTTGGTTCAAATATAATTAGGGCTTCTATGAATCCATTAATAATTGTTGGATGTTTGGGTTTTGCATTTTTTATTGGATTACTCTCAGGTGTTTTACCTTCATATCAAGCAAGTAAACTAAAGCCTGTTGATACTTTGAGGTATGAGTAAGTTTTATAAATCAAAATAAGTTTAAGCTAATAGTTTGAAAAAGAGGAAAATGAAAAATAAAATTTTAGGTTTAATTGTTTTGAGTTTTGTTGTTTTGTTAGTTGGGCAAGTTAATGGTTTATATATTGAAGAAAGTCAAACTATTAGTTTAGGGCATTTTATGAGGGTTAAAGATATTAGTATGGCTCCTGAAAATATTGGTCCTGGAGATTATGGAATTATTAATTTTAATATTAAGAATAATGGAAATGGTGTTGCTGAAGATGTTCGAGTTAAATTGATTTTACCTTCTGAATTTAAATTTTATAATGATGTTGATACTGTGAAAATATCAAGATTAAATTCTTTGGAAGAAAAAGATGTTGGTTTTAGAATAATAGCTTTACCAAGTGCTTCTGAAGGAGTTTATAGTGCTAATCTAACTATTGATTATACAAGTTATTTTGCAGTCAATTTTGCTAATGTTGGTAATGAATATCAAGATAATTTTGTTTTAGGAATGGTTATTAAAAGTGAGCCTAATATTTTTGTTGAAGTAGATGATTCTAAAATTTATAAAGAAAATAAAATTGGAGAAATTAGTTTTAAGTTTGTTAATCATGAGATTGCTGATGTGAAATTTTTGACTGTCGAATTAGAAGAAAGTGAAGATTATGAAATTATTTCAAAACCTAAAGAATATATTGGAGATTTAGATTCAGATGATTATGAAAGTGTTGATTTTAGATTAAAGGTAAAGAAAAGTAAAGGGGAAATTAGTTTTCCTTTAAAGATTGATTATAAAGATTTTATGAATGATGATTATTCTGACAAGATTATAGCAACAATGACTCTTAGGAGTGCAAAAGAATTGGGCATTGAAAAAAGCAATACAACTATGTATCTAGTTGTAATAGTTGTTTTAGGGGTTATTGGGGGGTTTGTTTATAAAAGATATAAGGGATATAAGAGAAAAAAGAAGTTAGAGAAAGATGGGGTTTTATAGGTTTGATGTTGGTTGTTAAAATATGTTTTAACTTTTTAGAAGTAACAAATAGAAAGATTTTTAAATGAAATTTTGTTGAGAACTATATAAAAACTTATAAAGTATATTAAAGAGAAAATAAAATGAAAACATCATTAAAAATATTAATTGGATTAGCATTACTTGCTCTTTATTTATTGAGTTTAGTTAGTATGACTTCTGCATTAGTTATTGACTCTGTTATTATGGATTCTGAAGGGATTTCACCTGGTGAAACAGCTGATATTGAAATAGGTTTGAAAAATAATGGAGAGGAAGATGTTAGTGATGTGAGTGTTTATTTAGATTTAAAAGATATTCCTTTTGCACCTTTTGATTCAAGTTCTGAGTTTGGAATTGATGAAATTAGAGAAGGTAAAACAAAATATGCTAAATTTGAAATAATTGCTTTAAGTAATGCTAAATCTCAAACATATAAAATTCCTGTTGAAATAAGTTATAATGAAGAAGATGTTGTTAAAATAAAAAATTCTTTAATAAGTATTAATGTTAATTCAGAACCTGTTATTGGAGTTTTAGGTGAAGATGATTTATTAATAAAGGGCAGAGAAAGTGAAGTTGTTATTAAAATAATTAATAAAGGTCTAAGTGATATAAGGTTTTTAGAAGTTGAAGTTGGGAGTTCTAGTTATTTTAATTTATTATCTCAAAAAAATGTTTATGTTGGAGATTTAGATAGTGATGATTTTGATAGTGTTGATTTTAATGTTTTTTTTAAAAATAGTGTTTCTGATAATTTTAATTTTCCTGTTGTTTTAAAATATCAAGATGCTTTTAATAATAAATATGAAAAAAGTTTTGATGTTCAATTAAAAGTTTATTCTAAAGATAAAGCTATTGAATTAGGGTTGATTGAGAAAAGTAATACAAGTTTATATTTTGGAGGAGTTGTTGTTTTAGTTGTTGGTTTTTTTGGTTATAGGTGGTGGAGAAAGAGAAAGAGATTAAAGAAAGTTAATGGTTCTAATGAAGAGTTTTGATTGGGTTTATAATTTTTAAATAACACAAAACTTATAAACTAAATTTCTTAATTAATTTAATGAAAATTTGATTAATTATGAAAATTGGTGAAAATTATGAAAAAATGTATTTATTGTAAGTGTAATTTGGATGATGATAGTATAGTTGATTTTTGTGAAAGATGTGGAAAGGGGGCATTTGGTGAAAAAATGTTTAATGCTATTATGCAAAATATGAATGAGGCTCATCAGAGAGGGGATTTGGAGTGAGGGGTTTTAGAAGAGGAGATTTAGAGTAAGAGAGGGTTTTAGAAGGAGATATTTGAGGTAAGTGGGAGTTTGAAAAAAGGAGAGATTTAAGGCAAAGAAGGTTTTGAAAAAATATTAGTAAGGTTTTTAAACCTGTTATTTCTTTGAAAATTAGGGAATGAGAAATATAATAAATTAGTGGATAACAATAAGTTATCTTAAATGACCAATGGACACTAAGATAATTCTTAGTTGTTTAAGGGTTTATTAAATAGAATGTTAAAAAGAAAGAAAAAACAAGAACATGGGAAAATTAAACTTAGTAACTACTTTCAAGAGTTTGGAGAAGGAGAAAGAGTTGCTGTAAAAAGAGAATTAAGTGTTCAACCTAAATTTCCAAAAACTTTGCAAGGTAGAAGTGGGATTATAAATGGGAAAAGAGGAAACTCATATGTTGTTAAAATAAATGATATGAAAAAGGGAAAAACTTATATAATCCACCCTGTACATTTAAGGAAATTAAAATAAAATGATATTAGACAGAACCCCTTTAAATATGAATGAAGTTCAAAAAATAATTAAAGATCTTCCAGATAGTGATAAAAAGCAAGAAACAGAATTATTTTTAAAAAAATTTCTTAAAACAAAACCCGAACAATCAAAAAAAATAAAACAAGAATTAGAAAAATTAGATTCAATAAAAATTAAAAGAGAACACATTGTGAAAATATCAGATTTGCTTCCAACAGATGCATCAGACCTTAATAAAATTTTCAATGATGTTAGTTTAAATGAGGATGAAATTAATAAAATACTTGAAATTGTTAAAAGTTCAAAATAAAATAAAAAATGGAAAAAGAAGAATATTCAATTATATTAGATTACCTCCCTTATGGTTATCCATTAGAGAAAAAAATGATGCCCATAGCTCAAGCTATAGGCTTAAATAATTTTACATTGCTTCAATTAATTCCTAGAAGAGGGGTTAAATTAGAAGTTGGAGAAAAAGTTTATATTGGAGATGGAAAAAGAGATAAAATATATTATATCTTTGGGAGGCTTCTTGATAATAAATTAACAGAAACTGCTAGAGAACAATTGCAAGATTTTGTTAAAAAACAAATTTCTAAAGATGAAAAAAAGTTTGTTGATTTTTTTAATAAAGCAGAAGCTATAAATACAAGATTACATCAGTTTGAATTACTCCCGGGTTTTGGAAAAAAGCATACAGAGGCTATATTGAATGAAAGAAATAAAAAACTTTTTGAATCATTAGAAGAATTAAAAAAAAGAGTATCAAATTTACCTGACCCAAAAAAAGCTATTGAAAAAAGGCTTGTAGAAGAAATAGTGGGAAAAGAAAAATATTATTTATTTATGAGAAATTAAGTTTCTAATTTATAAATCAAAATTTTGAAAATATTAATTTAAGAAACCCCCTCGCAAAACAAAGAAAATGGAAAAACAAGAAAAAACTGATAAAAATAAAGAAAAGCAAGAGAAAAAACCTGGAGAAAAAACATATGCTTCTATAATCAGGATTATGCAAACAGATATTCCTGGAAATAAAAAAATCCTTGTTGGTTTAACTTATATAAAAGGAGTTTCTTGGGGAATTTCAAATGCTATTTGTAAAATACTTGAGATAGATGAAAGTAAGAAAGTTTCAGAACTAAATGAAAATGAAATCAAAAAAATAATTGAATTTTTAGAAAATCCAAAACTACCTGATTTTTTAATGAATAGAAGGAATGATTTTGAAACAGGAGATAATTCTCATTTAATTACAACTGCATTAGATATGAAAAAAGAATTTGATGTTAGAAGATTAAAGAAAATTAGATCTTATCGTGGATTACGGCATGCATTTGGGCATCCAACAAGAGGGCAAAGAACTAAAGCTAATTTTAGAGCTAAAGGAAAGAAAAAAGCTGTGGGGGTTAAGAAAAAATCTGGGAAGTAAAATTAAAAAATGCCAAAAAGAAAACAAAAAAAATATTCAAGGCCACAAAAACCTTTTGATAAAATAAGAATAGAAGAAGAAAATGTTCTTAAAGATAAATATGGTCTAAAAAATAAAAAAGAAATTTGGAAAGCAGATGCTGCAATTGGAAGAATTAGGAATCAAGCAAAAAAATTAATTATTGCTAGTGAAGAAGAAAAACAAAAATTTGTTGAAAAATTACAAAAAAAGGGTTTTGAGATTGAAGGTATTGCAGATGCTCTTGGATTAGATAAAGAGAATTGGTTAAAAAGAAGATTTCAAACAGTTGTTCATAAAAAAGGATTAACAAATACTGCAAAACAAGCAAGGCAATTGATTGCTCATAAACATGTTAGTATTGGAAATCAAATTGTTAATAAACCTTCTTATCAAGTTAGTTTAGAAGAAGAACAATTAGTTAAATTAAATTTAAGTTTAAAATTAAAGGAGCCTAAAAAATCAAAGGTTGAAGAAATTAAGGGAGAAATTTTAGAAGAAAGAAAGATTAATGAAAATAGCATGGAGACTAAGGTTAGCCTAACAAGTCCCTCTTCTTTAGATAGTAAGGAAAATAAAGAGGTAAAAGAAAATATTGAGGAGAAAAAATAATGGTAGAAAAAGATAAAGAAATTGAAGGGGAAGAGAAGAAGAAAATAGTGGAAGCTAAACAAGAAAAAGATAAAAAATCAATCTCTGAAAACAATAAAAAATTAGAAGAGATTAATGAGAAAAAACAAGGAAGGAAGGAAGAAAAGAAAGAAAGAATAGGGATTTTAAATATTTATACTTCTTTTAATAATACTATTATGAATTTGACTGATATGTCTGGAAAAAGTATTGTAAAGTTTAGTGGAGGGCAATCAACAAAACAAGATAGATTAAAAGCAAATCCAACTATTGCAATGTTTATTGCACAAAAGATTGCAGAAGAAGCAAGAGATAATGGAATTACTGGTTTTTATGTTAAAGTAAGAGCTAAAACAGGACAGAGTAATCCTGGACCTGGAACTCATTCTGCAATTAAATCTTTAACTCGTGCTGGATTTAAAATCTTAAGTATAATGGATATGACAAGGATTCCACGGGGTGGACCAAAGAAAAAAGGTGGAAGAAGGGGGAGGAGAGTTTAGTTAAATTTAAAAACAGATAAAAATAAAGATAAATAAGGGAAAGGGTTAAAGATATGGGAAAAAAATGATAAAATTAAAAAATTACAATAAAGACAAGCATAAATTAAGTTTTATTACAGATATGTCCATTGGTTTAGCAAATGCTATTCGTAGAAGTGTTTTAGAAATTCCTGTAATGGCAATTGATGACGTGGAGATTATAAAAAATGATTCTGCCCTTTATGATGAAATAATTGCTCATAGGATTGGTTTAATTCCTATTAAAACTGAAAAAACAAGTAAAGAAACAAAGTTTAAATTAAAAGAAATTGGACCTAAAACTGTTTTTTCAACAGATATTAAACCAAGTGTTGGTGTTGATTTTAAACTTCCAATTGTTCTTTTAGATAAAGATCAAGAAATTGAAATGGTTTATAATGCAAAGTTGGGAAAAGGAGTTGAACATATTAAACACTCTCCTGGGTTAATTTATTATAAACATGATTTAAATAATGACATTTTGGATTTTGTTAGTGTTGATGAAGAAGGAAAAATAAGTGTTGATGAAAGTGAATTGAAAGAAAAGGGGTTGTCTGAAGAGCAAATTAATAAAATTAAAAATGTGAAAGAAATTAAAGAAATAGAGATTAATATTGAAAGTTGGGGGCAAATTGATGTTAAAGATATTTTTTTAAGGGCAATAGAGGTCCTAGGTGATAATTTGAAGGGATTGGGGAAGGTTATTAAGTGAATGCATGATTGGGCATGATAATTTACTTAAAATATTAGGTTTAAGGATTTTGATGGATAAAGCTTGTCAGAAGTTAGTAAATACATTGAGAGATTCTAAAACTAAATTAGTGCATTTAAAAATTATAGAAAGGGGTTAGAAGAAGAAACTTGTAGGGGATATAAAAAAGATGTTTGCCTGAAAGAATAATTTCAAAAACAAAGCTTTATAATCTATTTAATTTCTATTATTTTATTATATGCAGAGATGCCAGAGTGGTCAAATGGGACACGTTAAGGCCGTGTTGGCTTAGTGCCTACGAGGGTTCAAATCCTTCTCTCTGCATTAAAAATTCGAAAGGTTTTTAAATAAGAATTTACTTACGAATTTAACCTGCGAGTTTCTCGCGTTAGCAGGAGTGTATTTATTTCTGTTAAATTAATAATATGATAAGCAAAACACAAATAACAAAAAGAACTCAGAAAAAAAGAAATCAAGAGATAGTTGAAACTATTGAATTAGCAAAGAAAAATGGTTTATTAAGTTTAGGAAAAAAATTATCGGGACCAAAAAGATTGTATAATAAAGTTAATATTAGTGTAATTAATAAAGTGAAAGATGAAAAAGTATTAATTATTGGAAAGGTTTTAGGGCAAGGAGATATTAATAAAAAAATAAAAATTATTGCTTTAAGTTTCTCAAAACAAGCTAAAGATAAACTTAAAAAAGCTGATTGTGAAATTAAAACAATTAAACAAGAAATTGAAAGTAATCCTAAATTAGATGGAGTACAAATATTGTAAAATGGAAAAGAAAATTATTATTGATGGAACAGGGGCTGTTTTTGGGAGGCTTTGTAGTTTTGCTGCTAAAAAAGCATTAGAAGGAAATGAAATAATTATTGTAAATTCTGAAAAAACAATTATTACTGGAAATAAAAAAAATGTTATTAAAAAATATGGAGAGTTAAAAGCAAAGGGAGGGCATTCACAAAAAGGTCCTAAAATTTCAAAAATTCCTTATATGATTTTAAAAAGAGGAATAAGGGGGATGTTGCCAGATCATAGGAAAGGTCAAGGAAAACAAGCTTTAAAAAAAATAAAATGTTATAATAAAATACCTGAGGATTTTAAGGATAGTAAAATTATTAAAATTAATGCTCCAAAAAAATTAAAATATATGGAATTAAAAGAATTGAGTGAAAAGTTATAATATGATAGAAAAAAGTTTAATTGTTAGTGGAAAAAGAAAAACATCTATAGCAAAGGCTCTGATTAAAAAAGGAACTGGAAAAATTTTTATTAATAAAATCCCTTATGAAAATCTTGATTTTTTTAAAAAATTAATTATTAAAGAGCCAATGGAGATTTGTAAAAAAACTTTAGGAAATTTTGATTTTGATGTGAAAGTTAATGTTAAAGGAGGGGGAAGTGAAAGCAGAATTGAAGCTTCAAGATTAGCAATTGCGAGAGCATTGATTAAATTTACAAAATCAGAATCTTTGAAAAGAGCATTTAGCAAATATGATAGAAATCTTTTGATACAAGATGTTAGGCGTAAGGAAGCCTATAAACCAGGAGATTCTAAAGCAAGAAGAAAAAGGCAGAAATCGTTCCGTTAAAAGAGTTTGGGGGCTGGTGATAAAAAGGTTTCAGATAATCACAAAACATTTATTAACTCCTCTTAATTGATATTTTTATAAAGAGGGTTAAAATGGTATTTGAATCAATTTTAAGTTTTTTTCAGGGGGTTATAAACTCTATTCCTGAAGATCAGAAAATATTAGTTAGTTTAACTTTATATACTGTTTTAATTTTAATGTATGCTCTTTTTATTTGGAAGTTTTACAGATTTCTTGCTAGCAGGGAAATTATTCAATTGAATTTAAGTCAGTATAATTATTCTCAACATCCTGTTTTAGAGAAATTTTTAGCTGTTGTTCTTTATACTGTGGAGTATTTGGTTATTTTGCCTTTTTTAGTATTATTTTGGTTTGCAATACTTTCAATATTTTTGTTGGTTTTATCTCAGTCTCAGAATACTCAGCAAATTCTTCTTATTTCTGCTGCAATTATTGCTTCTACTAGAATAACTTCCTATATTAGTGAAGACTTATCAAAAGATATTGCGAAAATTCTTCCATTTACTGTTTTAGCTGCTTTTATTTTAGGTTCTGAGTTTTTTAATATAAGCAAGATAATATCAAAGTTAACTCAAATTCCTGCTCTTTTTAATAATATAATCATTTTTCTTGTTTTTATTTTTATTATTGAGTTTGCTTTAAGGGGACTATATTCTATCTCTCAATTAATGAAATCAGAAAATTCTGAAACTAAATGAAAGTAATATTGAACTATTTAATTTTAAAATCTAAAACTCTGATGTCAGGAGATAAAAGATAAATTTTATCATTTTTTGACCTTAATCCTCTATAAATCCTTTGAAGAAATTCTCTGTTTGCTTTATCCATATAAAAACTCATAAAATGTTCTGGGTTTGTTTTTTTAAGAATCTTCCAGAAAATTGAGGAAATATTTGGATATGGAAATCTGGAAATTATAATTGAATTGCAAATTTCTCCTGGAAAGTCCATTCCCCTTGTGCACTTTGTTGTAAAAAGAATATTTGTTTTTTTATTTTTAAAATCTAGAATTCTTTTTCCTAAAGGGTCTTGATTTTGTTCTTTTATTAATTCTTGTTGAGATGGAAGATTAGAGATATTAAATTCTTGTTTTTCAAAATCAGTTGGAAGATCTGAAAAAGAAGTTAAATGAACAAGAACAGGAGGTTTTGCACAAATAATTGTTTTTGAAAAAGTTTGGAGGTATTTTTTTCTTGAAATTTTGTTAGATTGAAAGTTAGTATATTTGCAGTTAATTTCATAACCATGTTTGCAAAAAATTAAATTTCCCTGATGTTGAGTTTCTGCTTCAATAATTTTAAAATTTTCTAAACCAAAAATATTTTTTAAAACTTTTTCAGAATGAATTGTTCCACTCATCATTATTATTATTTTATTCTTTTCAACAAGTTCTTTAAATCTTTTTTCTAAGTTTGTTGTAACTAAACTTATTACAGGATCATTATCTTTTTTTTCTAAAGAAAAAAAGGTTTCATCAAGAAAATCAAAAAAAGTTTTTGCAACTTTATCTAAATGATAAAGATAATTATTTTCATCTGCTTCTATTTCACTTAAAAAGTCGTTATTTTCTAAAGTTTTCTTAAGTAGTTCTTCAATTAAAGTGTTTTGAATTTTATGAATCTCATTTGATTCTTTAAATTGTTTTTTTATTTTATTTGATATATTAATTAACTCTTGAACAGCTTCTTGAGATTTTTTAGTTTCTGCAAAAACAAAGTTAAGAGAAAGTAAAAGTTTGTTTAAGTTTATTTTTTCTAAATTTGCAAAACTATCTAAAAATTCGTCGCATTCGTCTATTATTTCAAGTTCTGTTTTAGGTTTTCTATCCATTAAAGTTTCAAGTTTATATTTTAAAGAATTAAAAATCAAAACATCTGAATTAGCATAAGCTTGGTATTGTTCATAATAAGGGCAACCAGGTTTTCTTTGATAAATATTAAATGTTTTATTATTAAGTCCTTGATAAGTTATTTTATTTGCATCTTTGAATTTTTGGATTTCAAATTCTTCAGGAATTATTGGAGAATAATAAGGGCAGATGGGGGCAATTGAAAGCCTTTTAACATCAGTGATTGTTGAAAAATTAGTTAATTTTACATTTGGATTTTGCCTAATATAATCTCTAATTATTGAAATGTTTTTTTCTTTTATTTCAATTTTACAAGGGAGATGAATATTGTCGCAAGATTGTTCTTGTTCTGGAGATTTAAATTCAGATTTGTTTTGAAAAATATCTGTTAATTTTGTATTTTTTTCTTTAATTGTTTTTTGATTAGGGGTATAACTTTCTTGTAAAAATTTGCATTTGAAATTTTTCCTTCCAACAATTGAAAAGATATTTAGTTTTTTGTTTTTTGTTTTATTAAGAACATAAAGTTCTTGAGTATAATCTTTTGTATATTGTTCTTGAAGAGATTTTATTGGAACTACTATTGAGGTTTTTCCAAGATTTCTTGCAAGGTTTAAGGCAATTGCTGATTTTCCAGTTCCGCACATTCCTTTTATAAAAATTATTTTATGTCCTTTTTTTACTGTTTGGATAACTTCTTCAACAACATCTTCTTGAGATTTTCCATTGGAAAAAACTAGAGGTTTTAATTCTTTTTTATCTTTATATAAGGACCACATTTTAGAAAATGCAAGAGAAAGTTTATAAGGATTTATGCAGAGAATTTTTTATTAGTTTAAATTAAGACATGCTATGATTTTCAAAATAAGGACAATAAGTTTGAAATTCACACCAATTGCAAAGAATTCCAAGATTTGCATGGAATTCTGTTTCTAATTCAATTTTTTTTATAAGATTGAGAATTTCTTGTTTTAATTGTTGTAATTGTTCTGTTGTTCTTTTTGAAATCATTTTTTTATTATGTTCAAGAAAATGCCAGATTAAATGAACATCACTAGCTTCTTGATATAGTTCCCTTATTGCTAAGGAATATAGGGCTAATTGCCTGTCCTTGTCTAGTTCTCCTTGAGATTTCATAGAGTTGCTTGTTTTATAATCATGAATCTCAAAAATGTTTGTTTCTTTGTTATGAACTAGTCTATCAATATAACCTATTAATTGATATTTTCCATCTGGATCTAAATTAAAAAAAATTTTCTTTTCTGTTGCAATTGTATTGTCTTTAAAAGGAGTGTTTGAAAGAAAGTAGTTTATTAAAGATTTTATTCCCTTATTAAAATAATGTTCTGCTGTTAATTCTTGTTTTATGATTTTTATTTTGGGGTTAAAGTTCTGATTCCAGTTTTGTATAAAATGATTAATAATATCATCGAGATTTAGAATTTCTCTGTTTTCCCTATTGTAAACCCATTCAAGAGTGTTATGAACTTGTTTTCCTAAAAAACATTCAATTGTTTCTTTAAATTCAGGAGTTATGAAATCAATATATCTATATTTAAATTTAAGAGGGCATTGTTCAAAAGTTGAAAGTTTTGAGTGTGAATATGTTGGCATTTTTTATATCTTCTTTTTTAATTTAATATAGAGAATTTTGCTAAGATTTCCCTAGAAATTAAAATTTCTAGTCCTTCAACTTTAAGAAAGTTGAAGTCTTCGGAAATATCAATAATACAAAGTTCTCTATAAGGACATGTGAAAAGAGTTTTAAAAGTATTTGTATTATTTTTTATAATGTCTTGTTGTTTTGATGATTTGAGGAATCCTATTTTAGAGAATAAGATTTAAAAAGATAATTGCCTTATTTAAAATAAAAGAGATGAAAAATGAATTTAACAACAATTAGAGTGATTGTAGGTTTTGGAATAAAAATTTTTGGGATAGTTTGGGCTTTAATGGATAAAGCTATATGTAACTCCCTTTGCAATAATGGATGTAGTGTTGTTGAAAGCAACAGTTGTTCCCTTATAATATTATTTGTTGGGATTATCTTAATTATTTGCGGATATGCATTAATTATTATGAAAGATAAAGAAAGAATAAATTTAAATAAAAAAATTAAGAAAAATTTTGAAATAATAAAACGAAGTTAATGCTGAAGAAAAATTAGCTACCACCACTATAAAATTACTTGTAACTACTTGAAAGATTTTTTCTTTTTAAATAAAATTGAGTTGTGAAATATATTTTTTTATATAGTTTTTTATTTAAAGAAAATTCACTTATTAAAATTAAGGAGGAGAAAAATGATAATTGAAATTAGTTTTGGATTAGTTGGAGGAATTAATTTTGGATTAGAAAAATCATGGAGGATTATTGAAGGATTAATTAAAAAATATCCCCATGCTAGTTGGAAGAGAATAGTTAATTGGAAAAAAGGGAGGGGGAAGTATGTTGTGGAGATTGAGTGATGGGGGGGTTAGCAAGATAGATTACATTTCTGTAACACTTAGTAGCAAAGCTTTCATATAAACTTTTTATATAAATTATATCATAAAATTATATATGGGATTGATTTATACAATGAAACAAAATATAAAAATACCAAGAAAGAATAGAATCGAAGGTCAATGATAAGGTCAACACTAAATATCTCTCAAGTTATTTTAGTTTTTTAACGGGATAGAATATTAATTTATACTCCCTATTTATTTGGATAATATCATAATTCCTTATTATATCTGGAAACTTATTCCTTATGTCTTTTAGTAACATTACAATATCATCTTGATCTTTTACTTCTGCCTCAATCTCAAGCTGCCATTCTCCTAATGTTTCTATAATATAAGTAACAAAGTTATACTTACTACAGAACTTATAAAATTCTTTCTCCTCTTTTTTTCTAGGATTATTTAGTTTTAAGATTATTTTATAGCATTTATATTTTATTTTAGATATGTTTATTTGAGTATAATAAAACTTGATAATTTTCTTTTCTTCTAATAAATTAATCCGATTTTTTATTGTATGATAACTTACGCCTAATTTGTTTCCTATCTCATAATTTGACTGTCTGCAATTTCTTGAAAGTTCAAAGAGTATGCCTTTATCGAGTTTTGTTAGCTCCTCTTTATTTATTCTAATAGTCTTATAGTAAGGAGAAAAATCTCCAGATCTATTTTTCTCAATTAAATAATCTCTTTTAAAATAATAATAAACAGCAGAGAGAGAAGGATTATAACTTGAAAGATAATCTCCTAAGTCTTCATTTACCTTCTTTAGAAGATTATTAAAATCCATAAGGTCCCTAGAAAGAAACATTACCTCTAAATCCCAGCATCCTGAGAGGCTCGCAAACCAAATAACATTATTATTATTGATCAGATAATTGATTATTTCTTCTTCTTTTTTAGAATCAACATTCTTGTATCTGTAATATACCCTGTAATTAGAAGAACATTCATAAGATTCATTGATAACTGCTGAAAAATGAGATATTACTCCATTGTCAATAAGTTTTTTAATTCTATAATTTAGATTCTGTTTAGACATTCCAACTTCTTTTGATAATTCAGGTAGAGGCATACGTGCATTATTGTCTAAGTGCCATAATATCTTATAATCTTTGATATCCATATTATTTTTTATAAAAAGAGATATAATATATAAATTTATCTAATTATAAAAAAAATTGCATGAAAGTTTTTATAATTTTAATAAAAATCTTGCAATTATGATAGATCTAAAAAAAGTAACTCATAAGGATCTAGAAAAGATATTGGAGATAGAGAATATCAATTTTCCTGCTGAAAATCAAGCAAGTTACGAAACAATTGAATCTAGATTTAATATTTATCCCGGCTTAACTCTTTTACAAGAGGATGAGAAACCGATTGGATATATTTCATACGGTCTCTTAAAAAGTTCCTATATAGAAGGATTTTCAAATAAACCAGAATTATTAATACCAGATACTGAGTTGTTACATAAAAATGAGGTCGATGAATTAGACTATTTTGCAATAATCTCAATTGCAATAAATCGGGAAAGTAGAAGTAAGACAATAAATCTAGAAGAGAAGCAATTGAGTTATTGCAGATTACTAATTGCACATGCACTTACAGAAGGAAGAGATATTGGATTAAGGAAAACATCAGTTCTTTGTGAGTCACATAAAACAATTAGTTTGTTTTCTAAACTTGATTTTAAATCAAAGTACAATAGTACTCTTCAGGGACTTCCTCTTGTTTTATTTGTAAATTCATTTGATAATCTTAAAATTCAAAATCTAATTAGAACTTTTGAAAAATTAAGTATAGGTCCTTGATTTTAGAGTCTTTTTTGATTAATTTTAAAATAAAAAACTCCGCCAGAGGGGGATCGAACCTGCGGTCCCCGAAAGGCGTGAGTTAGCAACCCGGTGCAATAACCGCTATGCGACGGTGGCATGTTTCTTTGTGTCTATTCTATTTTATTAACCTTACGCGCAGTGGCATTTTATTTACGGTTTTCTATTAAGGGTAACACTTTGGAGCCCTTATTAACAATCTGGTTAAAAAAACCTAATACTCTTCACACTTCAACTCATAATAAGCTTTAGGATGGTCGCAAGAGGGGCATTTTTCAAGAGGCTGTTCCCCATAATGAGCATAACCACATTCTCTGCAAATCCACCAGACTTTCTTGTCTTTTTTGAAAATAGTTTTGTTTTTTAATTGTTCTAATAATTTTTTATACCTTTCTTCATGGTGTTGTTCTGCTTTTGCAATTGCTCTAAGACGAGCTGCAATTCTAGGGTGGTTTTCTTTTTCAGCAGTATCTGCAAATTCTGGATACATTTTAGTATATTCATAATTTTCTCCTGTAATTGCTGCTTTAAGATTTTCAGAAGTGGTTCCATAAACTAAAGGTGCTGTAGCTTCAACTTTTATTTCATCTTGCTCTTGTTTAGGTAAATCTTTTTTTAATTCTTGAATATGCTCAAATAATCTTTTTGCATGGACTTTTTCTTGTTCTGTTGTTAAAAGAAAAATTTCGGCAATTTGTTCATATCCTTCTTTTTTTGCTATTTTTGAATAATAAGTATACCTATTTCTTGCTTGGGATTCTCCTATAAATGCTTTGCATAAGTTTTTTAGTGTTTCCATTTTAGATTATTTTATTAAGATTTCCACAAACCATGAAGGTTGCAATATTCTCTGGCTTTTATATTTTCTGGTTCTGCTTGAATACAAAATTCTGCTTCTGGTTTATCTCCTGGTTTTAAAAACTTTTTATAAGCTTGTCCATTTGCAATAATCTCTATCCATTCAATATAATGTTCTTCTGTCATTGGATGTTCTGTTTCTCCTACTTTTACTTTGATTTTATCTTCTCTTATTTTCTCAATTACGGGAACGTGTTTTTCTCCTTTTTCAGGGTCTTGAGTTTTTTCTTCTAAGAGTTTCATTGGTTGATTGCAACAAACTAGCTCTCCTGCACCTTCATGCAAAACCTCAACAATGTTTCCACATATTTCACATTTGTAAACCTGATTTTTTTGTGTCATGGTTTTTAAAGAAAATTAGAGTATAAAAGATTTATTGTACTAAAAAAAAATTTTACATCTTTCTAAAATAAGCTGTTTTTGATCTTGAGGAAGTTCTTCTTCTAATCTTGGATAAAAAATTTCATCTTCAAATCTTGCATGAATTGATAAAATATCCTTAAGATTATCAAAAAGAGCTTGAGATTTATTAAAGTTATTATCTATTTTTTTAATTAATAATAAAATATCTTTATGTTCATTAAGAATTTTATTTAAGTTTTGAATTTCTTCTTGTTGAGAACTTGAATAAATGTAAAAAATTACTTTTTCTTCAATATAAAAATGTTTTTCTAAATTCCATTTTAGTTTTATGAACATATATTGAGAATCTTTTATTGATGAGGAGATTGTATTTTTAATTTTTATAATAAGATTATTAATTTTTAAATGATCTTGCATCATTATTTTTGGGATTGTTTTTTTCATAAAATAGTAAGGAAAAAGGAGTTTAAATGAATTATTGTGGGAGATTATAACTCATCTAAGGGATTTTTAATTAATTTAATCTGTTCTTGAGAAATATGGGTATATAATTGTGTTGTTGCAATGCTGCTATGTCCAAGAAGAGTTTGTATTTTTCTTAAATCTACTCCACTATCAAGCAAGTGAGTTGCAAAACTATGTCTTAATGTGTGGGGATGAACTTGTTTGTCAATACCTGCTTTTTGAGCTGTTTTTTGAACTATTTTTTGAATGTTTCTTGTTGTTAATGGTTTTTCTTGAGAAAAAATATAGTTCCAGTCTCGGTGTTTATTTATAAATTTTTCAAGTTTTTTTGACAGTTTTTTTGAAAGTATAAACATTCTATCTTTTTTTCCTTTTCCTTGTCTAACCCACCCTGTATTTTCATTAAAATCAATATCAACAGGTTTTATATTTACAATTTCAGAAACTCTAAGTCCTGATGAATAGAGAAGTTGTAGGATAAGCTTGCTTTTTAGTGTTTTAGTTGAATTAAGAAGATTTGTAACTTCTTGTTTTGTTAAAACAATGGGAATTTTTTTGTCTGATTTAGGACGTTTAATTCCTGCAGTAGGATCTTTTGATAAAACATTAGAATATGCAAATTTAATAGATGCTAAAAATAAAATATTTGAAGCAGATGCTCTATCGGACATTTTATCTGCTAAGAAATTTTTTATATCTTGCTGTTCAATTTGTTCTGGTTGTTTGTTTGAATGATTGAGGATCTGGAAATTAAAGTCTAAATAGTTTCTTAAAGTATAAGGGCTGAGCTTTGCAATTTTTATTTCTGTTTCAAGGTTTTTTAAAAATTTTTCCTTATCCATTTTTAAAATTTTTAAGATGAAGGAATTGTTGAGGGTTCATTTTAATTTAAATCTCTTAATTGATTTTATTGAATAATCTTTTTTTAGAGTTAATAAACAGATAAAATCAATAGTTACTTTGATTTCTATTTTCTGTTCCCTTAGTTCCTTAATTGCAGAATCAATCTGCTCTTTTGTTTTAAAAACCCCCAGAGTTACATGAGGAATATAAGGAATATCTCTTCTTAACCATTTCCCTAAAAGTTTTGAATATAAATTTTTATGGATTTTAACAATTTTATCATTTCCTTTTTTTATTAATAAATACAAATAAAATTCTTTTGGAGATTTCCTTAAACTCTGTAGTTCTAACTTGAATACTTTTATGTTTTTTATAGAATCTTTAATATGCTCTTTAAGTCTATTTTGATTAATATTTTCAAATGGGGAGGCTAAGGTTATATGGGGGCTATATTTTTCATATCCTGGATCATACTTTCTTCTAATCTTTTGTATCTCTTTATATTGTTTTAATAAAATTACAATTGCTTGTTTTTCACTCTTTTCCATCATCTTAATTGTGCGAACTTGTTTATAAAACTAATTATTTTATTGTCTAGAGTAGAGAAATTATTAAATAGTTGAATTGTTTTTTTAATAATTGGTTCTAAAAAGGTGAAAATGAATGCAGAAGAATATTTAAAAGAAAGAGTAAAGAAAAATCCTCAAGATCCTATGAATTATTATTATCTTGGAAAGGAATTAATGAATAAGTGTTTAAGAGATATTGAATCCTTGAAAACAATTGAAGAATTGTTTAAGCAATCAATTAAACTTGGACCCCATTTATGGGCTCCAAAGATTTTGTTAGGGGAATTATTATATAAAATGGGGAGATTTAATGAAGCTGAACCTTATTTTAAAGAATCTTTGCAAAAAAAAGTTCCTGGAAGTTATTCAATTAAAGAATATTTAGTTAAATGTATTTCTAAATCTTCAAATCCAAGTGGGGGTCATGAATATTCTAAAAGAGATTCATTATACTTTTTTGAAAATAATGTAAGAGAGTTTATTAGAATTTTATTAGAAACAAATTATGGAGAGGAGTGGTGGAGACAAGGTGTTCCTTCAAAAGTAAGAGCTAAATGTGCTTCACGAAGAGAAGAAGGATTAGATGAGGAAAAAGAAGCTGATTTACTTTCATTTGCTGATTTTTATGATTATAGAATAATTATTGAAACTAATAAAGATATTTTTGCATCATATATTAATACAAAAGAATGGTGTAGTAAATTAAATGATATGGAACCTATTAGAAATGCAATCGCACATAATAGGCCATTAACAAATGCGCCTATAAGGGTTAGAGAATATCATCTTGGTTTTCAAAAGATTATGGAGAAAGTGAGAGGAGTAAATAGATAATAATAAAAATAAAGAAAGTTTTTATTTTTATGAAAAAAGAATTAATTTTATTGGGAATCATGGTTTTAATTGTTCTTAGTAGTTGTATTTTTCTTGGTTTTAAATTTAAAGATGAAATAACTGGAAGAATTGTGAAAAACAAAGATTTTGAAAAGGGATTTGTAAGCAAAGTTATTGATAGAGATACTGTTGTTATAAATAGTGAAAGTGTGAGATTGTTAGGAATTGATGCAGATGAAAAAGGTTATGAATGTTATAAACAAGCCAAAGAGAGGTTGGAAGAGCTTGTTTTAAATAAAGAGGTTTTGATGGAAAGTGATGAAAGAGATAAAGATATGTATGAAAGACATTTAAGATATTTGTTTGTTGAAATAAAAGATGGAGAAGAAGAAAAGATTATTAATATTAATTTAAAATTAGTTGAAGAAGGTTTTGCTATTGCAAGATTCTATGAAAATAAAAAACATAAAAAGGAGATTTTGGAGACTGAACAAAAAGCTCGGGCTGAAAAGAGAGGTTGTAAGTGGGAAAGTTTGTAAATAAATAAAATAATTAATAAATTAGTTATCCAATGATTTTAAAAACTAAGATTTCTTAGATTAATTATGAAAAATAAAAAGGTGAAAATATTATTTTGGATGTTAGTGGGAATTTTTATTATTTTAGTAAGTTATTTTGTAATTCCTGCTCCTCAGACTATAAAGCGAGTGCTTTTTCCATTTGTTGCTGGTTTGGGTATTTTGTTTTTTTTATTGGGAGGGGTGTTGGTTTTTTTGAGTTGGAAGTTGAAAAAGAAAGGAAAACTAAGAATTTTTCTATTATTAACAGGGAGTTCTGCTGTAGGATTTCTTATTGGTGTGCTTTTGCATAATTTTGTTTATGGTTTATGTATTTATTTATTTGGTGATGGATTTTGGAAAGGGGGAGATGAAGCAGTGTTTTTTATTATTGCTCTTTTTGTTTGTCCAATAGTGTTTTTAGTTGGTGTAGTTGGAAGTATTGTGTTAATGATTAGAGAAAATAAATATAAATCAAAAAATAAAAAGGAGGTAAAAAATAGGTGAAAGAATAGAAGCTTTGATTAGGATTGTGGTTGGAATAATATCTGGAATTATTCTTAGTATTTGGAAAGTATTAATTCAAATTTTTGGAATAATTAATTGGATAATAACTATAATCACTGGAAAAAGAAATAAAGGGCTTGCTGAATTTAGTGAGATTTGGAATACGCAGACATATATATTTTTAAGATATATGACTTTTGTTTCAAATAAACGTCCATTTCCTTTTCAAGCATTAGAAAAAAATATGTCTAAATTTGGGAAATGAGTTTAGAAAGTGAGGGTTGATTTTTTTTATTTGTTGTTGTTTAAACACTACAATTATATTGTTTTGTTTATTTTAATCACTACATTGCTTATGCAAGAGGTTTTAGGTTTTGATGGGAAGTTTTAGCATAGCTTTTTGGATGGTTTTTGTCTATCGAAATCTGATTTATTAGCATAGTAATATTTATAAAGAAGGGAGATGTGGGTTTGATATGACATATAGACAATTAAATCTTCCTTTTCGTCAAGAAGAGTTAGATGAACAAGAAGTCGGAGATAAGAGAACTACTAGAAACCTTATCGCTATTGGTTTAGCAATACCTGTTGCTCTACTTGGACTCTCTATGAGCCTTTCTTATGTAGATTTTAAAACTAATGTTCCAAAAGAGTATCAAACTGCTGAAGTTTTTCTAAACCAATATACAAGAATTCACATTAGAAATTAGATAAAAATCCCCCATTTTCCTTGAGTTCTCACAATATACCTTGTGCGAAGTTTTTACACAGAAACTTAGTGCTTGCGAGTAAACTCCCTATTAGCTTATTTTAAGGGTTTTTTAGGTTTGAGATATAATTTATTTTTCTGATAATTTTCCAGAACGCCTACGCTCTAAACATCTTTTCCCTATTTCATCTAAATATGCTTCGTGTTCTGAATCTCTTTCAGGTATCGGAGTGGAATTTCCATCATAATCCCTACAAGCAGGTTCTGTCTGGGCTGTTTGTTCTAATCTCGATCTTATTCTAGTTGCTATCTTTAAATAACTATTTGTCAAGATTTCATTAGTTGTTGCATATTCTAATGGATTTTCAATTAAATAATAACTAGAGTTTTTGTGTCTTGGTTTTCCTGTTACTTACATTAATGAGAGCTCGACTTTCATCAACCTGAAAAACAGGATTAGAAAGAGATTTGTTAATTTCTACAAAATAAAATTCTCCAGGTTTAAAATTGTTGGAGTACCCATAGATAAATAGGTTTTTACTTATATTTAAATATTTGTTTAGTAAAAAATAGGGATGTTTTAATGGTTTTTGTAGTTATTAAATTATAGATTTTATTATATTTTTATAAATTTGTAGTGATTAAATATGTATGCAAAAGGTTTTAATTTTTGCTAAAAAGTTTTTGTTTTTTCTTTATTTAATAACTGGCCTCATTTTTTATCTTATTTTGAGCCTGAAATAGAGGTTTATGTATTTTCTAGTTATAGGTTCATAAAACATCTTATTGGAAAATTTAAATATTGTTAAGATATCTGCTTGAGATAAATAATAAAAGGTTCTAGATATTTATTTGGTGAGACCCCAACTATATATTAGGGTTGTGAGATTATTTAAAAATCTTATTTTAAGAGTATTTTATTTTCTAATAAATAGTTAGGATTTTTACTAAGATTAAAGTAAGCAATCTATAGAGAATTTTGATTTTTGTACTTTTTCAAAATTCTCTAAGAAAAACTTTGCCCAAATTTCCTTCGGAAATCACACTTATGCAAAGTTCTCTATAAATTTCAAAATTTGAGGCTTAAAGAATGTGTTTTATTTTGTACTAAAATTTATATAAAATCTTATTTTAAGAATAAATGAGAAACATATTCTAAAAAATTTAGAAGATAAAAAGATATTATTTAAGAAAGTAACAACTAGTTTTGATTTAATCGATTTTTGATAAAAAACCATTTATTTTTGTTTGATTATTTTTTTCGATCATTTCAGTAATTCTTTAAATTCTCTTTTTTTGAATAATTAATTAGGGATTTTTGCTATTTAAATTTTATTATTTGTGTTTTTTATTGTTAATTTAAATTTTTATTTTTATTAAAAATTAGTAAAAAACGCGTTAAGAGGCTATTTTTAAGCTTTTTTTGCTTAATTTTTAAGCTGTTTTTGCTTAATTGTGTAGTGCAATCCTTAAGTTGTTTTTGCTTAATTTTTTTGATTATTGAGGATATTTTTGGTGGTTGATTTGTTCTAATTTTTTTATATTTTTTAGTTATTTTTTGTTTTTTGAGAATTTTGGGTTGTTTAAACACCTTATTTTTGTGTTTTTTTAGTTTTTTTTAGTGTTTAAATCTTATTTTTTTAAATTTTTTAAGAATTATTGATTTTTTAATAAATTTTATGTTTTTTTATTGTTTTATTTTTTATTTTTTACCGACGGCAATTTAGTATTTTGTTTTTTTGTTATAGAAACGTTTATAAATTAAAAGATTTTAAATAAAATATGTTTGGATTTTTTACAAAAAAGGCTGAAAAAAAAGAAGTTAATCAAATAAAACAAGCTGTTCAAACAGGATTTAATAGTGTTAAACAAGATATTGGAGGTTTAAGTAAGTGGATTAAACACCTTGATTCTAATGATTCTAGAATAAAAGAGGAGATTTTTGAATTGCAAGAGGAATTAATGACGGTAAAAGATGGGCTTGAAAATTTAAAAAATATAATTTCCATTGTTAGTGATAATAGAATGTTTAAACAGCGACCAACAGTGTTTAATAAACAAACAGCTGTTGATGGTGTTTTAAACAGTGTTCAAACAGGTGTTCAAACAGCATTTTTAAATAATTTAACAACAAATGAAAGAGCAATTATTTTTGTTTTATTAAATTCAGATATGAAATTAAGTTATGAAGATCTTGCTGCGATGCTTGGGAAAAGAAAGTCCACAATAAGGGGGCAAGTAAACACAATTAAACAAAAAAGTGAGGGGTTAATTGAAGAGATAATTGGAGAAAATAATAAAAAAAGAGTATATATACCTGAAAAAGCAAAGGAAGTTTTACTAAAAACACAAAAAGTAAAGAATAGAAGCAAAGGTAAAGAAAGATGATAAAAACATGAAAAGTGAGTGTAAAAATAGTGTTTTTAATGTAAAAAAGTGGAAAAGTGAGGGTTAAATAATCTATATATTTATTGAAAAGTAGAAAAAAGTGAAAGTAAGAATAAAAATAAGGAAAAAATGTAAAAAAGTGAGAAATATTAAAGATAAAATAAAGAAAAAAGAGAAATAAAAAAAATTGTGATTTAAAATAAATTTTATAATAATAAGTCTTTAAATGCTTAAATTTAAGGGTTTTAAATAAAAATGTAAAAGAATTAAAAAACTAACTATAGCTAAAAATCTATTTAAACCCGTTATACCGAATAACTCAAAAGAAATAAAAAACATGCTGGATTTTGATTTTAAAATCCTAAGGAAGTTTGTTTTAAGAGTCTTAAATATCCAAATTTTAACATTTAAAGTTCTCTAAGTTGAATTATAGTGGAAAGAGAAGCTATTTTTTTAAGTTCTGAAGAAATTGATAATTGGATCTGTTTATTATTGATTTTATGTTTTTTTATTGAAATGCCTTTATTTGTCATTCTTTGAATATAATCCCTTATAGAGCTTTCTGAAAGTTTTAAATGTTTAGATAATTGTTTATAAGTTATTTGATTATAATTTTGCTCTTCTAATTGGTAAATCGTCGAGAAAACTAACATTTCTTGGGAGGTTAGATGTTTAAATTTAAGTCTAATTTCTTTTTTAAGAACATCCAAAGATTCAAAGATTTCAGAAGCTTGTTTTATGTTTGATTCAATGCTTTTTTGTGTATCTTCTGTGTATTTATATGTCGAATTGTCTGTCTGTCTGTCTGTCTGTCTGTCTGTCGAAGCCCCTTCATTTCCTATGGAACTGTCTAAATTTAAGGGTTTCAACCCTCCTATTTCCTGTGGAACTGTCGTATTATCTGTCGTATTATCTGTCGAAGTCACAGATTTTGTCGAATTTAATTGTCGAATTGTCGTAGTATTTTTTGGTGGGGGTTTGATATTATTTAATAATAATTTGAATTCATTTATTGATATTTTTAATTCTAAAATTTCATTATTTAAAAAATCTATATCTTGTTTTACTTTTTCAAATGCTAATTTTATTAAATCTTTTTCAGGATTTACCATATTTAATTAAAAAATAAGAATTTATTTAAAGATTTAGATAATATCTCAGGTTTTTTTATGTTTAGAATGATATATATCATATACTTGGCTTGTCAGCCTCCATTTTAATCTTCTAGAAAAAGGCTCTCCTTTTTTATTTTTTTTAATTGTAATGATGAGGTTTTTTTCTTTTAATTCAAAAAGAAGTTTTTTAATAAATTCTTCATCTCTTGCAATCTCTTTAGCTATCTTTGCGGTAAATGGTTGATCTGGAAAAACTTCATATAAAAAAGATAAAATTTGTTCAATTATTCTATCTCTTTTTTCTTGGCTGATCCTCATTTTAGTTTATCCTTTTTAAGAATACTCCATAAGTTTTTAAAGTTGTTGATACTGATTTATTGTTTTATGAAAAGAGATGAAAAAATAAGGGAAAAATTTTATTATAGGATATTAATTGTGAGCCTGGTTTTATTAATTCTCCTAGTATTGTTGTTTATTGTTTTTAAGGAAGAAGATATAAAAGAAGGTGGTTTAAAAGGGGAATTAAGTTCTTTAAAATGGAGTTCTGAAGGAATTAATGTTATTTTAGAAAAGAATGCAAAAGGAGAGATTAGCTTATCTTTAAAATCAAATTTTGCTGATGCATACCAGGCAATATCTAAAATACAACAAAGTATTTTAGATCTTATTGGGCATTTAAAGGATAATGGTGCTCCAGTAGATGCGAGTTCTTTTAGTCTTAATTTTTTTGAGAATGAAAATCTTTTGGAACTTAAATTTGATGAAAGAGTTGGAGAGACTATTCTCAAAGGGGTTTTGTTATTTTTAAATCAATCTGTAGAATATTGTAATATGGATTTAGTAAATAATCTTGAGGATAAAATAGAGTCTGAACAAGTTTATATGGTTAATCTTACTGCGGGAAATTGCGGGGTTTCAGATATTCCTTCAGTTTTGAGTATTATTGATTTTGCTATAATATATGAAAATAATACTTCTAATGCTTCCTTAGAACTTGAAAATGCATCTTCCACTAGTGAAAATCAAACTAGAGAAAATTTAGAAATTGGAAGCATATCTTCCACTAGTGAAAATCAAACAGACCAAAATAAAGATGATTCTCAAAATGTGGAGGGTTATGAAGATTCTAAAAAAAATAATCAAACCATTATATTAAATCCTTATCCAAGAAAATCTCCTATTTCAATTTTTAAGGGAGATGTAAAAAAATTTTCAATTGATAATGAGGATTATGGGTCAATTATTTGGGAGTTAGAAGGGGAAATTGTAAAAATTGGAGAGAATTTTTATGAATTTAAAGGAGAAGAATTAGGAGAATATATTCTTAAAGTTAAAATACAAAGAGAAGAATTAAGTGACTCTAAAACCTGGGAAATTTTTGTTAAGGATTTTGAAAAAGAAATAGCAAAAATAGAAAGGTCTACATTTGATTATAAACAAATAATTTTTTATTTAATTATTTTTATATGTATTTTTATTGTTTTATTATTAATATGGATGTTTATTAAAAATGAACTACCTCGCCCTAAATGGACGAGATATCAATAAATTAAAAAAACAATGGGGCACCACACCCTAAAGGATGTGGTTTGTAACAGCCCTTGTTTTTAGGATGCTCAGAAATTAAACCACTAAAATCATTCCACTTACTAAAGTAAGTGGTTTAATTTCTGACATAAAAAAATGTTAACGACATTCAACCCAAGGCTGAGAAGAAGTGATGTAGTGTTGAACTGCATCCATAGTCTTATTTCCAACACTCCTAAAAAACTTTCCTGGACTCCAGAAATGTCCTTTAATGAAGTACTTCCTCCACCAAGAATGCTTTTTCAAAAGTCTAAAAGCCGAAATGCCTTTAAACAATTGAAGAGCTCTGCTAACACTCATAGTTGTGGGCAATTCAACAAACAAGTGAATATGGTCAACAGTGATGTGAAGTTCATAAATTTCACACCCATACTTGACAGCCACTTCTCTGATGAATCTTTCACAATCCATCCTAATACCCTAGAACTTTAAAGTGTCTTTGGTATATTTAGGTTTCCAGACAAAATGGAAAGCATTTTGTCCGAAGGAATAACTCCTATTCTTCAGATTCATTTTTTTACTCCCCAAACATTTCTAAGAAATAAAGTTCTTTCTATGTTTGTCAATTTAATTCAAGAGTGTATTAACTACCCTACTTGTTTTAATAATTCTCAAGAATTAAATTTAATGGAGGTACAACAACTCCTCTCCCAAGCTTAAAAGCTAGGGTATCTGAGTTGTTTTAGATGTAATAAATCAAAAAGTAAAACCTAATTTAAAAAGGTGATTAGTGTAATTCCGGACTAAACTACCCTCCTTATACATATATCAAATAACACTTTAAATAATTTTTCATTTCTATTGTTAAATCGAAATTCCATT
>Ga0265596_1000385_pt1 | contig 27571 bp, 34 predicted proteins | sample saktaG_FD_190143 | JGI IMG/M metagenome (GOLD analysis project Ga0265596, IMG submission 190143) | Saline water microbial communities from Sakinaw Lake, British Columbia, Canada - sak_2013_06_06_60m | ecosystem: Environmental > Aquatic > Non-marine Saline and Alkaline > Saline ...
ATGCACAAAATCGAGAGGATTTGGCTAAAATTAATCGAGAACTCAAACGAAGAGGGATAGAAACATCGGAATTTACTCCGTCGTCAAGGCCTGGAGAACAGCCGCTGGCGGTTCAGATTGTGGAACTCCGAGAAAAGGAAAACGATCTAAAACAGAGAATCCCCAATCTTTATCATGCAGCGAAACAAAAGGCACAAGCGGAGTTGAAACAAACCGTTACGAGGAGGAAAGCGGTAGAAAAAGATTTTGTGCGACTGCCCGAAAACATTCAGGCTGTTGAGCGTTATGTTGCCGGAACGGAAAGTGGAATAAAAGAATTTGATGAAAATATTGCTAACGCAGAAAAAGAACTCTCCGTAGCAAAAAAGCAAGAAAAAGAAACCGAGAATTGGTTGGCCGAAATTGAAGCAGGAAAAATCGAAGCAACAGAAGAAGCATTAGAGACCAGAAGAAAAAGACTTACGGCAATAAAAAATAGAAGGGAAGGATTAGAAACTACGATAAAAAATGCCACGATAGAAAGAAATGAAGAGCAAGGCTTAGCCACAAAATACAGGAATATGTGGAAGGGCATGGCGGCCGGCGAAAAAGTCCAGCCCATAGAAGTGATAATAAAGGATGAATTAGGCGGTGCTATAAAAACAGAAAAGCAGGCCGAGGATAATTTAGCAAAGGTAAAAGTCAGCCGGGAAACAAAAGAAATAATCGATGCCGCCCAAGAAAAACTCAATACAGCCAGCCAAAAGAGAAACTTCTTAGAAGGAGAGTTGGCTTCGCAATTAAGAGTGACTCACCTGGCAAGCAGAGTTAACAAATTTAATAAAGACAGGGGCCGGATTGAAGACTTGGAGAAAAACATTTCTGCCGTAGGAACCGACGTTTCGGAAACAGAAAAAACGATCAAAAATAATTTGACCGGCAAGGGCGGACTGAGAAGAGTTATAGGTAGAATTAAAGAGATTAAAGACGATATAGAAATCAAGAAAAAAGAAGCGGCTGAAAGAATCAGGCCGCAAATTGAAACCGAACAACTGCGCTTGCATCCTGAAATGAAACAGGTGCCCAGAGATTTCCTAAGTAGAATATTGAAAGAAGAGGCAGAAAAAGACAGTACAGTTCAGGCGCTTAAAGCACAAAGAGAAAGCGCAGAGAGAAAGGCAAGGGAATTAAGACAACAAATAAGATCTGAACAAGAAAGTTTGGGAAAATTCAAGCAGGAGCAAACAAAATCCCAAAAAGAATACGACGCCCTGATGAGATTGACCGGAGGCAAAGAAAGATTAGGCAAAGCGATAACAAGAGGGGAGAAAGAGATCGATGACATTTTAGGTAGAAAAATTACCCCAAAACTGCCCAATAAAGAAAGGAGAAAATTGGAAAAAAGTTCTTAAAAAAATATCAAGGGGCGAAAGACAAGCTCCCGCCCCTTGAAACAAGTGGATAGAGAAAAGATGGATTATTCTGTTGATGGATAGGTCTTGAAGAGATCAACCCGAAGGTCGTTTAGTTCCTTCCTGACGGGTTTCCTCTCCTCATTGGTTTTGTCGATACCCTCGGCAAGAGACTTCAGACCTTTGGCGGCCTGCAGAATGCGTTTGTCGCTCTCCAGTTCAAGCTGGGTAGCCTGAGCCAGAATGCCTGCCTCTCTCACTTTGAGTTTCAACTCTGTGATTTCCTGCCTGTTGTGACCGGGATCAGGTCGCGGGATTCCGATATTCCAGTACTTGATATCTGCTATTGCTCGACCAGTAGCCCGCTCGACGTCAGCCTCAAGGCTTTCGGTGTGTTCAGCTCTCGCTTGAGCCTCTCTTAATGCCTTGCTGGCCGCTTCCGATCCTGTAGCGCCCGATGTCGCGCGACGACCCCGAAACAAATTCCGTATATCCATACCTTGCCTCCTCGTTTATTATTTCTTTTCTCTTTCCATTGTCCCCTGTTGATAAGGTACTAACCTTAATATCCTATATTATACACCTTATTTCAAATTTGTCAAGAGTATATGCCTACCTACTCCAAAGAACAATTAAATAAACTTTTCGACCAGCTTCCCGAGGAACTTCAGGAAACGGTTTTCTCTTTGGAAACCTCGGAAAACATTTTAAACGTCTGCCGGACGTACGGCCTGCTGAGCGAGGAAGTCGGACAAATCGCCGAATACGTCGGCCAAGTTTTAATGGGAGTACTGCCTCCGTCGGACTTTCAAAAAACAATTCAGGACAAATTAGAAATCCCTGAGGTTCTGGCCAGAGCAGTCACCCGGGAAATAAACCGTTTTGTTTTTTATCCCGTAAAACCAAGTTTAGAAACGATTTATAAAATGGAAATTGCTTCTCCTCCGGCGACGACCGAAGAAGAAAAACTGAGCGAAGAAAAAGAGGAAAAGGTTGAAACCACCGAAGCACCACAGAGAAAAGACGTTTATAGGGAACCAATCGAATAAATATGCGTTTCAGCGTCCCTCAATTCATTGAACATGAGGCAAAGATAGTAGGACCTCTGACCTTCAGACAGTTTGTCTATATAGGCTTGGCTGCCGCTATTTGTTTCGTCTTGTATTTTTCCGTTCCTTTTTCAATATTTTTTCTCTCTTGCATTGTTTTTGGAGCGGGAGGGTTGGCCCTTGCTTTTTTGAAAATCGGAGGGAGAGGCCTCCCCACAATCGTCGCAAACCTTTTAAGATACAGTTTGACTCCTAAAATGTATATCTGGCACAAAAAAGAGCAGGCGGTCGCTCAGGTTTACAAAAAGGAGATGAAGAAAAAAACGGAAGAGGAAGAAGAGGATGAGCTGCCTTTGAAAATAGCCGAAAAGAGCCAGTTGAAAAAAATTACACACTAAAATAGAAACCAAATAAAACATGCCTCAAGCTTCAACCCAGCAATTTTTGGAAATAGATCAGATAAAAGAGGGGGTCGTTATTTTGAGAAACAAATCTTTAAGAGGAATTGTTATGGTATCGAGCCAGAACTTCGCCTTGAAGTCGGACGAAGAACAGCAAGCGACCATTTATCAGTTCCAGAACTTTTTAAATTCCTTGGATTTCCCTTTGGAAATAGTCGTCCAGTCGAGGGTTCTGAACATCACCGGCTATTTGGATAAGTTGAAAGAGCTGGAAAGAAAACAGGAAAATGAACTTCTTAAAGTCCAAACCGCCGAATACCAAAAGTTCATCAACGATCTTATTTCCGGCGGTCAGATATTGGCAAAAAACTTTTTCGTAGTCGTGCCCTTCACCCTGATCGAACTTCCAGGGATGAAAGGCGGTGGCTTATTCAAAAAACCCGGGAATGAAGAAACGCCACAGACAGAAGACCAATTTCAAAGAGCTAAATCCCAACTCTGGCAGAGAATGGAGTTCGTCGCCCTTGGCCTGAGAAGATGCGGGCTTCAGTGCATCCCCCTGAACACTTCCGAATTAATCGAACTTTTTTGGAGCCTGTATCATCCCGAAGAGGCCGAAGTGGGCTATTACCCGGAAATTCCCTCTGAATTATTACAATAATCATGCCTTTTCCTTTTTTAAAAAAGAGAAAAACGGAGGTGCCGGAAAAGCTATTTGAGGCACCGGCGATCAATGCCAAAGACATCATCGCCCCGTCTTCAATTTTGATCGCTTCGGACCACTTAAAATTGGGCAACAGATTTGCCAAGTCTTTTTTTATTTTTTCTTATCCCAGATACTTAAGCGCAGCCTGGTTTTCTCCAGTAATCAATCTGGATACGCCCATGGACATCAGTTTCCATATCTATCCCATTGAAACCGGCCAAGTCCTGAAACAACTAAGGAGAAAAGTGACGGAGGTTCAGGCAGAACTCATGGAAAGACAAGAAAAAGGATTAATCAGGGATCCTGCACTGGAAACCGCCTACCAAGATTTAGAATCGTTAAGAGACAGCCTGCAAACCGCCCAGGAAAGAATGTTTAAATTCGGGCTCTATCTGACCGTCTATGGAAAGAATTTAAAAGAGATAAAAGACATAGAAACAACTTTAAGATCTATTTTGGAGTCAAGGCTTATTTATGTAAAACCCGCCCTCTACCAGCAGAGAGAAGCGTTTAATTCCTCTTCTCCTTACGGCGTGGACCAGCTAATGGTTCATACCTCAATGAACACGGAACCCCTCTCCTCCACTTTTCCTTTTGTTTCTTTCGATTTAAGTTCGAGCGACGGAATTCTTTACGGCATTAACCGACACAACAATTCCCTAATTTTGTTTGACAGGTTCTCTTTGGAAAATGCAAACTCCGTGGTTTTCGCCAAAGCAGGTTCCGGGAAATCCTATGCGGTAAAACTGGAAATCTTAAGATCTCTTATGGTCGGGGTTGACGTTATCGTCTTGGACCCGGAGAACGAATATCAGTTTCTGGCCGAGGCGGTCGGCGGCGCTTTCTTCAACATGTCGCTTTCTTCGCCGAATCATATTAATCCCTTCGACCTGCCAAGCCCCAGAGAGGATGAAAAACCGGCTGACGTTTTGAGGTCTAACATCATCAACCTGGTCGGGCTCCTGAGAATTATGCTGGGAGGGCTGACTCCGGAGGAAGATGCGATTATAGACAGAGCTATAAGTGAAACCTATGCCTCCAAAGACATAACTCCCGAAACCGATCCTAAAAATTGGGGTGAAAATATTCCTTTGATGTCAGATTTTGAACAGGTTTTGGAAAGCATGGAGGGAGCCGAGTCTCTGGTCAGAAGGGTAAGGAAGTTCACTAAAGGGACGTTTTCCCAATTTTTCAACCAGCCAACCAATATTTCAACTGACAAACCTCTTGTTATCTTCGGGATAAGAGACATGGAAGACGAACTGCGCCCTATAGCCATGTTTATTATTATGAGATACATCTGGAACAAAGTGCGCTCCGAACTGAAAAAAAGAATCTTGGTGGTTGATGAGGCCTGGTGGATAATGCAGACCGAGGACGGCGCATCTTTTCTGTATGGTATTTGCAAGAGAGCGAGGAAATACTGGCTGGGAGTAACCACTATAACCCAGGACGTAGGAGACTTCATGAAGTCCGGCTACGGACAACCTATTATTACCAACTCCTCCCTACAGCTTTTAATGAAGCAGTCGCCTGCTACGATCGACATCGTTAAAAAAACATTCAATCTTACAGAAGAAGAAAAGTATTTGCTGCTGGAGGCTGAGGTGGGGGAAGGGATATTTTTTGCCGGACAGAAGCACGTGGCTATAAAGGTGGTCGCTTCTTATACTGAAGACCAGTTCATTACCACCGCCCCGGAAGAAGTTTTAAAGATAAAGAGGGCTAAGAGTAAATTATAAAAACATGGCAGAAATAGCAGAAGCAATAGAAAAATCTCCTGAACTTGGCAAAGAACAAACTGAAAGAGTCAGCCCATTTGACATAGATTTTTTGTGCTTTGCTCTGCCTTTTGCCATAATCGTTGATGTAATTGACATTGTTTTGGAAATTACAAGTATTCTTGTCATTCCTAAGGTATTAGGCATGGCGATGGATGTCGTTACTTTCGCGATTATTGGCGGCTGGATTTATTGGAGAACGGGAAATATCATCAAAAGCAGAGAAAAGCAAAAAGAGGCCCTCCAAAAAAAGATGGGGCAACAAGCGACTAAAATGCAGCAACAACTTGCCAAAGGAGCGGCAAAAGGACCCTTAAGAAAGACCCTTACGAGAGCGGGAGTGGCTGTAATCGGAGAAATTATTCCATTTGTGGGACTGATACCATTTTGGACGATATCCGTACTCCTTACTTTGCGTGAAGAAGGAAAATGATATAATAAATTAATGAAGAAAGTTTTAATCTCAATTCTTTTTCTTTCTCTCTTCCTTCTGCCCTCTTTGGTTTCAGCTCTGGAATTGAATTACCCTGAATTCGGCCCCGAGGGAAATAAAATTACCGTCGAATTGGGCATGGATTTAAATAAGCTCATCGCCTGGTTTTACTATTTCATCGTCGGCGTGGCCGGCCTTTCCGCCTTCGTGATGTTGGTTTGGGGCGGAGTTGAATGGCTGACCTCGGCAGGAAATCCGACAAAAATAGGCGACGCCAAAGACAAAATCACGTCCGCTCTATTGGGACTATTAATAATTTTAGGATCTTGGTTGATTCTTCAGGTCATTAATCCGGAATTAACAACGCTTCAACTCCCTCAACTCCCTCAGTAGGATTAGCGGGGCTTTATTACAATCTTTCTGTCCGGTTCCTCTCCTATGCTTTCTGAAGCAACATCGCTCCGGTTGGATAATTCCAGATGAATAATTCTTCTTTCGTAAGCTGGCATCGGCGCCAGTGTTTTTTCTTTTTTAGTAAGAGAAACATCGTCCGCTAAGGAACGCGCCAGCTCTCTCAAGTACTCAGTTTTCTTCTTTTTGTAGTCGTTTATATCAAGGTTAATGTAAAAAAGTTCCGAGATTTTTCTCTTTAACATAGCTTTCAAAAGGTGCTGAATCTCGTTCAAAGTTTGCCCTCCTTCCCCGATCAAGATCTGGGGCTCGTCCGTCTTTAAATTAATGGGTATAGTTCCTTCTTTCTCGGGCAATAAATCAACTTCCACTTCGAAGGTTGTCTTTTGAAAAAATTCTTCAACCGTTTTTTTAATTGTTTGCAGGTTTTGCGGATCCATCTTCTTTGACTTGTGATAACGGTTTTAAAACTAAATACTGCTGGCCGATTGAGAATAGGGCAGTGACTATCCAGTAAACGGCGATGGCCGAAGGTAGCCTCAGAAGGATCAAAACGGTGAAAACAGGAAAGAAGTACAGCATCTGTTTTTGCATCATCTCCGAAAACTGGCCCATCTGACCTTTGCCTTGCTCTTTCTTTTTATTTTTCGGCATCAACATTTTTGACTGGATGAATTGCGTAATGCCCGCCACGATGGCTAAGACAACGTTTCCCTGGCCGAGATTAATCATCCCCAAAAATGTCGGGTCAATAACTCCTGGGTTGGGCACGACGCTGTAGAGAAAACTCATGGCCCCGGGCTGCAACCCCTTCCAGAAAACACGATAGAGAGCGATTAGAATGGGCAGTTGCACTAAAAGCGGCAGGCAGCCGCCGAAAGGGTTGATTTTCTCTTTTTGATAAAGGGCCATCATCTCCTTTGTTTGTTTTTCCTTATCGTCTTTGTATTTTTGCTGAATCTCCTGAATTTTCGGCTGAAGCTCTGACAGAATTTTCTGCGATCTGATCGATTTCACCATTAAGGGGTATAAAAGCAGACGAATAATGACCGTCAGTACAATCACGGCAATGCCAAAATCATGTCCGGGCAAATAGTCGTAAAGGAAAACCAGGGCATTAAACAAAGGCTGATATAATATTGTATTAAAAGCTGAAATTAAAAAATCCATCTTATTTTAAGGTAAATCTATCCCGCCGGGGTTCCAGGGAGCACATTTTAAAATTCGCAGAAACGCCTTCCGGCCCCCTTTTATTATCCCGTGTTTTTTAACTGCCCCTTCGGCGTAATGGGAGCAACTGGGATAAAAACGGCAATTAATTCCTAGGTTCGGCGAAATAAATAGCTGATAAAATCTAATAAGTTTAAAAATTATATTTTTAATCATTTCACCAGATTTGCTCTTTTTAATAATTTATCACAAACTTCTTTAAACTCCCAAAAATCTTTAATCTCCAGACCCGGAAGGGTAACGATCAAAACATCGTTTCCTTTTTTAATCAACGGAAGATATTGCTCAATTATCTTTCTCAACACTCTTTTGATTTTATTTCTGACGGTGGCCTTTTTGGAAACTTTCTGAGAAACGACGAAACCGAAACGGGAATCATCCAAATCATTTTTGGCTGTCTTAAGCGCTAAAAAATCTTCCTTGAATCCTTTTCCTTTTTTAAAAACCCTTTCAAAATCTTTCTTTTTTTTTAACCGGTTATTTTGGGGAAGCATTAAAAAATTATACGGTTATCTGCCGCCTTTTTTTATTTCTTCTCCTATTCAAAGTCCGCTTTCCTCCCTTGGTCAGCTTTCTTTTTCTGAAACCGTGGGTTTTTTTCCTCTTTTTTTTCTTTTTGTGGTATGTGATAGACATATCAGAACGCTTTCTCATCATATCAAAAAAAATAATTTGGGTCAACGAGCAGCCCCCCTTGATTTCCACAAATTTTCCTCATCTTATTAACAACCCTTATTGTTTTGCGTCTAATTTTACTTCCCTTGACCTTGTGGTATGATACTTGATGATGCTAAAGTATAGCCGATGAAACTAAAGTTTCATCTTTATTTTCGATAAACGATGAGGTTTTCCCCTTCGGGTTTGCCTTCATCTGTGATATTTCGTTTTGCTTCGCAAAAACTCATATGACAAAAGAAGAACTCTGGCAAGCGGTTCTCGCCCAAATACAATTGAATATTTCTCAGGCTAATTTTGCCACTTGGTTTAAAAGCACTGAAATTGTTTCGTTTAAGGAGGGTGAGATCATTATCGCTGTTCCCAATTCTTTTGCCAAAGAATGGCTGGAAAACAAATACGGCAAGACAATTTTCAAGATTTTATATAATTTAGACAAAGAAATAAAAGAGGTTAAATATTCCGTCGGCAGGTCGGAATTAAAAGCTATCAGGAGGCCTCAGACTTCACTTCCCAACGCCGGCCAAATGGAATTCGAAGAATTTAAAATAAATAAAGAAACAAACCTTAACCCTCGTTACACTTTTGATAATTTCATAATAGGTCCTTTCAATGAACTCGCTCACGCTGCCGCTTGGGCGTCCGCAAAGAAACCCGGTCTGGTCTATAATCCTCTTTTCATTTATGGAGGAGTGGGGCTGGGAAAGACGCATCTTTTGCAGGCTTTAGGCAATGCCGTAATTAAAAATTTTTCTCAAAAAAAAGTCAGATATATCCCGGCAGAAAAGTTTACCGCTGGAGTTGTCTCATCTATTAAAAATCACGACATGGAAGATTTCAAAACTAAATACCGCGCTATAGATGTTTTAATTTTGGACGACGTCCAGTTTTTGGCCGGCAAAGAGAAAACTCAGGAGGAATTTTTCCATACCTTTAATACCCTTTACGAAGCCAATAAACAGATTATTTTATCTTCCGACCGACCCCCGAAAGCCATACCGGCGCTGGCGGAAAGACTGAGATCGCGCTTTGAGGGAGGAATGATCGGAGACATCGGTTATCCTGACTATGAAACCAGGGTCGCTATTTTAAAGGCAAAAAGCCAAGAAAGAGGGGTTTCTTTCTCTGAAGAAATATTGGATTACGTTGCCTCAAATATTCAACGGAATATAAGGGAACTGGAGGGAGCCCTAAACAGGCTGGTTGCCTACCAGAAGATCAACAACCAAAGTCCCAATTTAGATATCACTAAATCCTTATTGAGGAGCCTATTTCTTTCTCCAAATAGAGTCGCCAATCCTAAAAAAATCATCCAAACGGTAGCCGAATTTTATGACCTGAAAGAGCGGGAAATTCTCTCCAACTCGAGGAAAAAAGAGATTGTAAAACCCCGCCAGGTTGCCATGTTTTTATTGAGGGAGGTCTTAAAGGGTTCTTATCCTTTTATAGGCAGGAAGTTCGGCGGAAAGGACCACACCACCGCCATCCATGCGTGCGAAAAAATCCATAAAGAGCTGGAGAATGATGAAGGATTGTCAAACGAGGTAGAGTTAATAAAGCAGAGAATTTTTAGTGCATAACTTGGGGATGGATGGAAATTAAGAATTATCCCCAAGATTTGCCATGTTTATTAGTTTAATATTTCACTGGAAAACTTTATCTGAAAATGAATTAAAATTAATAGTTATCAACAATACTAATGAAAACAATAATACTAAAAGATAAATTAAAAGAAGGGATTAGTGTAGTTGAAAAAATTGCCGGAAAAAGTTTAACCCTGCCGATTTTAAATAATATTTTAATTTCCGCAGAAAAGAATTTCTTAAATTTAACCTCGACCGACTTGGAAATAGGAATTAATTGGTGGTCTTTGGTAAAAAACGAAAAAGAAGGAAAGATAGCTGTCCCCGCCAGGGTTTTATCCAGTTTTATTAATTTTTTGCCAAATAACAAACCCGTTGAATTGGAATTAAAAGGTTTGGATTTAAAAATCAAATGCGGGAATCATCAATCCTCCCTAAAGGGAGTAAATCCTGAAGATTTTCCCATAATTCCCAAGGTTTCCACCCAGGAAAAAATAACGGTAAAGGGCAGTGTCTTTTGCCAGAATCTGAGCAAGGTGGTGGATATAGCCAGCTTTTCATCCACCAAACCGGAAATATCCGGAGTTTACTTTTTATTCCAGAAAAACCTGATAGTCATGGCTGCGACAGATAGTTTCAGACTGGGAGAAAAAAAGATTTATTTAGAAACGCCCCTAAGTAATATCTCGAAAGATTATTCCCTGATTCTTCCCCAGCGTGCGGCAAAAGAGATTATAAGCATTTTCGGAGAAAGAGAGGATTTAACGGTTTATTTTTCTCCAAACCAGATTTTATTAGAAACTCTTCTTTCCGAGACGAAACACCCTCAAATTCAGGTTGTTTCCAGACTGATAGAAGGAGAATATCCCAACTACCAGGAAATCATCCCGAAAAAATTTGAAACCAAAATCAGCCTTGGGGTTAACGAGTTTATAAATCAAATCAAGCTAGCTTCCCTATTCAGCGGAAAGATCAACGAAATCAAATTAAAAATTGATCCCAAAAAGAATCAATTAAATTTATCAAGCCAGAATCCTGAAGTGGGAGAGCACGAGAGTTTTCTGCAAGGAAAGGTGGAAGGAAAGCCGTGCGAGGTTTCTTTCAACCATCGCTTTCTGCTTGACGGCCTGCTTAATATTGCGGCCGGAAAAGAAAAAGATTCAGAAGTGATTCTGGAGCTTAATAGCTCTGACAAGCCGGGGGTTTTGAGACCGAAGAATGACGAGACTTACCTTTATCTGGTCATGCCCATTCGGGCATAAAATATTACTGGGAACCGGGCTTCTCAAAATTCTCCTGAGGAAGAGTGGGAAGAACTTTTTCCAAGAAACTATGGAAGATTGGACCTGCCGAACTGACGGCAGGTTTTTTTAGCATGGCATCGTTATTATTGTTTCCGACCCAGACACCTACTGAGATTGACGGAGTATATCCGATCGTCCAGCCGTCCCTGTAATCCTGGGTGGTCCCTGTTTTGGCCGCAACGTCGTACCCCTCGAAATGCAAAGCCGAGTAGAATCCGAACATGGGAGCCCTTGCTTGGTTATCTGAGAGAATGTCGTTGATCATCCTGGCCACTTCTTTCGACAAGACCCTTTTCGGGGTTTTCTTATTTTCTTCGATTATATTTCCTTTAGAGTCGACAATTTTTAAGATACTGACGGGCGGCACGCTCAAGCCATCGGCGGCAAAGACTCCATAGGCTGAAGTTATATCCAGCAATTTTACTTCTCCGCCGCCCAGAACAATGGAGGGGCCGTAAGAAGATAAAGGCCTGTTCAAGGTGGTAATGCCCATGCTTTTGGCGGTCTCAACGCTCTCTTCTAGTCCCTCTGCAAATACCGATTCTTGTCCGATGAAATTATTGGTAGTGAGGCTTTCGATTTTGTTTTCCGTCCCTGCAAGATAAAGCACTTTGATTGAAGGAATGTTCAAAGATTGGGCCAGTCCCTGCCTTAAAGTTACCAATCCCCGATATCTTTCATCGTAGTTTTGTGGAAGATATTCTTTGCCTCCCCAGACGCCGAAATTAGTTTCCTGGTCCGTGACCGTGGTCGAGGCGTTATACCCCTTTTTGAATGCCGTAGCATAAACGAAAGGTTTAAAGGCGGAACCGGGCTGCCTGCCGGGATTATTGCTTGTTCCGACCACCACGTTGAATTTGGGATCAAAAAGACAATTTGATCCAGGAACGCAGTTTTCAGGATAAGGGTCGGCATAATAATCTCCGGTTCCCACGGTCATGGCCATAACTTCGCCGGTTTTTGGAGAAATCGCCACAAGTCCCGCATTATAAGCGTTGTAGCTTTTATTCCGTTCGATTCCCTCAGCCACTGCCTCTTCAGCCAGTTGCTGCATTCCCCAGTCAAGAGTCGTATAAATTTTTAACCCCTCTTTTCTCAGGAATTCTTCGCTGTATTTTTCTTCTATCTGTTGTTTTACCCAGAGGGTAAAATAGGGAGCCAGAATGCTGACCGGTTTTTCAACGAAAGTTATTTCCGTTTTTTGGTATTCCCGCATTTGCTCTTCCGTTAACAGTCCTTCTTCCTTCATTCTGTTTAAAACGTAATCCTTTCTGGTAAGCAGGTCGTCTTTATGATAGCCGTAAGGAGAGAGGCGGCTGGGCCCTTGTATTAAGGCAGCCAATACTGCGGCCTCGGGCAGAGAGATGTCCGAGACCGATTTGCCGAAATAGGTTCGGCTGGCCGCTTCCACTCCGTAAGAATTTGAGCCGAAGGGTACCTGATTCAGATACCATTCCAGAATTTGCTCTTTGGAATAACGCCGGTCTAATTCCAGAGCCAGGATGATTTCCCGTATTTTTCTTTCTATGGTTTTTTCAGTGCTGAAAAAGGTTGACCGGATTAGTTGTTGAGGAATGGTTGACCCTCCGTAAGTCGGTTGTTGAATCTGAAAGTTAATCAGAACTGAACGAATAATGCCGTTAACATCGATGCCGAAATGCCGATAGAAATTAGCGTCTTCCGTTGAAATGACAGCTTGTTTTAAGTATTCCGGGATTTTATCCAAAGAAACCAAAGTTCTCTTTTCCTCGCCGTAAATTTCGTAAAGCACGACTCCCCCGGTACGGTCGTAGATTTTCGTTGACTGAACAAACTGTTTCTCGGTAAACTTTTCGGGCCGGGGAAGATCCTTGGCATAAAAGATAAAAATAATGAAGGCGGAGAAAAGGGAAAACAGAAAAAGCGCGAGCAAGATTTTAAAAACGGAGAAAACTTTTTTTCTCCCTGGGTCTTGGCGGTAGGTTTTTAGATGCCTTATTCTTTGTGGCATAAATTTACAAGTTCGTGCTTATATTCTAGAATAAAAAAACATGGAAATAAATACCGACCCCAAGAAAATCGAAGAAGTTCTGAGCCGAAACGTCGATCAGGTTCTGCCCCAAAAAGCCAAGCTGAAAGGCCTTATGCAAAAAAGGAGGATAAGGCTCTATCTGGGGGTTGACCCGACCGGTTCGAAACTGCACCTCGGCCACACCATCACGCTTCGCAAGCTCCAATCCTTCGCTGATTTGGGGCATGAGGCGATTTTGGTTGTGGGAACTGGAACCGTACTCGCCGGAGACCCTTCCCAGAGGGAAGAAGCCAGAGACAGAATTACCGAAAAGGAAATAAAAGAAAACATAAAAACCTGGAAAAAACAAACAAGTAGAATTCTAGACTTTTCTAAGGTAAAAATCAAATATAACGGAGACTGGCTTTTAAAACTGGGGCTCAGGGAAATCATCGACATAGCCTCCAATATCTCAGCCACAAGGCTTTTCCAAAGGGATATGTTTCAAAAGCGGATGGGGAAAGGAGATACTGTTTGGATGCACGAGATTTTGTATCCAATACTTCAGGGTTATGATTCCGTGGCTATGAATGTTGACCTGGAGATAGGCGGCACGGACCAGGTTTTCAACATGCTGATCGGCAGAGAGCTCCAGCAAAAAATAAGGAATAAGGAAAAGTTCGTTCTGACCTGCCCGATGATATTAGGCGTGGACGGCAAAACCATGAGCAAGAGTTCCGGCAATTGCATTTGGATAGAAGACCGGGCAGGGGAGATGTTCGGCAAAATCATGTCCATCCCGGATAATTTAATTATTCCCTATTTCGAGTTACTTACAGACGTTTCGCTTAAGATAATACAGAGTTACAAACAAGGATTGAAGTCGAGAAAAACCAACCCCCGAGATTTAAAGGAAAAGCTGGCTTTTGAGGTCGTGAAACTGTATCATTCGGTGAAGGAGGCGAAAAAGGCAGAAGGGGAATTTGCCAAAGTTTTTCAAAAGAAAGAACTTCCTTCAGTCGTTCCCGGGGCGAAGATAGGGAGAGAGAAGATGAATATCTTAGACCTTTTGGTGAAATTAAAAATGGCTTCGTCAAAATCGGAAGCCAAAAGATTGATTCTGCAGAAAGGCGTCAGGATCGAAGGCGAGACCCAGACCGAGTGGCAAAAAATAGTGAAAATAAAAAAAGGACTCATAGTCCAGGTTGGCAAAAGAAAATTCGTAAAGTTGCTCTAAAAAAGAACCCCGCAAAATTGCGGGATTCTTTTTTTACTCAGAAACCTCTTCTGAAGTTTCTTCTTTAGTCTCTTCAGGAGTTTCTGTTCCTTCCTCAGGAGTTTCTTCCTGATTTAAGATAGGATTTAATTCTTTGTCTTCCATATTTTTATCGGCTTTTTAATTGTTTCACTCCACCTTTTAAGTGGAGTCTGTTTTTAAACTCATCGACCTTTTGTCGGTTCTATCAAGTATTATATTTATTTTAAAAAACTTGTCAAGGGTCGACTCTTTTTAGACAGTCTCTCTCATGCAAACCTTTTCTTTCTTGAAGCATCTTTTTTTAGAGCTCCAGGCCCATATTTCCACGGCTAATTCGATATTGTTGCTCTTTAAAAAGTTAGTTATTTTCTTTCTCCTGGCCGAAACGTTAGACAGGGTGGTAAGCTGTATGTTTTTTTTACTCTTACCCCTTAAAGCCATCAAGTCTATTATCCCAAATACGTCCGTCTGCATGAATTTTACCTTCGGCGCGAACCACGTTATCCAGCCGTCGGCCTTGAGTTGTTCAATCGCTTTTTTTCTTATTTCGGATTCCTTTGCCATGATGTTTAATTAATCTATTCCCTCGTTTTATTAAAGCTTGGCGTTAGAGTAAATGTTTTGTACGGAGTCATTTTCATCCAGGGTATCGAATAATTTCTGGCATGCCTCTTTGTCAGCCTCATTAAGTGAAACTTCTTCTTTGGGGACTAAGTCTATCGAAGTTGAATCAATCTTTATTTCCTTTTCTTCCAATTTCTGCTTAACCTTGTCCATCTCTTCGGGTTTTGTATATACGTCCAGGGTGTCGTCGTACCAATAAATGTCCTCCGCGCCAGATTCAATGGCGGTCAGCTCCAATTCATCCTTGTTTTTAACTTTCGGCTGCTCTTCTGGTTTTATGGTAATCGCCCCTCTTTTTTCAAAAAGCCATTTCACTGATCCTTCTCCTGCCAGTTTTCCCTGGTTTTGGCTGAGAATCTGCTTTATTTCCCCCAGGGTGCGGTTTTTATTGTCGGTTATTCCCTCAATAATAATTGCTATTCCTCCGGGACCGAAGCTCTCGAAAACGACTTCTTCAAAGTTTTCAGCGGAGCTCTCTCCGCTCATTCTGCTGATGGCCCTTTCAATGTTCTCTTTGGGCATGTTCCATTTCTTGGCGGTTTCAAAAGCGAGCCTTAGCTTCGGATTGGTTTCGGGATTGGTGCCTCCTTCTTTTACGGCAACCGAAATTAACCTGGTCACCTTGGAGAAAGCATTTCCTCTCTTTTTTGCGTCCAGTTCTTTTTGGTGTTTTACGGTTTTTGCGTGAGAATGTCCTGACATGTTGTTTATAAACTTATTTTCTTTTTCAGATTAAGAATAACTAATCCTGAGAAAACTGCAAGGGAGATGGCTGCTGCAAAAGGAAAGGACGTTTCTGGGTTTCGTTTATTCCCCTCGAGATTGATAACTTGATTTAGGGCGGCCAACGCATCCTCATTTTTTATTTCTTGCTGTATTTTCTCTTCGGATTCTTCAGGGAGGGGAATCGAGTTTGCCTCTCCGGGGGTCGGATGCGGACTCCACGTCCAGCCAGAAGGAGTTCTGTTGAAAGACTGTCCGTTCGGCGCACTTTTGTAGGCGACGGAATCGGCGTAGCTGCCATCCGGCCGAAGCATCTTTAATTCATCCCCGTCGTTGTTTAAAGTAATCTCCGTCTCCGGCCGAGGTAGAAGAAAAAATCCTTCAGGCTCAATGGTGCTTCCCTCCGGGAACGTGTAACTCTGAGTTTGTCCTATAAGGTCTGTAATCTGCCATCCGGAGATGTTGGCCTCGAAGCTGTTTTGGTTGAAAATCTCGATCCACTCTTTCTCCGCGTCGGCTCCCTTAGGAGAGGGGAGAATCTCATTAATGACAATGCCTTCGGGATAGCTTCCTTGGGCCCGGTTCTCAATAAAAGGCTTGTTAGGTTCTGCTTGGGGTTGTTCGGGCACCCAGGCCAGGCCCTGTTCTTTTATGTCTTCAAGCTTTGCCTCTCCGATGCCTTTTATTCTGGTAAGGTCGTCCAAAGAAGAGAATGGTCTTAAAGAAATTAGCTCTTTTGCTCTGACTTCGCCTAGATGGATAATTTTAACTAGGTCGTCCAGGGACGCCGTATTAATGTCTATCTTTCCAGTCTCGGCAGCCTGCAGCGAGAAAGCCGATAGAAGAAGAGAGAGAAATACTAGTCCCCTTGACAAATTTAACATAATGTATTACAATAATACATCTGAAGATAAAAAGCAGCTCCAGAGCTGGGGGGAGGAATCTTTCCTTGAAGGATAATCTGGCTGAGGCGAGATTACTCCTCGAAAGGGTTCTGAACTTTAGTCCCTAGTACTTAAGTCCCCCAGCTCCGGGGCTGTTTTTTTATTCTCCCGTTACTCTTTCCACTTCTTCGATGGTCGTGACTCCTTCCAGAACCTTGATTATGCCGTCTTGATATATGGTCGTCATCCTTCCTTTTTTAATTGCTTCTTCTCTTAAGGCTGCAATGGAAGGGTTTTTTAAAATGAATCTTTCCATGTCATCGTTAATCAAAATTGCCTCAAAAATTCCTATTCTTCCCCGGTAACCGGTGAAATTGCAGTACTTGCATCCCTTTGCCCCGGGAATTTTTATTTTTGATGTTATCCTTGGAGACTTGACGCTTTTATCAATGTTTTTAAGCGCCTTTTTTATTTTTGTTAAATCTTCGGCGGTCGGAGTTCCGGATTTTGCACATTTTGGGCAAATTTTTCTGATCAATCTCTGGGCAATAGCCAGGTTGATTGCCGGGCCGATATTGGCGAGGTCTCCGCCCAGACTGGTTAGTCTGGCTACGGTGCCGGCGGCATCATTGGTGTGCAGAGTGGAAAAAACCAAATGGCCGGTAAGCGCTGCCTGGAGGGCGATCTGGCAGGTTTTGGTGTCTCTTATTTCGCCAACCAGGATTACATCTGGATCTTGTCTCATAATCGACTGGAGGCCGGTGGCAAAATCATAGCCCTTGGTCGGACTCACTTGCGTCTGGGATATTCCCTCCAGGTGGTATTCGATTGGGTCTTCAATCGTTATGATTTTAATTTCCGGCTTGTGGATTTGTTTTAAAAAAGCATAAAGGGTCGTGGTCTTTCCCGAGCCGGTAGGGCCCGTCACGATAATCATGCCGTTTGGTTTTTTGATTTCCCCCTTAAACATGTTTAACAGATCCGCTCTTAATCCCAGGGCATCAAGGTTTATCAGGCTTTTGGGATTTAAAATTCTTAAAACTACTGATTCCCCATACTCGGAAGGCAAAGTGGAAGACCTTATTTCAATGGTCAGTTCCTCCATAAAAACACTAAATCGGCCGTCTTGGGGCCGATCAATTATGTTCAGCTTGATGCCGGACAAAAGCTTGATTCTGGAAAGAATTTTTTCATAAACCTCTCTTGAGAGAGTGGTCACATCCTGCAGGATCCCGTCGTTCCTGACCCTGATTTTAGCCCGTTCCTCCTCAGCTTCTATGTGGATGTCGGAAGAGCCCAGGATTATTGCTCCTCCCAGGATGACTTCCAGGATATCCGAGACGTTTTTCAGGGCGGATTGTTTAATTCCCTCTTTCAGGTCGAGGATATTTTTTATTTTCTTTTTAATTTCAGAGTTTTTTTTCGAAGAAATCTCTACTCCTTCGGCTTCTCTTTTTGTGTTTTCTGCCATGAAGGTTTAAAATTAAGTAAGTTAGTTTAATTTATCTTGAATTTAAGCAAAAGTCAATGAAAATCATTACAGAAAATCCGTCCCAAACCAAAAAACTGGGAAAGCTTTTGGCGGAAGAAGTTCTTAAAAGTCGTCCGGGAAAGAGAGCATTTGTTTTCGGTTTAAGAGGCGACCTTGGCGGGGGGAAGACCACGTTTCTGCAGGGTTTTGCCAGAGGATTGGGGGTGAAAGATAAAATAACCAGCCCCACTTTCGTCATCCTTAAGAGGTTCAAACTGGGGAGGCCGAGGTTCGAATATTTCGTTCACATCGATTGCTATAGAATCCGGGAAGCAAAAGAAGTCCTAAGCTTGGGCTTAAAAGAGATCATGGCCGATCCAAAAAACATTGTAGCGATTGAATGGGCCGAGAGGGTAAAAAAGATTCTTCCCGGAAACACAGTCTGGATAAAATTCGATTTTATTAACAAAAACACAAGAAAAATTGTGGCAAAATCCAAACATGACAAGTGAAAAAAAACGATTAATCATCATTGATTCCAACTCGGTCATTCATCGCGCTTTTCACGCTTTGCCTGCACTGAGCCGGAAGAACGGAGAGCTGGTAAATGCGGTCTACGGGTTCTTGCTGGTTTTTTTTAAAGCGCTGAAAGATCTTCGTCCCAATTTTATCGCTGCCGCTTTTGACTATCCGGCTCCCACTTTCCGCTCAAAAATTTACAAAGGATACAAAGCGAAAAGGCCCCCGGCCCCCGAGGAGCTCTATCGGCAAATTCCCAAAGTGAAAGAGTTTCTAAAAGCAATGGGAGTTTCTTTTTTCGAGAAAAAGGGGTTTGAAGCGGATGACATCATCGGCACGATCGCCCGTTTGGCACCGAAAAAACAGGTCCTGCCGAAAATAGAAACAGTTATACTGAGCGGCGACTTGGATACTCTCCAGCTGGTTGATGACAATACAAAGATTTACGCCCTGAGGAAGGGAGTAAAAGACGTCGTTTTGTACGATGAAGATTCCGTCAGGGGAAAATTCGGAGGCCTTGAACCAAAACAAATCCTTGACTTCAAATCCCTGAGGGGCGACCCCTCAGACAACATTCCCGGAGTCACCGGCATCGGGGAGAAGACCGCCGTGGAGCTTCTTTTGAAATTCGGCAGCTTGGAAAGCATTTATAAGAAAATAGAAAACAGCTCCGCCAAGGCAAAAGAGCTGAAGCCTAAACTGAAAGAGACCCTGTTAAAATACAAAGAACAGGCATTTATTTCGAAAGAATTAGCCAAGATTGAAAAAAACGTTCCCATAGATTTTAACTTAAACAAATGCGCATGGAGGGGGTTGGACGTGGGAAAAGCGAAGGACCTTCTGGAAGAATTCGAATTCACCAGTTTGTTGAAAAGGCTGTCGGAAACTCCCGTTGATGCTTCGGAAAAACAGGAGAAACAGATTGGGGAGAACCTAAGGTTGTGGTAAAATTAAAAAACAATGCGCGTTTTAATCGCTTATTATTCGAGAACGGACTCCACGAAAAAAGTGGCTCTGGCCATTGAAAAAAATTTTCGGGAGCGGGGGTTTGAAGTGGACGTTGAAAAAATTAGGCCTAAAAAGGAGCACAGTTTTTTTGCATGGTGGCATATCAGAATGGTGAAAAAGGAATGTGAGATTCTTCCCCCGAAAATAAAAGATGTTTCCAAATACGACGTTGTTTGTATAGGTTCTCCCAACTGGACCCGTCTTTCCTTGCCCGTGGCCAGATATCTCAGCGAGATTAAGGGCTTGAAATATAAAAACGTCGGTCTCTTCGCAACCACCGCTTTGATGCCTCAGGTTGAGTGGTACATCGTCTCAGCCTATTTATTGGAGCTTACTTTTACTTCCATAGTCAGCCAGAGGGGCGGCCGTCCTATCAACAGTTTACTACTCTCAAGCATATTTAAGCATTGGAATTGCCAATCGGAATACGGAAAAAGGAAAATAAAGGAATTTTGCGATAAGCTCGAAACGCCCATCCGTTCTTTCAAAGAATATTTTTTGGAGCAGAAGGAGGTTGAAGGCACCCGCCTTGTGGTCGTATTTCTCTCCGCTTTTTTGCTCGCCTTTTTGTTTTTTCAAATAGTAAGTTCTTTTCTCGGGGCTAAAATATTCGCCTGGAAGGAATTTTCTTTTCTGTTTATCATCGGCTTTTTTGCCTATTTCAGTCTTTTATCGATATTAACGGGAAAGGTCTGGGTTTCTTGGAGCAAATATTTGACTGCCTTTCTTTTGGTTTCCGTCCTGACCATTTTGATATTATTTCTGATTCCCTATCTCGGAAGACCCATTGTACTGGGCTACACTTTGATTTTTATAATAGTCAGTTTTTTCCGGGATCAAAAAACAGTTTTTTTCACCGGCGCGATCACTCTGCTTTCGTACTTTTACCTGTTTTTCTCCTACCCGATTGCTGGAGTTTTGTCTCCGGCCTTGGATATGTTTCTCCTTGCAGTCGCCATATTAATGATCGGAGCCATCACCCGGAATATGCAGAGAAATTACATTAGTTTGCTCGAGACACAGGATGAGATTGAAGCGGCTATGGGCACTTTGGAAATCAAAATTGCAGCCAGGACGAAGGAGTTGAAAGAACTGTCGGAAAGCTTGGAAAAACAGGTGGAAAAAAGAACGGGGCAGCTGCAGGAAAAAATCCAAGAACTGGAAAGGTTCAACAAGCTCTCGGTGGGCAGAGAGTTGAAGATGGTTTCCTTGAAAGCGGAGATTAAAGGGCTGAAAGAGGAATTGGAAAAAACCAAAGGTCGGAGATAAAAAAATAAATCATATGGCAAACAATAAATTAACGAAAGAAGATGTCGAAAAATTATTGGCAACCCCCGGAAAAGTCAGAGGCGTGGTTTTTCAGACCGATGCGGAATACATCCGGAATAAAAAGGGGAAGGAGAGCGTAGCAGCGATCGAGAAAGAGCTGGAAAGATTGGGTTGCCCCATAGATTATAAAAGCATCAAGGCCATCAGTTGGTATCCTTTGGGGCTGCGGGTCGTTTCTCTTCTTGTAATCAAGAACATATTCAACTTACAGGATCAGGATATAGAAGAAATGGGTAACTTAGCTCCGAAATACTCTCTGATAGTCAAACTTTTGATGAAATATTTTCTGACCATTGAAATGACTTACAAAGAAAGCCCCAAGTACTGGGAAAAGCATTACACCGTAGGCAAGCTTGAGACGCCGGGTTATTCTCTGGAAAAGAAATATTTTATTGTGCGCATCAGAGATTTTAAAGTTCATCCAGTTTTATGCGTTTATTTCCGAGGTTATTTTAAGAGAATCAGCCAATTTTTATTGAAGGATGCCAAGAATTTTAAAACCCAGGAAACCAAGTGCCAGTTTTCGGGAGATCCTTACCATGAAATCGTTATAACTTGGGAATAAGGTATGATCGAAAAAAAACAAAACGGTGAAAAATCAGTAATAGAAGAATTGAAAAGAGCCAAGGAGGACTTGGAAGATTTGGAAACTTATATAGAAGAGTTTTCTTATTTCTTGCCTCTTGCAATTTGTGCCGTTAATCCTCCGAAGTTCGTTATCGACGTTAACCAGGCCTTTCAAAAATTAACCGGCTATAAGGCGTCGGAAATAATCGGAGAGCCCTTGGATCTTATTTTCTCGGAAAAAAAAGAAGCAAATCTTTTTTTGGATCAATCCCAAAAGCAGACGGCGCCAAGAGTAAAAGACTTAATTCTGGTTTCCAGGAACAAAAGAAAAATACCAGTAAGCGTTTCCGTTTCGATAAGAAAAGATAACAAAGGTAATTTCATAGGTTATTTTCTTGCCTTGAACGATATTTCCGAAACCAAAAAAGCCAGGGAAAAACTGGAAGAAAGAGTGGAGGAAAGAACACGGGAGTTGGAAGATTCCAGAAAAGCCCTGATGAATATGCTGGAAGATGTGGAGGATGCCAGAAAGAAGAGTGAAGAAGAAAAAGACAAAACGCTTTCCATTATTACCAATTTCTCCGACGGTTTATTAGTTTTTGACAAAGAAAACAGACTTTCTTTAATAAACCCTCAGGCCGAGAGTTTTTTCAACGTTCAGTCCGGGGATTTAATAGGAAAATCAGTGTTTGAACTTGCCGGAGAGTCAAACCTTAGTCTTTTGGTTAATCTCTTGGGTAAGGATATTAAGGGCATTTTTAGGAAGGAACTGAAAATTAGGGAGAATCTGGTTTTGGAGATATCAAGCGCACCCATGGTAATCGGCGAAGGAGAATTGGGAGTTTTGGTTATTTTTCACGATATTACCAGAGAAAAGCTGATTGAAAGGGTTAAAACGGAATTCGTTTCCTTGGCCGCCCATCAACTGCGGACTCCGCTGGCGGCCATTAAATGGACCTTGAAAATGCTTCTGGACGGCGACCTGGGAGGAATAACTCCTGAGCAGCGGGAGTTCATCGAGAAAACCTACAAATCCAACGAAAGGATGATTAGTTTGATCAACGACCTTCTGGACGTGACCAGGATTGAAGAAGGAAGGTATCTATACAAACCCGTCTTGAGCAACTTCGAGAATGTCGTGCATTTTGTGATCAACTCGCACAAAGACAATATTGAAAGGAGAAAGATTAAATTGGAATTTAAAAAACTGAAAACCAAGATTCCCAAGATTATAATTGACGTGGAAAAAATGAGAGTCGCCGTGGATAATGTTTTGGATAATGCGATCAAATATACGCCTCCCGGAGGAAAAATAACGGTGACCCTGGATTATTTAAAGAAGACGAAAGAAATTGAATTTAAAATCCAGGACACGGGAGTCGGCATTCCGGTCGACCAAAAAGAAAGGGTTTTCAGTAAATTCTTCAGGGGGGCCAACGTAATCCGTATGGACACCGAGGGTTCCGGACTGGGCATCTTCATCACCAAAAATATTATCGAAGCTCACGGAGGAAAAATCTGGTTCGAATCGGAGGAAAATAAAGGAGCCACTTTCTTCTTTACTCTACCAGTTAAAGAAGAGTTTACGGAATTCCTGAAAGAATTTTAATTTTCCATGCAGTCCATTGTTTTTATTTTAATTGCCGTTTTTATTACAATAAACATAATTCAGACATGGCTGATTTTTACTTATAAACTTCTAATAAAGGGAGCGGCGATAATTGGGGGGATGGAAGCGATAGAGTTCCCCATTGTTATATATTTGATAATCAAAGGAGGGGTCGCGGGTTTTTTGACGGTTGTTCTAGTAGAGATTATACAGTGGTCGCTTATTGCCTATCTTTCCACAAAGAGTAGAATTAAGTAAGATATTTAAAAAGGTCGATAAATGTTTAAAATTCCGAAAACATTATGCTCATACCTAGTAGTCCTACTCCTCCGACCATCGGAATAGAGTATTTCGATATAAACACAATTATGGGGCAGACCCTCGGCTGGTTAAAGTGGCCCACCCTCTTAGGTCTGGTTTTTGCTGCGGTCGCTTTTATTATTGCGGCTTACTACATTGTTCAGTATACCAAAGGCTATTTTGCCGGCAGAGGAGTTCCCAAATCATGGAAGTTTATTCTTTGGGGTATTTTTATTACCTCAATTGCTGAAATTGGAGAAATATTAGGTTATTATGAATGGCCGAATGCCGGAATGATTGAAACAAATATTCTTTTGTTAATTCCCCACGCCTTAGGAGGTACCTTAATCGGTCTGGGCGCTTATTTCTTATATAAAGAAGTAACTTCATAAAAATATGCCAATTTTAGAATTTTATGCGGTCAATCCCTTAGCCATCGGTCCTTTTGGAATGAGTCTCTATTTCCTTTTGGTACATATCCCCATTGTTGGAGGATTTGGAATGGCTGCTTACTACATCATTAAGTATTTGCGCCGATTTTATGGAGAAAGACCGATTCCTGAAGAATGGAAAGTATTCTGGTTAGCCATAGTTTGGGGTACGATTCATGAGTTGATCGAAGTGCCGATCCTTTACCAATGGGCCATAGGTCAAGTTCTGTGGATAGCCTACTTTATCGTCCAAATAATTGCCGGTATTTACCTGATTCGGGGGAGTTATCTCTTAGCCAAAAAATATATAGTAAAATAACCAAGTTTTTGGTTTATGGAAAAATTAATTGAAGGCCTGGAAAAGGATCTCCAGAACATATTGGAAGGGAAGCCTCTCAAGGTTTTGAGAAAAGACTTGGGGGACGTAATGGATATTCGTCTTTACCGGATGTTGGTTTTTTCATTGCAATGGGCTTCGGTCGGTTATCAGTCGGCATTGAGATTCTCCGGGATGAAATTCGGCAAACGAGTGGGCACGAAATCAGAGAAATCGGAAATCTCCTTGGTGCTGGAAGAAATCAAGAAAATTCTCGAAACGCTGAAAGAAGGAAAAATCGAAGTCGAAATAATGCCTAAACTGCAAAGCGCCCAAATTAAGATTTACAGTTCCTCCTTGACCGCCGATATCCCCAACGTCCTCAAAAACCTTTGTTTTTTTGAGGAAGGTTTTATCGAGGGGTATCTGGACGGAGTAATCTCCAAACAAGGCTCAATAACCATGCTCGGCGGAGAAACAAGCATTAATAAGGCAAGCGTAGAGGAAAAAAGATGCATTGGCTTGGGCGATGATTTTTGTGGATTTTTAATTAAATTTTAGGTATACTGTATATATGGCAAAGAAAATTCTAATGGTTGAAGATGAAGAGATTATGATTGACCTCCTCCAAAGGAAAATAGCCCAGGAAGGATACGAGATTTCAGTCACCAGAAACGGCGAGGAAGGCTTGGCGGCGATGAAAAAAAAGAAGCCGGATTTAGTTTTGCTTGATATTATTATGCCTAAAATGGGAGGGTTTGAGGTTATGGAAAATATGCAGAAAGACAAGGATTTAAAGAAGATTCCGGTGATAGTAATTTCCAACTCGGGTCAGCCGGTGGAAATCGACCGGGCCCAAAAAAATGGAGCAAAGGACTGGCTGATAAAAACAGAGTTTGATCCTCAGGAAGTGATCGAAAAAATAAAAAAACAAATCGGCTAAAATCATGTCAAAGGTAATTCTTATTATCGAAGACGATAAATTTCTTCGGGAATTAATCTCCCAGAAACTGACCAAGGAGGGATTTCCCATTTCCGAAGCCATAGATGGCGAAGAAGGAATTAAAAAAATTAAGGAAGAAAAACCGGGTTTAATCCTTCTTGATCTTATTTTGCCCGGTATAGACGGCTTTGAGGTCCTTTCTCAAATGAAGGAGGACCCTTCGGTTTCTTCAATCCCGGTAATTATCCTTTCCAATCTCGGCCAGAAAGAAGATGTTGAAAAAGGATTAAAATTAGGTGCGGTTGATTACTTAATCAAAGCTCATTTCACTCCGGGTGAAATTATAGAAAAGATCAAGGCGGTTTTAAAATAAAGCATGCCTGAGCTCCCTGAGGTCGAAACAATCAGGCTTCAGTTGTCGAAAAAGATTGTCGGCAAGAAATTAGACGGAAAGAAAATCACTAACGTACGGCGAAGGGCGAAAATTCTGATCATCGATTTTGCCCAGGGCTCAAGCTTGCTTATCCATTTAAAACTGACCGGCCAATTGATTTTCAACGGTAAAATCTTGCCTCATACGCGCAAGGTTTTTAATTTTGATGACGGAACAAAATTGATTTTTAACGACGTCCGAAAGTTCGGCTGGTGGAAAAAAGTAAAAAACACAAAGGCGATTGAAAAAAGCTTGGGACCGGAAGCTTTAACGCTTGATTTGGATACTTTTAATGCGCTTCTTGAAAGGAAGCCTAATTCTAAAATTAAACCCTTATTGATGGACCAGCGGGCCATATCCGGTATAGGCAACATTTATTCAGACGAGATTTTATTTGCTTCCAAAGTGCATCCCCTGCGGACTGTCAAAACCCTGAAGGAGAAAGAAATAGAGAAAATCTGCCAAAACATCAAGAAAATTCTGAAGGCGGCCATAAAGGCCCACGGCTCCTCAGTCGAACATTATGTCGATGCTTGCGGCAAGAAGGGAAATTATGTAAAACAACATAAGGTTTATCAAAGAGAAGGACAAAAATGCCTCCGTTGCGGCTCAGTCATCAAGAGAATTAAAATCGGCGGGAGGAGCGCGCATTTTTGCTCAAAGTGTCAAAAAATCTAATGCTTATTTTTCTTTACGGCCAGGACACATACAGGATGCAAAAGAAGTTGGAAGAGATGATCGAAACTTACAAAAAAGCCCACAAGAGCGGATTGAGCTTAAAATACTTCGGAGAGGAAAACTTCAGTTTGAATGAAATCATGAATGAAACTCAAATGGTTTCGATGTTCGAGGAAAAGAAGCTGATCGTTCTCAGGAATATTCTGTCTGCTTCCGAGAAAAACGATGGGCTTGCGGACTTTCTCAAGAAAATAAAAGACTCGGAGGGCACCAATATAGTTATATATGAAGAAAATAAAATAAAAGCCACGGATTCCTTGGTTAAGTTTCTTAAAAAAAACGCCAAGGCCCAAGAGTTCGCGCCTTTAGAGGGAGAAAAGCTTAAAAATTGGGTAAAGAAAGAATTTTCAACCTACAAAGCCGATATCAAATCCGGTGTAGCGGAGAAACTCATCAACTTCGTCGGCAATGATTTATGGCAGATGGACAATGAAATCAAAAAACTAGTTAACTATAAATTTCACAGGCATATCGAAGAAAAGGATGTTGACCTTTTGGTTAAGCCCAAGATCGAGTCAGACATTTTTAGGACGATTGACGCCATGGCCCAGAAGAATAAAAGGCAAGCTCTGTCTTTTTTGCACAAACACCTGGAAAAGGGAGATAATCCCCTTTATCTTTTTTCCATGATTAATTATCAATTCAGAAATCTTTTAATAGTGAAGGATTTGATGGAACGAAACCGTCCGTACTACGCCATCTTAAAGACGGCAAATCTGCACCCCTTTGTTGTCAGAAAAAGTTATGAGCAGGCTGGAAAATTCAGTTTTCCGGAATTAAAAAAAATCTACCGGAAGATTTTTCAGGTAGATTTAGCTATAAAGACCGGGAAAATAAATCCCGAGACGGGATTGGATTTACTTTTGTCCGAGATTTAGAGATTTAGTAATTCTGGATTTCATCCGGGAAGCGGTGTTTTTTTTCATGAGGCTGGTCTTCGCGGCTTTATCCAACAGTTTGTAGACCTGCGGTAGAAGCTTCTTTGCCTCGCCGGATTTTTTTTGGGCAATCAAAGTTCTGACCTCTTTGAGCAGGTTTCTTAATTTGGTCTTTTTTTTGACGTTTCTCGTCCTTCTTCTTACGCTTTGACGAAGCGCTTTTTTCGCAGCTTTTGTTATTGCCATATATTAATCTTTAGCACCTTTTATTTTTTTTATCAAGTCTCTCAATTCGGCCGCCCTTTCAAAATCAAGGTTTTTGGCGGCTTTTTGCATTTCTTCTTTCAAGAGTTTTACATCATTTATCAGCCCGAACTCCGAAACGACCTCTGCTTTTTTGGCGAAAAGCCAGTCCCTGATTTCCTTTTTTATGGCCTGAGGGGTGATTTTATGGAGCAGGTTGTAGTCTGCCTGGATTTTTTTTCTTCTTTCTATCTCTTTCATCGCTTGCTTCATGGATTTTGTGATTTCATCTGCATATAAAATTACCTTACCTTCCATGTGCCTGGCTGCCCTTCCCATGGTC
>Ga0265596_1000386_pt1 | contig 27539 bp, 33 predicted proteins | sample saktaG_FD_190143 | JGI IMG/M metagenome (GOLD analysis project Ga0265596, IMG submission 190143) | Saline water microbial communities from Sakinaw Lake, British Columbia, Canada - sak_2013_06_06_60m | ecosystem: Environmental > Aquatic > Non-marine Saline and Alkaline > Saline ...
AGAGTTACTAAGAATTATTTTGAAGATTAGAAGGTTGTTTAGATAAGAATTCTTAGGTGATTAAGATTTATCATACAGCTCTGAAAGAGCTGTATGCGGAGATACTGTGAAAAGAGATAATTTTAAAAGCATTCTTGTTTAAAGACACCCTGTAAAGATATACTGAAATTTATTCTTGAAAGGGTGATATCCCTCCACACTAAACAGGCTGTCTCACATTTAATTTATAGCTAAAAATATTTTCAAATCATCTCACTTAAAATTTTAGCCCCTAATTTAATGCTCATTTCATTAATATCTTTATTAACATTTATCTCGACAATATCTCCCCCTTTAAAATTAGCTAATAAACTCAATCTTTTAATAAAATAAATTAAATCTCTTGAACTTAAACCTCCTGGTTCTAAATCAGTAACACCAGGAGCAAATCCAGGATCAACACAATCCATATCCACACTAACATAAAATCCACTTGCATTCCGAGCTCTTTCCATTATTAAATCACAAACTCCTTGCAAATCCTCTTCTAAAACATCCATACTAATTAATGTAACTTTATTTTCTTTTAAAAAATCTCTTTCTTCTTCATTTAAATTCCTAGCACCAATCAAGATAATTCTCTCACCACCAAAACCATTTTCAATTAACTTTCTCAACCAATTCCGATTATTGATTCCTTCACTATTAGCACAATCTCCGTGAGCATCAAAAACAATTAATAAAGGATTTTTTTCAATTTTTTCAAAACCTTTTAGAATAGAATAACTAATACTTCCATCCCCACCAATAAACAAACTCTTAAAATTTTTTTCGAAAATTTCTTTACTATTTTCAAAAATCAAATAATTTGCTTCCTTTAAATTATCAAGATTAACATGAATCTCTTCTAAACTCAATTTATCAACATCAATCAATTTTCCAAATTCACTAGTTTTAATCTTTCTCAAAAAATTTATAACTCTAACAGGAGCCTTTTCACAACCTTTTGTTTTTTCACAACTAACTAACCTAACTCTTACAATTTCCATGAAATTAAAAAACAAAACTTATTTAAATAACCTTTTCTTTACTAATATGTAAAAAGGAGGTTAAAATGATCTGGTATGAAAAAACAGTGTTAGTAATTGCCGCTTTAGGAGCCATTGATTTAGGACTTAATGTCTTTGAATATGAGTTAGTCAATAGCCTAATTGGAGTAGGAATTACTGCAAATATAATCTTTGCGATTGTAGGACTTTGTGGTATCTGGGCTTTAGTAAAAATATTTAAATAATATTTTTTAATTTTTTAATTTTTTTATAATTTTTAAAATCAATCAGGAACCAATGCGACAAAACTATAACCTTTCAACTTGCTTAATTCTTGAACATCTTTTAATTTAACTTTTTGAATATTTTCCTCATACCTATAATACTCAGAAGCATCTCCTGCAATTTCATCTTGCAACAAATCAACCATAGTAGAATCACATTTTTCTTTATTAATTTGTCTTAAACCAATTAATCTTTCTTTAGCATCACTTAAATCTCTTTGACTTAATTTTTCCAATTTCTTAATTTCCCTTAAAATCAACTCTTTAATCTCTTTTATTTTTTCCTTAACAGTCCCAACATAGATTATTTCATAAGAATAATCTTTAGATTGTTCCAAGCTACTTTTAATTGCATAACATAATCCTCTTTTCTCCCTAATTTCCTGAAACAATCTACTACTCATACCTCCTCCCAAAATACTATCAAAAACTTCAGCACAATATCTATTTTTATCAACAAGTTTGGGCATATGAAAACCAAAAACTTCATGAGCTTGATCAATTCCTTTTCTTTTTTCAATAAGTTCTCCATTTTTTAAAACAATTGGAATCTCATTAATTTTTTTATCAACTTTAGGAAATTTATTTGCTTCATTTAAAACATCTTCCCAATATGTATCCCCAACAACACTAAAAATAATTTTATTTGAAGTATAATTCGATTTAAAAACTTCTAAAATTTTTTCTCTTGATAAACCAGCAACAGTTTTCAAATTACCTGCAATAGACATATTAAATGGCTTCTCATACAACATTTCTTTTATTTTTTCCAAAACATAAGTACTTGGATTATCATGATACATCTTTATTTCTTCCAAAATTACTCTTCTTTCCCTTTCCAAAGATTTTGCATCAAACAAAGGATTTAAAACTAAATCCCTAGAAATATCAGCGCCTAATTTAAAATATTTACTAGGAAGTTTATTCCAAAAACATGTAACTTCTTCTGCTGTAAATGCATTAATAATTCCTCCTTTACTTTCAATTTCTTTAGGAATTTCATCAACTTTTCTTTTATTAGTTCCTTTAAAAACCAAATGCTCAATAAAATGACTTATTCCTTTAATATTTTCAGTTTCATATTGGGCTCCAAATTTAACAGTAGTTGAAACTGCTACTACTGGAGTTTTTCTTTTTTCAAAAATAGCTACAACCCCATTATCTAATTTCCTACGATAAAATTCTTTTATTTTAACCATCTCAACTTTTTTAATCTTCTTCAAAATTTATAGTTTAATTCTTAATTAAAGAAAAATCAGTTAATAAAACTTTACCTAATCTGGTGTTGTCCAAAATTAGATAAATTCCGACAACCAAAAAAATAAAAGATTGTTTTTCTCTCTCATTTCCTAACTTAATTCTTCTTTTAATATTATGCAAAATTATATGCCATGCAAATTCTCTTATCCTCATATGATTTTTCTTGCTTCTCAAGGAAATTATTTATGTATGTTTCAAAACATAAATAATATTCTCAACTAAACTTCTTTGTCCCATAAATTCAGGCAATTCAACACACAATCTCCCATATCTTCCCTTGGGTCTTTTCTTGTTGCTTTTTTTATCCCATCTTTCTAACTAAAGTATACAACTCTTCTCCCTTCCCCCTAACCAACTCATACAAAGGTTCACTATCATATCCTTTATTATCCATAATTTTACCAAGCCATTCCTTATCAATCCCTTCACAACTAATTTTAGTCAACACAACTTTAAATCTATCTTTAAACAATTCTTCCCAAATTTTATTCCCATCATAATTCCACAAAGGAACATAAAACTATAATCTCAACTCGTTACAAATCTTTTTAATTCTCCTACCATGATGATTACTTCTAATTCCTCCAGCAACAACCACATTAACACTATCTTTAACACTCTCAATTAACTCCTTTAAATCCTTAACTTCTTTTTTCTCAACACCCTCACTTTCCATAACAAACAAATCAATATCTAACATTTCAGCTTGTCTTTCTAACAACTTTAAATAAGGTTTATGAAACATAAAACTATCAAAATTCTTAGAAATTACACTTAACAAATATTTAACATCATACTTCTTACCTTTCAAAACTTTATACAAAGCTAAACAAGAATCCTTTGCACCACTAAATAATTCAGCGCATTTTTTTTCATTTTAATTTCATCTCCCACTTACATATTTGTTTTCTTTAATAAAAAACCTCATTGGCTTACTTAAATCTTTTTTAACACCAATTCTAAAACTCTGCCCAATCAAAGGCCTCTTCTTTCTAACAACAACTTTTAATTCATCACCTATCTTCTTTTTATGTAATTTTTTATCAATCCCTAATGCTCTAGTCAATAAACCAGGCCCATTTCCTCTACCATTAAAATTCAAAGGTTCAATAGCCCTAATCAATACAGCTGAAGCAATACCCTCACAATTAGTAATAAAATTTACTAACCAATTATTATGAACTCCATATACTAATATTGTCCCAGCATCCATCATCATTGTATCTCTTAAATCACCATTTTGACAAGCTCTTGAAGAAGGATCTTCTTTCCCAAAATAAGCTTCAGTCTCAACTATCTTCCCCCTTAATTCTTTTCCATCAACAATTCTAACAATCTCACATCCTAAAAGTTCACAAGCAACAATATCAGCATTTCTTAAAAAAAATTCTTTATTTATTTTGTCCATTTTTTTCCTTAAACCTAAACCACAACCATAATAAAATTAATAAAACAATCAAACCACTTCCCAAAAAAATAAAACTCTTTACATTTAAATTAAAAGAACCCAACCCCCCTAATAATTCCTTGCCAATGCTTTCTAATTCTAAATCCTCAGATCCTGCAATATTTCCATGAATATTTCCAAATAAAGAAATAACAATAACAAGACAACAAACTAATATCAAAACCAGGCCCATTGTTAATATAAACTTATTTACCATAAAATAAATAAAAAAACAAGATTTAAATAACTTCCTTAAACATCATGTTATTATCTTAAAAAGAGTTTTCTGAATAAATCTTTTAATCTTTGTTCAAATTCATTTTTTACTCTTTTAGGAACAAATTGTTGAGAACATTCTAAAATTTCATTTAAGGTTGGCACAGAAATTTTTTGTGAAGTACCTTAGGTGCTTTTATTTAACACCCCACGAGACCAATAGATGTTGCTGTCGGCACGCCAATCGTAGCCAACAAGCTTAGACCTGTTGTCAAGAAGCGAGAACCACAGAAAATTTTGAGTAGACCCATTTTTAGCAGTTAATGGTCTTGGATTTTCTCCATCAATTGTAGATGCAGAAACAGGATAAAAAACAATAGGTCCATTATTTAATTGAAAATATGATTTCCTTTCACTTTCTTCATCTTCATGAGCCATATCCTCAAACACAAAAACATAATGTTGAGCATTTTCATCAGGAGACATTGAAAAATTAGTTCTTGATGGACAGACAATTGCAGTTCTTTCTGCAGGTTCAATCCCTAATTTTCCTTCTTCATCTGCTGTTTTTCTTGCTTTATCATAAGCTTTTGAGGTTCTAGTAGAATAATATTTTCCTTGAGAATTTGCTTTTACTAAACTTTTAGCTAATCTTAATGGAAATTTTCCAATCTTTTGTAAAACAGGATAATCTTCTTTCAAATAACTAACAACCATAGAAACTCTTGTTCCTGCTATTTTTCCAATATTATCTGCTCCAGCAGTCTGAATTCTTGCATAAGCCTCATCCCTCATAGAAATCAATTTTCCTAAATCTCGAACATTAGTAACTAGATTTCCAACTGAAGTTCCTACTTCTCCTAGTCCTTCAACATATTGTCTTGATTCTATCATATTTTCCTTACAATATTAATATTTTTAAATCTTTCTATTTGTTGTAATTTTTTAATAATAACAATTCTATTTTTTTCAAAATACTCTTAATTGCTTTAAAATAAAAATAAATTATAAATATATCCTTACTCAAATATAGAATTTTTAATATATTCTATATCCCTAATTTGCTCATCTAAAATTTTCATAATTCTAATAAGTTAATTAAGTGCCTAAAATATTAAAGTATTTGATTAGGAGAGAATATCTAACATTTACTGACAGCCGACTAAACATAAATTTCTTAAACTCTCATTCATTAATAAAACCATGCCAATCAATGCACATCCAGAATATATGGAAGCTGAAAAACAATTTCACAATGCATCAACAGACCAAGAAAAATTAAAAGCATTAGAAGAAATGATGCGCTGGATGCCTAAACACAAATCAGCTGAAGCTTTAAGAAAAAATATACGTACAAGATATAAAAAACTAAAACTAGATATTACAAAATCTAAAAGAAAGAAAGGCAAACAAAAAGGAATAAAAAAAGCAGAAATGCAAGTTGTTTTATTAGGATTAACAAATTCAGGAAAATCCTCAATCTTAAAATCTTTAACAAATGCTCAGCCAAAAATAGCAAGTTATGGGTTTACAACAACACAACCAGAAATAGGAACCCTTAATTACCAAGGATGTAATATACAAATAATTGATTTACCTCCAATTGCAAGCCCTGATTTCAACAAAGGAATTGTAAATGAAACAAACACAATCTTAGTTGTTGTAGAAAAACTTCATGAAATCAAATCAATTCTAGATTCAACAAAACCTCAACAAAAAAATAAAAGAATAGTTTTTAATAAAATAGATTTATATGATAATGAAACAAAAAGAAAAATCTCGGAAACTCTTAAATCAAAAAAATATAATTTTGTTCTAACCTCAACATTTACAAAACAAGGAATAGAAGAACTTAAACAAAAAATCTTAAATTCTTTTGATATTATTCGAATTTACACAAAACATCAAGGGAAAAAACAAGGACTTGACAAAGTTCCAGTAATTCTTCCTCCAAATTCAACTCTTCAAGATGTAGCTGAAAAAATACTTCATGGTTATAGTAAAAAAGTCAAACATGCAAAAATAACAGGCCCCTCCTCAAAATTCTCAAACCAAAAAGTAGGACTCAAGCACATTGTAAAAGATAAAGATATTATTGAGTTTGTAACTGAATAATCACTAAGGCGATGATGCAGGCAATCCTGATCTTAATAAAGCAACTTTTTCTTCAAGACTCTTGCTACAATCTGCAAGCATCTCTCTTAATCCTGGAATTTTTTCTCCATCAATTGGAAACAAACCAGAAGTATATAAAACTCCTTCAGGAACTATACTAGAATCAGGAAGACCTCTGGGCATTCTTAAATCATAACGATTTCGTTGATGATCCATTGCCCCTCCAGAACAACCATCTTCACTTATATGACTAACCCAATAAACAGAACAGCCTTTACCAATTAAATCTCCTGTTTCTGAATTAGAATATAAACTCTTATTCTTCATAGGAGCTTTATTTCCATCTTCAAGAGGTATTCTCATATGTTCTTAAAAAATTATTTCTTTTTAAACTTAATTACATAGCAATATAACTATTTAAAAGTATAATCAAGTTTATAACTGAGTGATATAAATTTCCTAAAACAACTTCCTCAAAACCCCTCTAACAAACAATAAGCCTTTTCCCCTAACTTCTTCAACTTCTCCCCGTCAACTTTTCCCAACAACTTAACAATCTCTTTAGCAACAGCATTTTTCAAATCCTGAGGATGTAATTTTTTTGCAATAAAATCTTTTTCAACTTCTCCATAATTCTTATACTCAACATTCCCTCCATATTTCTCATCTCTTTCAACAACAAATTTCTCTCCCCCATCTTCTTTAACAACTATAATCACATATCTTAAAAAACACATAACACCATTATCAGGATTGCCTTCAACACAATCTGCTTTATTTATTTTATCCTTAATTGCTTTTTCACCATCTAATAAATCTATTTTACTTTTTTCATCACTAGAACTCATCTTCTTTCCAACTAAACCAGGAATCATTGGATTCATAACTTCTACTCTTGCATCATAATGTATTTTAGGAAGATTTTCTCTTGCAAACATTAAAATCTTTCTCTGATCCATTCCTCCAAATTGAACATCAACACCAAGATACTGCTCATCCAAAGCTTGCATTATTGGATAAATCAAACCTCCTAAATGAGGATTATCACCAAACTTAACAACTTCCGAACCTGCTTTCTTACAATCCCTAATAGAATTCATACTTGCTAATCTCAAGATATCAAAACAATATTCTGGTTTTAATTGAAACTCACTTCCCTTAACAAATTCTATTTTCTTTAAATCAGTTCCCAAAACTTTAAACATTTGAGTTATAGATTCTTTATAATAATCATATCTTTTTTCCAAAACAGTCCAAGGAGTTCTATCCAATGCTCCATGCAAATCAGCTAACAAAACCTTGACCTTAAAACCAGCCTTAATAAAATCACTTAATTTTAATAATGGAAAAAGATAAGCAATAGATGGTTTTCCAGTAACCTCTGTCCCCCAATAAACAACAGGATTTTTCTTTTTCTTTAACAATTCTTTTAACTCACTTTCTTTAATAATCTCCTGAGTATTTCTTTTGATTAATTCAAATCTTTCATCAACACTTAATTCTTTTACCATTTAACAACTCCTCTTATTCAAAAAAATCAATAAAAAACCTTTAATAAAGGTTTGCATCTACTGAGAATTCAGATGCCTATCAAACATCTGCTTATTTAAAATCCTATACCCTTCAACAATACAACCTCTTTTTTCTGAACTTTCTTCAAGAACCTCTTCACTAACTAATCTCTCAATAACTGCTTGAGGAAAAATATGTACTGCCTCAAACTTTGTTAAAAAACCTTCTCCCACATATTCATCTTCCATATATTTAAAATATCTCTCCCTTTAATAATATATTGGTATAACATGAAACTAAAAATCTCTCTCTTAAAATTATCTTTTACAATCTCTTTATTAGGAATATTCTTTTTATTATTTATCTCAACTTTAGAACCAAATTTAAAAAACATCTCAGATATAACCACAAAAGACCTAAACAAAAAAACAAAAATCCAAGGACAACTAGTAAACATTAGAACAATTAATCCAGATTTTCAAATCCTAACAATAAAAGATTCAACAAACCAAATTGATATCACCCTAGATAAACCCCTTAAAATAACAAAAAATCAAAACCTAACAATAATTGGAAAAATAACAGAATATAAAAATTTACCCCAAATTCAAGCTGAGAAAATTATTTTAATACCTTAACAATTTCAAAAACCATTAAATCCTCCACCTCCCATTTTCCTGCACCACCTTACCATCTAAAATAATCTTACCCTTTTTCATATCTTTAACAATATCCCAATGAATAGCACTATCATTTCCCCCGCCATTTTGTTTATAAGCCATTCCTAAAGCTAAGTGAATAGTTCCATTAATCTTTTCATCAAATAATAAATCTTTTGTAAATTTATTTATTTTAGGATTACATCCAATTCCAAACTCTCCAACATAACTAGCATTTTCATCAACACTTAACATTTCTTTTAAAAAATCCTCATTCTGAGAGGCCTTGGCTTCAACAACCTTTCCATTTTCAAACTTTAATTCAATATTACTAACTTCTTTTCCATTTCTAATAGCAGGATAATCAAATTTAATCCAACCATTTAATGATTCTCTAACAGGAGCCATAAAAACCTCTCCACCAGGCATATTTTCCTCGCCCTTATCAGCAACACAATTTTTTCCTTTAATTAAAAACTTTAAATCAACTCCCTCGCCTTTTAACCAAACTTTAGAACCTTTTTCAAATATTTTAGAAATCTTATCCAACCTCTTACCAAACTTTTTCCAATCAATTAAACAAGCATTATAAACAAAATTTTCATAATCACTTAAACTCATTGAAGCTTCTTGAGCCAAAGCCTGAACAGGATAAGCAATTGTAACTCTTCTTATTTTATCTTTTGTATTAACAATATAATCAGAAATAGAATGAACAACTTTCCCTCTTTCAGTTATCTTCTTAGAATCGCAATTAGTTAATTCTTTAGTATTCAAATCACTATTAACTCCAATATAACACTGAGCACATTTCACAGTCTCAAACCAATAATCAGGAAAATATTTCAATTGTTTATCATTAGCATATTTATAAAAAAAATCATTTACATTTGGCAAACCCACTTTAACAATTGGAATTCCTCCAACTAAAATAATTGCTTTATATAATTCAGTTAAAAAATCAATTGCCTCACTTCCTCCACTAATAATAACTTTTTCTCCTAATCTAACACCTACTGAATATTTAACAGCAAGTTGTGCTAACTTTTTTGTTCTTAAATCAACTGGCATTTTTATCTATAATCTCAAAATCCTCTAAGGCAATTTAATCTCTTCTCAAATAAACCTAAATTCTTTTCTTTAAAAACCTTTTTATATCTTTAACTCTTTAATAATCAAAGGGGGTTAAAATGCAACTAATAATTAACATCTTAATAATTTTAATAACAAGCATAGTTATCTATTATACTGCAACTTATTTTGCAAAATCATCTTCAAATATTGGAGACTACCTTAAATTACCTCGCTCAGTAAAAGGAGCAACTTTTGATGCAATTGCATCTTCATTACCAGAACTTCTTGTAGCACTTTTTGCAATCATCTTCTTTAAATCATTTGAAGTAGGAATTGGAACAATAGCAGGTTCTGCCTTGTTCAATCTCTTAATCATTCCTGGAATCTGCATCTTAGTTTCTCCAATTGTTTTCAAAGTAAGTAAAAAAGTAATCTCGAGAGATGCCTTATTTTACATAATTTCAGTATTTATCCTCCTCACTTTATTACTTTATTTTAAAACATGGGGAATAATAATTGCATTAATTTTAATAACAGCTTATATAATCTATCTTCTAGAAATCATAAAACACAGCAAACAATATAGAAAAAAACAAAAACAAAAAAAATTAAAAATAAATCTTCTTAAAGAAATAATAATTATAACAATAACCGTAATAGTTATTGGAATTGCAACTTTCTTTTTAACACAATCTTCAATAAATCTTGCCCATATTTTAAAAGTCTCTCCAATAATAATTGCATTTACAATAACAGCGGCAGCAACTTCTGTTCCAGACGCAGTTATCTCAGTGGCAAATGCAAAAAAAGGAGATGTTACTGATGCTACTTCAAATGTATTTGGCTCAAACATTTTTGATATTTTTATAGGACTCGGACTTCCTCTTTTAATTTATTATTTTATCAAAGGCCCTGTTGAAATAACCTTTGACAATTTAGAAATCATACTCGGACTTCTTGGTTCAACAATAATTATGCTTTATTTCCTCACAGATGACAATACCTTAAACAAAAAAGAAGCATGGTTTTTATTATTTATGTACTTTATTTTTATTGCATATGTTATTTTACTTTCTTTAGATATTTTTAATATCTAAAATCAAAATCAATTCATTAATTAAACCTCCATAATCTTAATCTCTTTTTCTTTTAAAATCTTCTCTAATCTTTCAATTAAAACTTCTCCAAATTTATGCAAAACTTTTAACCTATTATCATCCCTTATTACAATGCCTTTGTTCTCTTTTGCTTTTTTTAGAATATATCTTTTAATTTCAAGAAGATTTTCACATTCTTCTAATCTCTTTTTTCTATTCCATTTATTCGTAGCACCATACTCTCTTTCCCATCTAGCTAATATTCTTGACCTAAGAGCCTTTTCACTAGGATCAATAACTACCAATAATTTATTCTTTCCTTTAAATTCCTTTTCTATTCCGGGCACCATATGACTCCCATGAAAAATAAAAAAAGCATGAAATCCTCCTGTAATATCACATTCCCTATAACCTTCCTTAATAAAATGATTATAAAGTTTTTTCTTAATTAAATTTATTTGCAACTCCCGCCCTTTTTGATTTGTTCTATAAAGTGCCTTAAAAATAGGCTTTAATTTCTTTGGAACTCTTGAAAAATATTTATATTTTTTTAAAATATCAGATCTAACTGCTTCTCTAACAACATCTACTGGAGTAACCCTATCTATTCCCAACAAATGCTGCAAATCAGAAGCTAAAAGATCTTTTCCAACACTTGATGCTCCTCCCAAAAATAAAAAAAAGGGTTCATTAATTTCTCTATCATAAGAAGACAAAAAATATTGATTTAAAACAAGATATCTTTTTCTTATTTTTTTATCTTTCAAAAAATGTGCAGAATATTTTATTAGGTCATAAAAACTAACAACTTCAATTTTATCTTTTTTTAAATTCCTTATAACTCTTCTTGAAAAAAGTATTGCTTTGTATTTACTAAGCCCAACAACAACTGCTGGCCCTTCTAAATGAAAATCCTCTAAAAGAATTTTATTTGTAAAAAATTGTAGATTAACCATGACATATTATATATATTAAAATATATATAACTTTCTAAAAAACAAAAAATCTATATTCTATAAAAACATACACTAAATTATGTTACTTCAACTAATAATCGCAATCCTCATCGGCCTCATAGCAGGCACCCTCACAGGCCTCTGACCTACACACACCACGACGAAATAGCTAATTCTTTATAATGGTAGACTTGAGGGCTACCGAATATAAAAATAAGAGAAACTTAAAATGTACATGGCAAAAAACAAAGACAAGATCTTCATCAACACTCAGATAAGGGAGAAAGGTAAAAAGATCAACATCTTCGACAAAGTAAATCAAATTAAAAAAGACTTAAAGGGTCTTCTTCCAGAAATCGAGGAAGATAAGATTATACCTATGTTCTCCCATGTTAGAAATTTCTTTTATGGAAATCTGCATTATGGAAGACGCAATGTTCCTGAAAATAAACAGAGAAAAAGAAAACTCACAAGAGCTGAAACAATTCTTCTTGATTATATGATGAAAAATAATCTAAATCCTTCTACTACTTATCGCTGGATGATTGCAACAAGGGTTCCTGCTGACATAAAAGAAAAGCTTGCTAAGGGCCAGCTCTCTTTTGCAAAAGCTATGCAAATCTCTGCAAATAGAAAAAGAGTCAGAGAAAGTAATACAGGTTTAATGATGATTGAAGAAGTAAATAATCTCATAAGGAGCTTATAATGGGAAATAAAAACAAATTACCAGACATCTTCACAAAAGAAGAACTAATTAAATTATTTGAATCTATGATCAGACCCAAATGTGTTATTGCCTGCTTTGTAGCCCTTATGTGCGGTTTAAGAGTTAGGGAGGTATGTAATTTGCAAATTTCTGATATGAATCTTGAAAGAAGGATCATAAAAATTAGAGATAGCAAAAACCCAAATAGGAAAAAGCAAGGCAATTATGGAAAAGATAGAATTGTGCCAATCCCAGAAATAGCAATCTCTCCAATAAAAAAATGGATAGACATTGTAGAAGGGGGCAAATGGTTTTTACCATCTGCAAAGTCTCCAGATATTCAACTAAGAACTAAAACTCTTCACATCTGGTTTGCAGAAACACGAGAAAGAGCAAAATTAGATGAGGTGGATTATAAAATAAGATACAAAAAGAAAACACAATTTAGAGAAGAAACTAATGTTTACAAATTTAGATTCCACCATCTAAGGCATTTTTATGCAACATACATCTATGACAAAACCAGAGATCTTTATGCTGTTGCCAATCTGCTCGGTCACAACCAAGTTACAACCACCCAAATTTACGCAAAAGTTTCTGATAAACAAATGAAAGAAACAATTGACTTTGCATTTAATAGGCCTATCAAAACTCAGATATTTGAAAAAAACCCAATGAATGCTGTTAATTATACAATTCCAGAAGTTGCAAAAAGAGATAAAACCCCATTAGAAATCCTGGAAGATAGATTTGCAAGAGGTGAATTATCAGACATTGAATATCAAAATAAAATTAGATTGTTGAGATTGGCTAAGGATCATCTCAAAGACAAACCAGAGGAAAAAGAGGAGGAAAAAGTAGGAATTCAGGTGATAAATAAACAAAACAATAAACAAGAAGAAGATGGATAATGAAAAAAAGAAATCAGATCTGCATATAAGACTAAAAAAAGAACAAAAAGAAAGACTTGTTGCTTTAGCAAGAGGAGCAGGTTTTAATTCATACTCTGACTATGTAAGATTTATATTGTTCAACCCAACATTTGATTTAAAACTCAACAGGATTTTAGAGATAGTTAAAGGAATTAAAGAGAAGGTAAATGAAATAGAAATTAAAAAATGTTAAACAAAAAACTTATTTACTATTAGTTTCTTCAGAATTTTACATAAAATGCAAACATTCCTCCCACATCCAAATATTAGAAAATCATTAAAATCCTTAGATAGCCAAAGGCTCGGAAAGCAAAGAGTTGAAGCTCATCAAATACTCAACATTCTTTTAAAGAGAACTAAGACAAAAGGTTGGAGAAATCATCCTGCTGTTAAAATGTGGAAAGGTTATGTTAATGCTCTAAAACTTTATTTTAATGAAGCTGTAAAAGAATGGACTTCTAGAGGATATAAAAATAATATGAAGCTAGAAATAATAAGGGGAAGAGTTGTTTTTCCTAAATGGTTTGGAAATAAAAAATTCCATTCTTCTCATAAAGGCAATTTACTAAGAAAATATAAAGAGCACTATTCACAATTTAATTGGAAAGAATCTCCTGGTCTTCCATATGTTTGGCCAGCTACCAAATAAATCATTTCCAAACAGTCAAATAATCCAATACAAAAGCAAAAATACCTCCTAAAAAATAAAACACAAAGAGGTCATCAACAACTTTAAATATATCCAAGAACTATAATATAAAAATGAAGGTGACAAAATTCATATTAATTTTAATAGTATTTTTATTATTTATTAACATCATATCTGCACATCAGCCAAGATTAGTATATAATTTAGAAAATTCTGAGGATAATCCAATAATTGTTGAAGCTCCTGAAATTTCTAAAGCTTATTATGGTGAACTGAAAGGACAACCAGATCATTATATGATCAAAAGTGAAGAAGGATTTAACCTCTATCTAAGCATATTATCTCCTGATTTAGAAGATTCAAAAACCGATTTTAATGTTGAAGTTATTTTAGATGATGATCTTTTTTTTGTTTTAAACGGAAGTCAAGAAGATTGGGAAGTTTTTCATGAAGAGTTCGCAGGAGACTCTTATTTAGATGGTCCTGAAATAGAGAACACAGTTGAACCTGGAATTTATTATATAAAAGTTTCAAATCCTTCAAACACAGGAAAATATTCTTTAGCTGTTGGAAAAATAGAATCCTTTCCTTTTAAAGAAATTGTAAAAACCTTTATGGTTTTGCCAAAATTAAAAAAAGATTTCTTTGAAAAATCCCCTTTAACTGCTTATTTTAACTTAATGGGTTTGTCTTTGCTGATATTTTTAATTGTAATTGGAGGAATTATTACAGGCATTATTTTTATTGCCAAGAAATTGAAAAATAAAAAATTAAAAGTTAAAACTAAAACTATAAGAAAAAAATAAAATTAAAAAAATTTCTATTTAAACAACTTCACTAAAAGCCAAATTCCTGATAAAGCAACAAGCAGATAAACTATTGATGCTAACCAAGGAATGCTGCCAAGGATTAATGCTACAAGATCCCAGTTGTAAGATATTCCACTAAAACTGCTTAATCCTACAAGCCCCCAATTCAATGCTCCAATAACAACTAGAATTGACGCAATCCATGCAAGTGCACCTCTTTCTTCCATTTTTTCACCTCCTTTCATCTTAAAATTTATTACTCTGTTCAAGTAAAATTGCTTTATATATTTTACTTCAAGACATAACCAAAACTCTATAACTTAAAAAATTTATTGAATAGACAAATAATTCAATACAATTGCAAAACTAACCCATAATAAATAAGGCACAAGAATCCAGCCTGCTTTTTTATCAATCTTATAAGTTACATAAATCATTGAAACAATAGAAATCCAAAGAGCGAATATTTCAATAAAAGCATAAAAAGGATTTTTCAGTCCAAAATAAAGAACACTCCAAAATATATTCAAAACAAAGTTTATTCCAAACACAACAGCAATCTTTTTCTTTACATCAGATTTCATCGCATTAATCCATGAAAAATATAAAGACAATGCAATCAAAAAGAACAAGATATTCCACACAATAGGAAAAACCCATCCTGGAGGAGTGATAGTTGGCTTAATTGAATCATACCATTCTGAATCTGTAACAGGGGACGTAAATAAACTCCCAAGAAATGCAACTAAGTAAACAACTACCAAGCTTATAATTAAAACCTTCCAATTGATTTTTTTATTCCTCTTTTCCATATTAAGAGTAATGAAAGAGGTTATAAAAAACTTCTTAATCCCCAATTTCCTTACTAATCTATGAAAATAAAAGACCTTCCAGAATCTTCTCAACCTAGAGCTAGATTTCTAAAACATGGACCAGAAGTATTAAGTGATGCAGAATTATTTGCAATAATATTGAGAACAGGAGTTGTTGGAGAAAATGTTATGGAAATGTCTAATAGACTGATAAGTGAATTTGGACTTGTAAATTTATTTGAGTGTTCATTAAAAGAACTTCAAGTAATAAAAGGCATAGGTCCAAACAAAGCTATGCAACTTTTGGCAATGGTAGAATTAGGAAAAAGATATGATCAAGAAAAAAATTTAGTAAAGAAAATAACTTGTGCAGAAGATGTTTTTAAATTATTTCATAGTGATTTCAAAAATAAAAAACAAGAACATTTCTCTATTTTAATGTTAAACACTCAAAATAATATAATAAAAAAAGAACCTTTAACTATTGGAATATTAAATGCTTCAGTAATTCATCCTAGAGAAGTTTTTAAGCCTGCAATTAAAAATTCATGCAATAAGATTATTCTTGTTCATAATCATCCGAGTGGAGATCCAACTCCTAGTGAAGAAGATTTAGAAATAACAAGAAAGATGATTGAGGTTGGAGAAGAATTAGACATAAAGGTTTTGGATCATGTAATTATTGGTGGAGATGAGTGGTGGAGTTGGAAAGAGAGATAAAAATTATCTAACACTCCTTAACAGTTCTTCTTCAAATTCATTCTCATTTTGATTATTATAAAAAGGTAGCCCGATAACCCTATAATTTGATGTTTCAATAAATTTCTTTAATCCATATGATGCAGATCTCTCTCTGACTGTCAATAAGAATTTTTCTTTCCATTTGTCTCCCTCCTCAATGTGCTTTCCCTTCGGTTCAATAAAAATTTGATAAGTTAAACTCTTTCCTTCTTTAGTTTTCATAAATAGCACAAAGTCAGGATAAAATGCTTGTCCATCATCAAAATCGTAAAGTCCGAAATGCAGTTCATTTCTGATAAGATAAATTTCTTCAAAATCATTAGCATTATTTGAGTTTATGAATTTATCAACATATCTGACTAAGAACTTTTCTTGATCAGTTCCATAATTTGCATTAAAAACATACCATTTCTTATCTCTAACAAAATCTTCCATTCCATTGCATCTTGGATCTTTTTTATTCAATTTCAAAATTTTAGGTTTACCCTCTGGATTAAATATTTTTGATATTCTCTCTTGCTTGACGAATTCTGAACCAACATAATTAACTCTAGTTCTCTCTAAACTTTCTTTAATTTTGTTTAATAGCTTCAAAACTGCTTCTAATTTATGTTTGTTTGAGATATTTTCTAAATCGTCTTTAGTTCCTTTGAAGTCTATATTAATACCTGTCAAAAATTCTTTTTTATCTATTAAGTCATTCATAGAGTTAAGAGCATTTGGGAATATTTGTTTTAAATTCTCAAAATTAAAGAAGTCTATCTTAGATAAAGCATTTTTTATAATGTGTTTATTGGTGTCTTTTAATGAAATTGTTTTTATTGTTTTTGCAAGATTTAAATTATCATATTTATCATCTTTAAATTCTAAAGCATCTAAAACCTTACCCCTTCCAGAGTAAATCTCATAAATCTCATTCTTTTGGGTAAAATCCATATCTGCAAAAGATTTAATCTTAGAATAATCTTTCTTTACTTTCTTATTTAGATAAATAATTCCTGTTTTGTAAAAAGAAGTTTGTTTAAAATCTTCTTTTAATTTTAATTCTTTTTCTTCTACATCATCTAAATCAATACCCAATTCTTCTCTAATTGCATTCTTTAAATCTGCGACATATCTTGATTCATTCCAACTATGGAAATATAATTCTTCTAAAATTCTTAATTCTTTTTGAGTATCTTCATCAAATTTTCTTTGATGTTTATTTTGAGTTTCATCTAAAACAAATGGGTAATATCTTGCACCCCTACCTATTAGTTGAGCTTCGGAAATTGTTGATTGTGCAATTCTTCCTTTTGTACTTCCACCAGTTGCTTGTTTATCTGAAACCCTAACTATATCAAATAAGTTCAATACATCCCAACCCTCATTTAGTTTTTGAACTGCAAAAATTGCTCTTATGTTGTTATTAGTAGATTCTAAAGAGTTTAGAATTTTTTCTTGGGATATAACCTCTTCTTTATCTCTTTGAGAAATTGATTTTTTATCTAAACTTTCTTCATTTACATTTAAGCAATTTTTTTCAGAAAATCCTCTTTGTATCTTTTTAACTAAGTCTGATATTGATATTTTTTCTTTTTCATAGAATTCAAATATTTTCCTCATAATCTTTTCATTACTCTTTCTTTTAACTTCTTCAATATCCTTATTTGAAAGATTATCTATCAGTTTTCTAAAATCTAATTCATTTTGTTTGGATTCTTCAATCTCTTTTTGTGCTTTAAACATAATCACTGGCTTAAAATTCTTTAAACCTTGAGAAGCTGGAAATTCTTTTGCGTATTTTGATGCGACATCTTGCCTATATTGATTTACTAAAATTGCTGTAAGCATCCTATATTTTTTATCTCCATCTACTCGGAATAATTCAATATCTTTAGAAAATCCTGCTTGATGAAAACTTGGTAAATCATATTTGTATAATAATCTTTTTAGGTATTTTTCTTTAACACCAGGATAAGTCTCAAACCCCATTGTTGCTGTAAATTCTAAGAGTAAACTTAGTTTATCTTTTTTTAAAATTTCTTCAATTGTATTTTCCCAATTTGGCTTATCTATAATTGTTTTTTGTTTAGTTTGAACTTGTCCGTGATGAGCTTCATCTGCTATTAAGACAATCCTTTTATCTTTAAAACTATCAAATGTAACTGCATTTTCTTTCTCGTTGTGCATATCAGAATGAAGTTTTTGTATTGTTGTAAAGCAAATATTTATTTCATCCTTGTTTGAAGAATCAAAATTATCTACTTCTCGTATTTGGATCGGTTTTCCATCAATCACAATTTTTTGATTAAATAGATATTTTATTGAACTTTGATCTAAGAAGTTTTCTTTAGTTTTTCCAATAATATTATTTGAGTTTACAAAGAATAAAAAGTTATTATATCCTTTTTTATAAAGATAATTTATCAATCCTGCCATAATTAGAGTTTTTCCTGAACCTGTTGCCATGTTAAATAAAACTGCTCTTGGAATTGGCTTTTCTTGATATTGCTCAAAATAAGAAATAAACATCTGAAAAGCTTTTTCTTGATATTCTCTTAATGGAAAGTTTGGGTTTAAGTTATCCTTTATCTCCTTAGGGATTTCAATTTGATTAATATTATCTTCTCCTTTTTTCCTAAGAATATCTTCCCATAACCAGTCTTTATTTCCTGAAAGAGTAGTCTGCACCATTTACTTTCCCCCATAGAATTTTTTATTAAGTTCCTTATCTTCTTTAGAAATCTTAAACTGAGAATCTTCTATTTCTGAAAGATTTACATAAAGTTGGTTTTTATTGAGCATTTTTACTAAAGTGTCTTTTTGTTGTTTCAATGTTAATTTCTCAAAATCTTTTTTATTGTCATTAAATTTCTTGATTTCTACATCATAATTCAAGAAATAATGTTCGCACATCTCATCCCATATTTTAAGAATAGTTTTTGTGTCTTTTGCATCTTGAATTTTATCAATAGCATCTTCGTTATATTTTAGAAGTTCACAATAAGTGAAAAATTCTTTTGATTTATCATTCTCTAAAACTTTTGTTATTCTCTTTTTTATTACATCTGCATGAGTATCTAATTGTTCAATAAGAATAAATTGCCTATTTCCGCCATCTTCTTTATTTAATTCTAATGTTGCATGAGCAGTTGTTCCACTTCCACCAAAGAAATCCATAATAATATCATTATTTGAAGTCATTATCTTTAAGGTATCTACAACAGCATACAGAGATTTTGGATAACTAAAAATATTTTCGCCTAATATCTTTTTTAAGAGATTTGTTCCTTGGAATTCTGGCAAATATTTTTTATCTGTCCAAATATTTTTTAAAACTTGTTGTTCTCTAAATTTATGATATATTTTTATTTCCCCATTTTCTTTCTTTGCTACAAAAAAGCCATTCACATTTCTTTCATCAAATGTTTCAGGTTTAGTCTTCCATGTAAATTCTGAACCATTCTTTTTAGGAAGTATCTCATAGTATCCTGATTTTTTCTCTAAAGTTACTTCTTTTAAGTCTTTACTAACATAAATTGGATACCAAAAAGATGGTTTACTCTTTCTAGAAGTACTAGACCTTGCTCTTATGAATTGTTCCCATCTAAACTTCCCTTCTTCATCTTCTTGATTAAAAGATTGGGCAACCCCCTCATCAAGCGTTACACTTCTAAATCTTCCTATGTTACTATTTTTCGCATAAACTAACATATATTCTGTAGATGCAGAGAAAAATCTTTCATGTTGCCTACCTTTTGGATTGATTAGTATTGTAACGATTCCAACCCTATTTTCAGCTCCAAATATCTCGTCAGCGATTGCACCCAAATAAAACAATTCAACATGGTCTATTGTTATAGCAACAAAGCCATTATCTCTCAGAAAATCATTAGCTACTTCTAATCTATTTTTCATAAATGTAAGCCAAGTTGAGTGTTTGAAATTATTATTATATGTGAATATTTCCGTTGCTCCTCCTGTATTATATGGGGGGTCAACATAAATCAATTTAACTTTTCCAGCAAACTCTTTCTTTAAAGAATGTAAGGTTAAAAGATTATTTCCTTTGATTATCAGATTATCTTTTATTGTTCCTTTTTTATCTCTATCAAATTCTTTAATTTTTTCTTCTCCTTTCGCAGTATATTTCTTAAAATTAGTCAAAACTTTTGCATCAAATAACCTGTCAATTTCATCTTTTGCTAAAATTTCATTAAAAAAAATCTCGTTTCTTTTTTGGTCTTCTTTAGTCATTCCACCTTCTAAGACACAATCTTTAAATGGCCAAACAAGAGAAACTTCTCCTCTTTCATTAAGATATTTTCCATTAACATTTAATCCAACAATATTCTTAAATTTAGTATAAGAATTACTCAAAACCTTGATATTCTCAATATAATCTACGAATTTATTGACATTAAAAACCCAATATTCCTTAATTTTATCAAAAAATGTTTCTCTTATCTCCTTATCATCAATAAGCATTCCTATCAGGTCTTTATCTACTTTGTAAGCCCTATCTATAATTTCATTTCTATTAATATCATCTATTTCTTCATCCCAAAATTCAATATTTTGTTTTAACTTTTCTTTTAGTTTTTGATCAAAATTTTCTACCATGTTAATTAAGCGTTTTATTTATATAAAAACCTATTCTTCCTACGTTCTTTCTCCATTTTGTTTATTACATATCTCTTTGAATGGACAATTTACATGACTCTTTGCAAATTCAATCATCTTTTTTCTATATTCCTTAGTAACATCTTTATCCACATAAAGTAAATCTTCATTAAATTTACAATAAGGGATTTTATTATTTTCTTTTTCTTCTTTACATCTGTAAAATCTACCCCAAAACCAAAAATCTTCCATTAAAATAGGTTCATCCGGGAATATAGTTTTACTCAACTTATTGATCTCATCAAAAGCTTTGGGTAGAGCATAACTTCTGGGGAATATAGAATTCATTGTTCTTAGTATTACTCTGTCAACGGGCACAAAAAACTTTTTTTTAAAATCTACTGGGCACTCTAAAATTATATTCTCAAAATAAAATATATCTCTTAAAAATAACGCCGATTTTTTGGGACCCATCTGTTTGAATTTTTTAAAGGATTCAAATAATTCCTGATAAGATCTAACATTAAACACCCTTAAGAGTTCGTGATAAGTTGGTTTATGCATCTCTTTTATCTTACTTTCAAAAAGTCTAATTGAGGAGGCTTTATCACTTATTTTTCCTTCTCCACCGGCACTAAGGGCATTTACAAATAGAATCCTCAATTGTTCTTTAAAGTCCACATCTTTATACCTTTTATAATAACAGTCATAATACTCTCTAACAAGATTATGATTTTTGTGTATAAACTGTTTAATTCTTTCTTCTTTTAAATCAGAATTTTTCATTCTTCCTCCACATCCTTTCGTTTACTTAAACTTAATCTAAAATCTTTCTCAATATCTACCATTTTTTTAAGTTCCTTATCAATATCTCCACTAATAATCTTGCTGTTTAATCTTGGATAACAAACCATAGAAAGTTCTTCATATAATCCTTTATCCTTCATTAACTGGATAAACTTTTCCTTATTCTCTCCTTCTGGAAGAACAATTTTATCAAATTCTTTAACAGAACATTTTTTGTTTGAACCATAGACAATATCAACACCGAATTGTTTTGCATATGCAATTAACTTTTCTCTAAATTCTTCTTCTGCTTTTTTTAATTCTGATTGTTTAGTTTTAATCTCAGAAAACTCATCAACTAATTTAACTCCTTCATCTTCTTTAAATTTTTTAACATCTTCAATCTTTTCTAATTCAACTTCATGTTTAAATGAGGGACACATTTCCTTGTAAACACAATAATCACAAAGAGCGGTTTGATTTCTTGGATACTCTTTTGCATTTTCAATTTCTTTAATTATATCGCAAACTTCTTGCTGTAATTTTTCTAATTGTTCATCTGTTCTTTCTGAAATTGCATCTTTGTTAAAAGCTAACATATGCCAAATTAATTTTACACTTTTAGCATCCTTGAATTTATCTTTAACCCAAATAGAATAAAGAGCAAGTTGTCTGTCCTCATCTGCTTCCTCTTGGTCTTTCATTCTTGAATTTGTTTTATAATCACAAACAAAATAATTCCCTTCAGAATCACAACCTAATTTATCAATCCTAACATGCCACTGGTTTCCATCAGGAAGAGTCATTCTATCAGTTGTTTCTAATCCTAAAATAGTCATCTCTTCAAATGGTTTCATTCTTTCATAATAATGTGTAATAAACTTCTCACCCATTTTCTTATAATTATTAGCAGTTAGTTTTTCTTTCTCTGCTTTAACAATTAAAATATCATCTGAATAATTTTTATCCCATAAATCCCTATAAAATTTAATCAAAACATTCAAGGCAACTCTTTTCTTAAACTTCTTTAATTTATACAAATGTTCTAATGTTTGATGAACCATATCCCCCATAAATGCTTCAATTGTTGTAGGCACATCTATCTTAACCTTATCAATATAATGAAGTTTATATTTATAGGGGCAATTTTCATATGTGCTTATTCTTGAGTGTGAATATGTTGCCATAATAATACAATCAAAACCCTATATAAAAAGATTAGCTTTCAAGACAGCAAATTCTAAATAATGTTGATTTGTTGATTTTCTATGAATTATCCAAACATAAAAAAATACCTCGGTGAAGATTGGTTAAAAAACCAGTTGGAAGAGATTGAGAGAAAGGACTGGGTGAAAGAAGGTATCCCTAAAGAGAAAGTTACTAATGATATAGCCTTTTCTGTTTTAGAAAAAATTGATGAAGTAATTGTCAAATTTGAAAATATCAAGAATTTTTCTAAATGGACAGAGGAAGCAAAAACAAGCAAAAACTTTGAGGATTGTTTATTTGAATTGATGGCATTAGAAAACTTATTATTAAAATCAGATTTAGTTGAATTAAAGCCAGATAATACTGTTAGTGGACTTGTTCCCGAAGCGTTGGTTAAGAAAGATGAAAATGAATTCTTTATTGAGATGACAAAATTAAAATCTATGGAAGGATCTACACAAAATAAAGTTGAGAAACTATTTGGAAAAGCCAGAAATAAATTTAGAGGATTGCAGGGAATTCATTTTATCGGAGTCTTTAATTTTTTTGAATTTGATAATGATGTTATGAAACCTCTACCTAAATTTAATTTGCTAAAAAGGATGATAAATTCTCGTTTTGAAAGAGGTTCAAATTCATCTATCCTTGCATTCATAATGACAAATATTTATGTAGCCCATAATCCAACATTAAACAAAACTTTTGTCCAAAAAAGATTTGATATAATAAACAAACCTGAAAATAAGGGAGGTTTACCATTAAGCTTTTTTGAAAGCATATTTGATGTTAATGAGTTTATTGAAGAATGAAACTATTAGAAAAAGAGAAAATTAGAAATTTTTTTCAAAAAAATCCAAAGTTTATAGAAATGATAGCATTAGCTATAATGACGATTGTGTTTCTCTTAGCTTTCTATTATATCATTAAACATAACAATCCTTTTATTTTCATACTTTCTTTTTTGCTTTTAGCAATTATACTCTTAGTTTTCCACTTTTTTGTTAAGGATAGGTTTGCAAGAAGATTTTTACTCAAATGCTTAATATTTCCTATTATAGTTATTTTGATGATGATATTTTTTCTTACTTATTTTAATATTTCTGATGGCAAGGCAGAAAATCTAAATCATTATGAAATTAAATTTGATCTGTATATATTAGATAATGCTACATCGCTCGCTAAATTTAATGAGGATTTACAGATAGCAAATAAAATTTGGGGGGGATATAATATCTCCTTAATCTTGGAGAGTCCTTATTTTATAAACACAAACTTAAATGATGAGGACAAATCCTTTTTATTGAATAACAATGCTACAGAAGAAGATTGCTTAAAATATAATGAGATAATCAATTCATTTTCTGAAAACTTTACTAAACTAAAAGTCGTTATTTTATCCTCTGATTCAAAGCATAAAGGAAGGGGATGCATTTGTGGATGTAATTCAGTTATTCTTGAGCCAAAAAGAGAGCTACTGTTTGATTTAACTGGTTGGAATCTTGCACATGAATTTGGCCATATTTTTGGGCTGATTGATTTAAGGAATAGATGGAATCTTATGTGTGATGAATTTAAGATGATAAAACCAAAATTCTTGAATAAAAAACAAATTAATTCTGTATCTCAAAAAATAGAATCTTTTTTAGCTTTCAAAACCTAAGTTCGCACCATTTGAATCTTTCTTACTCACAGTCTTACTTACCATAAATTTTCAATAAAAACCCAATATAAAAATCTACCCCCTCTTAAGAAAAATAGTTAATAAATAACTTTCTATACTAAAACATCCTCTTCAATTTCATTCCCTGCTTCATCTCTAATTATTAACTTAAGATTTGTATAATCATCTCGCATAGTAAATCTTTTCTCACATATTCCATATCTTAATCTGCTACATAACCTCTTTTCTTTAGTTCTCCCACGATAATCATAACTTAAAACAGCTTCATCAAAATTCTTTTCTGTTATAGAAATATCAAAATAAATATATTTGCTATATCTTCCTATTCCTCTTTCCCAAAATGAATCTGGATTGTTTAGAACAGGATCTGTCATATCTACACTAACTTCATTTTTCTTAGAATCATCTTTATTCCCAGCCATATCTTCTAATTCAAACCAATATTCAATTTCTTTATTATCAAAATCTGACAAATTAACCCAAACACTACATTCATGTTTGCCTCTGTTTTCATCACAATCATTTTTTATATTTAATTCTCGGGTTCTTATGCTATTGCCATAATGTAATGTTAAATTCTCTGGATTATCTTCTCTAAACTCAACATAAAAATTTCCATCTGAAAAACCTCTTCTAGGTTCTGTCTTTGATATTCTAGGGTCTTTATAATCCACAAAAAACAAGATATTCTTTTTATCTTCACTTCCCGTCTTTGAAATCCCTTTAATAGTTATATTATGTTCTCCATTCCTAAAACTTTTAGTTTTGGAATACTCATCACAATTTCTACAAATTCTTTTCCATCTTGGTGTTCTATAACTGTTGTCTATGTATTCTAATATAGTAGATTCTCTAAAAGAAGTTATTTCAAAAGGAATTCTTCTATCTGAATAAATTTCTCCTTTTGGGTTTTGCACATCAATAGAATAATTTTCAGGAATACATTCTCCTGCTGAACAGCCGTATAGACATTCTTGGATTAATTCCTCATTTGAAAATTCATTCTTAAAACAACTTCCCCCTAAACAACCAGAGTTATAACATGTTCTGTTTCTATACATATCATCATTTTTACAATAATTTTCTCCATAATCGTTACAATAATCAGTTCCACATTCTTCAATTAATTCAGAGGTTATAGTCTCGGTACATGATTCATTTAAACATGAGAAATCATGTAAATCATGATAAACCCCTCCATCCTTTAATTGTTCTCTTAATTCAACATTCTCTTTTTCTAGATCTGCAAGCCTTTTTTCAATTTTTTTAAATCTCTCTTGGTCTTCTTTCTCTTTCGAATTAATATAAGAAATTATCTCGTCAATTTTATTTTTGTTAAGAGAGATTTTCTCCCAGTGACGATCTAAACGAGAGTTTATTGTCCTAATCATGTCTTGCAAATTCAGATTTTCTTTCTTATTGTTGATTTCAATAGGGAATATTTTTGCTCCAATTAATTCCTTAAACAGCGATAGCTTAACTTGAGTGATGTGCTGGTGGGTTGTATTTTGATTAACAACTGGTTGTCTTATTATCTCTCTTTGGACAATAGTTTGAGGAATTCCTTTTCTTCTTAATTGGTTCTGAAAGTTTATTTCTCTGCCTCTTTCAAGATTTCTTAACTGTGTTGGAGTTACCCTTCTCTTTGCCACTTTCTAAATCTCCCATCCGATTTTTTTCAGATTTTGTTTAATCTCTTTCTCCAGTTTTTCACTTTCTTTAAACTGCTCTCCTAGTTCTTTTATTAACTTAGCCATCTTATCTTCAAAGGGCTCGCCATCATCCTCTTCTTCAGGAACTCCAACATATCTTCCAGGAGTTAAGATAAAATTGTGTTTTTCAATTTCTTCTAATTTTGTGCTTTTGCAAAATCCAGGAACATCTTTATATTTTCCAGAATTCTTTTCTCCTCTCCAGGCATGATAAACCTTAACTATTTTATCAACATCTTCAGGAGTTAATTCTTTATGTCTTCTATCTATCATCTCCCCCATATTTCGCGCATCAATAAACAAGACTTCATTCTTTCTTTTCCTTTTTCCATGATCGTTTTTATCTTTTGTAACAAACCATAGGCAAGCAGGAATAGCAGTATTGTAAAATAATTGTCCTGGCAAGGCAACCATACAATCAACTAAATCAGCTTGTAAAATATTTTTTCTTATCTCGCCTTCTCCAGATGTGTTTGAGGACATAGAACCATTAGCTAAAACAAATCCAGCAATTCCATGAGGTGTAAGATGATGAATAAAGTTCTGAACCCATGCAAAATTAGCATTTCCTTTTGGAGGGACACCATATTTCCATCGAACATCATCTCTTAATAATTCACCACCCCAATCACTCATATTAAATGGAGGATTAGCTAAAATAAAGTCAGATCTTAAATCCTTATGTTGATCATCGTGAAAACTATCACCCAACTGAACATCATTATCAATTCCCCTAATAGCCAGATTCATTTTACATAACTTCCAGGTTGTATGATTAAGTTCTTGGCCATAAACAAAAATATCTCCTTTTCTTCCACCATGACTCTCCACAAACTTCTCAGACTGCACAAACATTCCCCCACTGCCACAGCAAGGGTCAAACACTCTTCCCTCATATGGCTCGATCATTTTAACAAGCAATTGAACAATGCATGCAGGAGTATAAAACTCTCCACCCTTCTTACCCTCAGCATTTGCAAACTGCCCAAGAAAATATTCATAGACCTTTCCTAAAACATCTTTTTTTCTACTTTCTCTATCCCCCAAACCAATTGTTCCAACTAAATCTATTAATTCTCCGAGCCTTCTTTTATCCAAGCTAGCTTTTGCATAATCCTTTGGCAGCTCCATCCCAAATTAATTGAACTCAATTAATTTATTATTTCTAATAATAAAAAGGAGGTTAAAATATGGGCAAGCCGATTACTCGGCTCAACCCCAAGATAGAATCTTCAGTTCAGAAGACCTT
>Ga0265596_1000400_pt1 | contig 26827 bp, 27 predicted proteins | sample saktaG_FD_190143 | JGI IMG/M metagenome (GOLD analysis project Ga0265596, IMG submission 190143) | Saline water microbial communities from Sakinaw Lake, British Columbia, Canada - sak_2013_06_06_60m | ecosystem: Environmental > Aquatic > Non-marine Saline and Alkaline > Saline ...
AGGGCTTTGTTACTGAAGCGCCTGTAGTTATTGCTGCTGTAGCTACCGAAACAGAACATATTATGGGTTGTGGAGTTCCAAGCTATGCTGTGGATCTGTCTATAGCCGTGACCCATATGATTCTGGCTGCTGTGGATGAGGGATTGGGGACTTGTTGGCTGGGTGCTTTTTCTCAGCAGAGAGTAAAGGAAATTCTTAAAATTCCTGACAAATATCGGGTGGTTGTCCTTCTTACTTTAGGCTTTCCCAGAGGAGAGATGAAGGTGAAAACACGCAAATCTCTTGAAGAGATAGTCTGTTATGAGACATTGACGGATTAGCAGTTTTAACTTTATTTCACTACAATGCTAGAAGGGGAGGACCTGGTTTGTATGTGAAACTCAACTATATCGCCATCACGGAGCACATGTTCTTTGCGTACTCTCTGCCCATCATATTTTCCTGAACCCCAAACCAGAGTGTATTTTAATTTGTCTTTGAAGTCTTTGTGAATGGATTCGGCAGCTTCCTGCACAGTACTGCCTCTCTTCAAAATTACAGGGTTAGATAAATCCACTTTGCTCCCGGGACTTTTAGTGTGGACCCGGATGATGTTCAAAGTTTTATAAATTGCTTCGCGCAGTTCATCCAGCCCGGTTCCTTTTCTAGCGGACACCGAAATTACAGGGAACAGGGTATTATATTGAGAATTTAATTTCGCCCAGTTATTATTCGAACCTTGCGCATCGTTCTTATTGCCGATGATCAACATTTTCTTCTGGTAGTTTCCTGAATCTGTTTTTTTGGCATTATCTGTGGCAGGTTCTATCTTTGCTTCTTCCAGTTTTTGGAGAGTGGCTTTCACCTGGCTTACTGGCTCGTTTTCCAGGCTTATTACAATGGCAATGATGTCAGCAATTCTGAGCGTGTTGGCTAACAATATCCGCACGTTCCTGTGCCCTAAAGGTGGTGTGTCAACCAGTTGAATCTGAATATTTTCAAACTTCATCATTCCCGGGATAAGCGTTTGGGTGGTAAATGGATATGGGGCTATTTCGGAAGATGCCTCGCTGACTGCTGCTAGCAGCTGTGATTTCCCCACGTTGGTCACTCCCACCAGGAGTACCTGGCCGGCGCCTTCCTTCCGAACGTAAAAGCCGGTTCTCCTGGCTGTAGCATTTTTTCTTTCCGCTTCCTGTGATAATCTGGCAATCTTTCGCCTTAGCCCACCATAGAGTTTATCTGTGCCCTTATGCCTGGGCATAATAGCAAGCATTGCTTCCAGGGCCTCAATTTTTTCATCCGGGTCTTTTGCTGACCTGTATCTCTTCTCAGCTTCAGAGTATTGTGGTGGTAAATTTGCTGGCATATACCTATTTTAGCATTATGCACTGGACATGGTGTGGTGTGATTTGATGGCGCAGATTATGCTGCCTGCGATTCCTACCAGGAAAGCGGCTGGGCACAGTAAAACAGCAATAATGAAGAATATTACATGAAAGGCTTCCATTAGATGGCTCAATACGGCAATGTGGCTGGTAACTATGGTTAGAGCATAAAAGGCGTTATGTAGAAAAACAAAGACGAAGAATGCCAGCGCTGACACACCCAGCAGAATCAAAAATTTCTTTGTTTTTATCCAGGCGCGTACTGGTGCAACGATTAGTGTAACTGCTGCCAGATAGCATAGAATCAGGCCCGGTATGTTATCGCTAATGCCGATGACAATAGCGCTGACCAGCAGGGCGCAGAATATTCCTGCCAGTATAAGTACCTCTTTTCGCTTTCTTCTGCCCCTGGCATTTTGTTCAAAGGTGAAGAAGTCCCTGGCAGATATGCCCGCCATCCGGAGGTATTTTTTCAAGGAAAAGCGTTTTAACATCTCATCTGTTACCCGTCCAACTTATTACTTATCTTCTCCTTCCGGTTAACTCAGTATAGCATATTGAAAGTTGGAGGTGGAGGGAGTCTGCAGATAAGAAAACGATGTTGGCAAAAGTCCCGCCGATGTCGATTTAAATCAATATTTGCCATAGCCCTCTAAACTCATAATGTATATATGTGCTTGTAATCAATCTTGCCGCTTGACGGAAATGTATGGAGACTATAGTATATAGTGTACAGTATATTCTGGATGCCTCACACCATTAGCTTATTTTGAAATATATTATATATTAGGATTAATTGACTATATTAGCGGGGGTAATTGTTGAGATGGTTGATTACAGCAAACTCTACAAGCATTTAAAGAAAGAGAAAAAGCAGCTAACTGAAAGGTTGGAGCAATTGACAGATGATAGACGCTCAACTGGGGGGCGAGAAGGTAGCCCTTTTGGTAAGAGAGAAGAGGAGGCAAACGATGCGTTTGAACTGGAGAAGGGATTGGCTCTAGAGGAAAAATTGAGGAATACTCTCACTGGAATAGGCTACGCTCTGGAAAAATATGGAGCAGGTACATATGGATTATGTGATTCCTGTGGGCGGCCAATAGAAATAGCTCGCCTTGAAGCGCTGCCTTGGGCAAATTTGTGTTTGGAATGCAAAACAAGCTGGGCAAATGGTGTGAAGGAGACAAAGTAAAGGGCAAAAGGAAATGGTTGTCCCTGGTTGCTGCTATTCTTGTTGTTACCCTTGACCAACTGAGCAAACTCTGGATTAGAGCTAACCTGCTACAGGGAGAGTCACTGCCAGAGGCTGGTTTCTTACGGCTAACCCATGTGATGAACCCCGGTTTTATTTTTGGTTTGCCTGGCAACCAGGTTTTGCTACTAATTCTTCCTATTCTGGCTATCTTGTTGATTATCCCGTTTTTTTTCTACTACTTACCTGCGCATTGTCACTTTTCCATGACTGGTTTGTGCTGTATATGTCTTGGTTTAATTTTGGGCGGCGCCGTTGGCAATTTGATAGATCGCCTGCGTCTTGGATATGTAACTGACTTTATCGATATTCGTCTGTGGGACAATTTTCACTGGCCAGCTTTTAATTTTGCTGATTCATCTATAGTGGTAGGCACCTGTGCACTGATTTATGCTCTGATTCGAGCGGGGTTATTTAAAGAAATTTATGACTATAGCAGCAAAAGCGAAAACTAAGACGCTTCGGCTTACTGTTCATGCGCCAGTGGCTCGTTTAGATAAGTACGTAGCTGAAACTGTTCCTCAATTCTCTCGGAATCGTGTGCAGCAGCTAATTGAGCAGAGCCACGTTTTAGTTAACGGGCAAAAGGCAAAGGCGAGCCAAAGGTTGGATGAAAACGATGAAATAACGATTAAAATTATTCCTCCTGCTTATCCTGTGGCTGAACCTGATTCTCTGGTTATAATTTATGAAGATAAAGATGTTGTAGTTGTGGACAAACCTGCCGGGTTGGTGGTTCACCCGGCTCCGGGACATCCTGATCATACTTTAGTCAATGCTATCCTGGCCCACTGCCCCACTTTAGCTGAGGGTAACGATTTAATACGTCCTGGCATAATCCATCGATTGGATAAGGACACATCAGGGCTTATGGTTATTGCCAAAAATGAGCATGCGCGACAATGCTTAATCGATCAATTCAAAAGCCATGCCGTATCGAAAGGCTATCTTGTTCTGGTTAAAGGAAGCTTATCCCCGGAGCAAGGGATAATCGAGGCGCCAATTGGGCGTGACCCTCGCAATCGCAAGCGCATGACAATAGTAGAGTCGGGGAAAGAAGCCAGCACGCAATATAAAGTTAAAAAATATTTAGGCGACTATACTTTGCTTGATGTTGTGCCTCGGACTGGCCGTACCCATCAAATCAGGGTGCATTTGTCAGCCATTGACTATCCTGTGGTTGGCGACCTCGTTTATGGAGTAAAATCGCCTCATGTTAAGAGGCAGTTTATTCATGCTAACCGTCTTGGTTTCTGCCTGCCGTCGAGCAGCGAATATCAAGAATTCACCAGCCCTTTGCCGCCGGATTTAGAGCAAGCTTTAGAGTTTTTTACCTGTGACTCATTGAAATGCTTGCCTAAAGAATTATGATATGCTATACATTCAAATGCGAAATTATGATAGAAAGGGATTAGTGAAGTGAGATCTTTTGGAGAGATTAGTAATGAGCAAGTACAAAGGGAAAGTGATGCCTTGGCTTATCTGATGGAGGCAGGCCAGATAGGAAGACTGGCTAATTTTGAGACTGAGACGGGTGAACGCCGAAGCGAGATTTTGTTCAAGGTAATTACTGATATGGAAGATACTGAAAGTGCCCTGATAGAGGTTGAACAGCTTGCACAAAGGCTTAAAAAGCACCTGGAGCAGCTGAAAGATTTGCAACGGGTTCTTTCCAAATAGCAATTTTTAAAGCCTGTGACCTTCTAGTAACGGGGTAAGCATTATGGAACACCCCTCAGGAGGCATATTGTAATGTGCAGTTATGAAACCAGAGACATCAGTCAGAGTTCGTTTCGCTCCTAGCCCCACGGGCTATCCACATTTAGGCAATATCAGGACTGCTCTATTTAGCTGGCTTTTCGCTCGCCATCATGGCGGTAAATTTCTCTTGCGTATCGAAGACACCGATGTCGCCCGTAAAGTAGAGGGGGCTGTGGATGTCATACTGGATAGTCTGAGATGGCTTGGGTTGGATTGGGACGAGGGCCCCTATTTTCAATCACAGAGATTACACTATTACCAGGAAATCGCAAATAAACTGATTGAGGATGGTTTTGCCTATCAGTGCTACTGCTCTCGAGAGAGGCTGGAGATAATGCGCCAGGAGCAGATGAAACGAAAGCAACCACCAAAGTACGATGGCCACTGTCGACATCTAACGGAGCAGGAGAAAAACCAGCTTGAGGCAAGCGGCATTGCGCCCGTAGTCCGTTTTAAAATGCCGCTGGAGGGTGAGACTACTTTACATGATTTAATTCGCGGGGAAGTGACGTTTAAGAATAGTATCCTGGGCGATTACGTCTTGCTCAAATCCGACGGTTATCCAACATATCACCTGGCGAACATAGTGGATGACCATTTGATGGCCATTTCGCATGTTCTTAGAGCTGACGAGTGGCTTTCCAGCACGCCTCGCCATATACTGCTTTATCAAGCTCTAAATTGGTCCCCTCCACAGTTTGCCCACTTGCCCATGATACTTGGCCCTGACAAAGCTAAACTCTCCAAGCGGCATGGCGCTACTAATATCATTGATTACAGGGAACAGGGCTATCTTCCCCAGGCGATGATTAACTTCATGGCATTGTTAGGCTGGTCGCTGGACGATAAAACCGAGCTGCTAAGCCGGGAGGAATTAATAAAATATTTCTCTCTGGGAAGGGTGAGCAAAACTGCTGCTGTCTTTAATAAGCGCAAATTGGAATGGATGAATGGGGTTTACCTGCGACAACTGAGCCCGGAGGAGTTTGCCCGGCAAGGGACTCCATTTTTGGATAGGGATTTACCATCTTCGGTGAAGCGACCGTTGTCCAGCAGCTATGTTTGCCAGGTCATGCCGTTGCTTCAAGAGCGCGCTAAGACTTTAGCCGAGGTTTCGCAGCTTGGCGATTTTCTCTTCTTCGATGAGATAGAGTACGATGCCAGGCTGCTTCTTAGTAGTGGACTGGATGCTAAATCAGCTATCCATGCTATTGAAGTCGTTTTGCAAAGCCTGGAGACAACAAAAACGTGGGATGTTAGTTTACTTGAAGGTGTCCTGCGTCCGTTAGCTGCGGAGTTAAATTTGAGCACGGGGAAATTCTTTGGCTTACTGCGGATAGCCACTACTGGTCGTACCGCTGCGCCACCTCTATTCGAAACTATGGTTACATTGGGCAAGGATAAATGTCTCAAACGTCTCGCTAGCGCTTTGCAAAGGATGGCTACTCTCTAGATACTGAGCTGAAATGCAGGAGCGAAATGCTATTTGTTGTTGGACAGATAATTGACTAGTTTCTGGAGGAAATTCTACCAGGACCGCTTCAAGAGATACCTGGTTATATTTCTGGTGGTTCTTGGCGCAGCCCTTCTATTCACGGGGCATGAAGCAACGAAGCCAGTTGTCAGCGAAGGCTTTGAAGTCAATTTCTTTTATCTACCGGGCTGTTCACATTGCGATGCACAAAAACCATTTAATGAGAAGCTAGTCGTTAAATATCCTTTAGTTAATTTTGTTTATCACGATGCCACTACGCCCGAAGAGGCTGCCCTGCTATCAGAAATGTTTACCAGTGAGGGAATAGAGGGCGAGCCGGAATTTCCTGTAACAATCTTTGGTGGGGTGGTTTTCGATGGCTGGGAATCAGAGGAAACGACAGGCAAAAAGATTGAAATGGCTCTGGAACAATGCCTGGCGGGTAATTGTCCTGAAGTGGAAACAGGAAAACCTGGAGACGAAGTAACATTGCCCTTCATAGGGGAAGTAAAACTTTCTGCTTATTCTCTTCCCAGTTTAGCTGTAATTTTGGGGATTATCGATGGTTGTAATCCTTGTGCCATGTGGGTACTTGTCTATCTCATATCCTTAATTGTGACTTTAAGAGATAGGAGAAAAATATGGTTGATTGTTGGCTCCTTTGTTTTTGCCTCTGGAGTGTTGTATTTCCTTTTCATGACGGCGTGGCTCAATGCCTTCTTGCTCATTGGATATTCCAGGCCAGTGACGATGGTGATTGGACTAGCAGCTCTGGGTGGGGGAATATTGAATGTGAGGGAATACATAAAAGCAAAAGGAGTCGTTGTTTGCGAGCTGGGTGATGAAGAATCCAGGAAGAAAACCATGTCCAGGATGGAGAGAATTGTATTTTCCCCATTGACACTAGCCACAATAGCGGGGATTGTAGGCCTTGCCTTTGTGGTAAATTCTATTGAGTTCCTCTGCTCCTCGGCACTTCCGGCAATTTTTACCCATGTTCTGTCATTGCGCAATCTTACGAGCTTTCAATACTATGCTTATATTTTGCTATATGATTTCTTTTTCATGCTGGATGATGTTGTTATCTTTAGCCTGGCTGCATTTGCCGTGACTTCAAGTGTGGGTGATCGGTACGTGAAATATTCTAAACCAGCAGGTGGAGCAATATTACTTATCCTGGGTGTGTTACTCCTTGTTGCCCCCAATTTACTGCGTTGAGAACACCTCAACATTTTAGCCCCCATGGGCACTTACCGGGACAGAATCCCATGCGCTATAATAACAGCAAAATCATGGCTTCCCCTGAGGGAGTGTGCCTGGGGGGCGGAGCGGAGACATAAGGAAGGCAACTTGTCGTGGGATAACTTCAAATCTGTTTACAATATTACCTTTTGTAATTATAATGTACCGAGTCGCAAATAAATATGGAAAGAAGGAGGTGACTAAATAGATAGGAAACTGGGATATTACTTTTATTACTGTAGAGATAGTTCCCATGATAGCACCTTGGATTGTGCTAGATTTTTACCTAGCTGAGTTGCTTAGAGCGAGAAAGGAGCTTGAGGGAAAAGGCAAAAATGCAAGGAGATAAAAGGCGTTATATTAACAACGGGGGTGACATAAATGGATAATGTTAAAGTGATGAGAAAGCTTAAGGTAATTCTGGTGGATCCGGACAAATGTACCAGTTGCAAGCAATGTGAGAAGGTTTGCTCTCTAAAGCATGGGGGAGAGTGCAATCCTGTATTGTCCAGGATAAAGGTGATCAGGAACGAAGTTATGGGCCAGTATTTCGTCACTGTCCCTGTGTTATGCCAGCAGTGTGAGATACCGATGTGTAAAGAGGTGTGCCCCACCGAGGCCATCTACCAAGATTCAGAGACAGGTGCATATTTGATAAATGAAGAGCGCTGCATTGGATGCAGAATGTGCGTGATTAGCTGTCCCCTTGGCGCCATTGAGGTAGACCCCGTTAAGCACACTGCCTTTAAGTGCGATTTGTGCGAGGGTGACCCTGAATGCGTAAAGGTTTGCTTATCAGGAGCGCTAACCTATGTGGAAAAGGATAAAATTGGCTTCAGCGAGAGAAGGGAAGCACTGAAGAAACTCTCCGACAGGTTGGTGCTAATAGCAGGCCCATCTTCTAAAGAGGCGATAGAATAAAGGAGGTGAATTAAGATGGCATATGGATATGCTGGAAATATATTACGGATAGATTTGACTGAAGAGAGGGTTTCCACAACGCCGACCTCGGAATATACCAGGGATTTCCTGGGTGGCAGAGGTATAAACGCTAAGCTGATGTTTGAGGAATCTAAAGCTGGCGTAAGCGCCTTCGATCCCGATAACCCCGTAATCATAGGAGCAGGCCCTCTTGTAGGCACGGGCATTGTTGGTTGCGTAAGACATGAGATAACAACTCGATCTCCGGAGCAGGTGCCCGAGGGCTTTGGTAATGTGGGCAGTGGAGGCTCATTTGGGCCAGAGATGAAGTATGCCGGTTACGACCATATGGTAATCAAGGGCAAGGCGAGGAAGCCTACTTACATATATATTGAAAACGATGATGTCTTTTTCAAAGATGCCTCGGCATTATGGGGAAAAGGTGTATTTGAGACAAACAAGCTTATACGGGAGGAGCTGGGTGATCCTGAGGTGGCAATATTGGCTATAGGCCAGGCTGGCGAGAGATTAGTTCGTGTTGCTACCATAGAGCATGAATACAGAAGCGGCACTGCGCTGGGAGCAGTCTGGGGAGCCAAGAACCTTAAAGCGGTTGTAGTAAGAGGCACGAAAGGCCTTAAGGTATATGATGCGGAGAAAATCCTGGAGCTGAATAAGTACATACTCGACCGTATCAAGGAAAGTCTGAAAGAGCGGATTGAGTGGTCCAAAAAGAATGGGAAACCATATATGCCATATCCTAAATATTGCCTGGGAATCGATGCTATAGATGAACACGTGATCAGGGGAAAAAAGGCTTTTACCGGCTACTTTAAAGGGCTTGAGTGGCCCGACATTGAGAAAACCAGGGCAGCGCCATACATTATGAAACGTTTGGTGAGACAGACAGGTGGTTGCCCTTATTCTTGCGAGAGCTTGCTAGCAGTTCCTGGAGTTGGGATTGGCGTTATGAAGTGTGACCCATTCTGGTGGCCCTGGCAATTATACCTGACGGATATGGATAAAGCTTTCGAGGCAACAAGGCTTTGCAGTGACTATGGAATTGATAACGCGGATATTGTCACGCCAGTTTCGTGGCTTATGCAACTGTATGAAGACGGGATTATTACAGCAAAGGACACGGATGGTGTTCCCATGGAGTGGGGAAGCGGAGACGCATTGATACATGTGATTCACAGCGTAGCGAACAGGAAAGGATTTGGAAACGCGCTGGCCGATGGCGTTTTGACCCTGGCTAAAAAGCTGGGCCCGAGAGCTCAGGCGTTGCTGTTCCACAGAAGGGGTATAGTGCCAAACAACGAAGAGCTTAGAAATCAAGCAGGCGTTGTTTTGGCAACATCTGTAGACCCTACTTGTGGTAGGGAGAACTGGTATATTGAACAGATTTGGGATACATATCTAAAAGAGACCGGCCAGGAAAGTGAAGTGGAAGAAGCGTACGCACATGCCAGGAAGACTTATGGTACAGAGAAGGCAATAATCCCCTGGGAATACGAAAAGAAGGCAGAAGGAGTAATAATCAACGAGTATGATGAACACATATGCGACATATTTGGGAGATGTGTTTTTGTGCCTACAGGTACGGGACCTGGGGGAAGGGGGTCTCACGAAGTTGGTACGCCAGCAAGAGTGGTTTATCCTGCAGAATTGGCTATCTACAAAGCTGTTACTGGAATTGACTTTAATGAAAGTCAATTGATAACTTTTGCGGAAAAAGCTCTCACTTTAGAGAAGGCATATAACGTCAGAGAAGGTTTTGCCCGAGAGGACGAACAGGTATCCGAGTTCTGGTTCAAGGAGCCGATACCAAACGGCCCGCACAAAGGCAAGGCGATCGATAGAGCCAGATTTGAAAAGATGAAGGATGAGTACTATATGCTTCGCGGCTGGGATACCGAGACAAGCTGGCCTACCAGGGAAACCTATGAACGGCTCGGGCTAAAAGATGTGGCGAACAGTTTACAAAAGCAGGGGAAACTCCCCAAGATAAAGAAGCAAACTTAACCGAGAGCGGCAGTTTAAAGACATTCTTGGCCCAAAGAATGGTATATGGCGAGACTAAATGAGAACATCCTCAAAGCCGATATGAAGCCTGAATTTTGGGTTTACGAGGATGACGCAACAAACCACGTCCGAATACATCGTGGTGGCTGCGTGATTCTCTGAGAATACCTCAACATTTTAGCCCCTATGGGCACTTACCGGGACAGAACCCCATGCGCTATAATAGCAGTAGTATCATGGCTTCCCCAGAGAGAGGTTGCCTGGTTGGAGTGGGGACAGGAAAAGAGGACATCCAGCGATGAGAGACAAAGCACCATGACAGACAGGGAGATAAAGATAGAGCTCAAGGAAATTTACGGGGAAATAGAACGCTGGCCCAGCGTAAATGCGAGCCTGGAATATGCAATCCCGGAAGCTGAAATGGCGAGGCGAGAACTGGTTTTGATAGGCCAGGGGGAGCTCTATAAGCTACAAGATGCTATGAACTGTAAAGATGTGCTGGCAGAGGGTGTGCACGAAGCTACCTTCAATTTGATAAGGAATGCCCTGGCATTATGTTAAAAGCAAGTTTCAAATGTGCGGAGGCCGAAATATGCTTGACCGTGAAGCAGTAAAAGAATTCCTGCAAGACCAGTTCACAGACCTGAAAATAGAGGTGCCCGAGGACTTCGATGCAGATTTATTTGCTGACGCTTTTTGTAAGTACGCTGAAGGTGATTACTACGAATGGCTCAGGGATAACTTCAAATCGTTCTTCCACCACGGCGACCCGGACTGGAACGCCATCCGAGAGAAAATCGCCCAATATTCAAGAAGTTAGCTCCCTGTCTTTCCCCGTGCAAAGCGATTCGGGCGCATTGCCAGCAGTAAATTATCTGCCTGCGGAGACATTAGAAAACCACCGCTGCACATTCTGGCGGATTGCTATAAGATGCAGCCAAGTCCAAAAGCAGGAAGTCTCTCATTGTAAGTGGTACTAAAAACGGGGCACCCCATGGTGACTTGATTCTGCCTAGTTTAATGGAGTTTACCTCAAGTTGTCTGCCGAACGGCCCGATAATTGCCACCGATATTAAAGATTTATTGAGGTTTTAAAGAATCATCTAAATCTGCGATATTCATAACCGCTTCTTTTATATATGCCTCTGAATTTTCTATCCCGATATACCTTCTACCTAAGAGTTTAGCAGCTATTGCGGTTGACCCAACCCCAACAAATGGGTCTAATACAATATCTCCCTTTTGAGTAAACAATCGGATAAACCAACTCGGTAATTCAATTGGGAAAACTGCGCTATGGTTACGATTAGAGCATTCTGTGGCAAGATGTAACACTGTCGATGGTTCTATATAGTGTTCTTCTTCAAAAACTAGGACGTTATGTGGATAGACTTTCCTTTTATTCAACCAATTAGATACATTTCTGCCAAATTTACTATTTGTGCCAGAAGTGTATCTAATGAAATCATTTGTCGACATCGATTTAAATCTTAATTTAGACCAATCTCCGATGGGGACTTTAACGGCATCTTGATACATTTTAAATCGCTTCTGTTTAGTAAAATGCAGGCACCGCTCCCAATTATCTCGAAATCTGTTTGGCCACTTCCCAGGATATGAATTCTTCTTATACCAACAATATTCTTCAACCCATAACCAACCTTGCTGTTTCAATGCTAAGATAAGTTCCAATACATATGTTTCCCTCTCTCCGTTCCTACAATGTTCTTTAATGTTGAGAACGAAAGACCCATTGTATTTGAGCACTCTAAATAATTGTTCTGCAATCGGCAAAAACCAGGCCACATATCTGTTTGGATGAATTCCACCATATGATCCGTTCCGCCGCTCAGCATAGGGTGGAGAGGTAACTATTAGGTCAACACTGTCATCAGGCAATATAGTATTATCAGACAAATACACAATGTTCTGACCTTGGTATAATACGTCCGTTTTTTCAGGCTTCATCAGAAGCTTCCTTCACTTGAGGTTCATTAAAAAGAGCATAAGATATCGTTTCAATTGTTGGGGTCCACATATTCTTATTGTTGTATACGTTCGTAAAGGGATCTCTAATTTGTTTCATGTTCTTCAAATCAAACTCATTCTTAGTATATATGGGCAACAGGTACAAATAATAATTTGTACCATTTAGCCTCGAAGTCTCAATTTCATTTTTTGTCCAATAGAAGTGGTAGTCCCAACTAGATACCGCCTTTACTTCTATCAAACGTGGGATAAACGACTCGTCTTCATGATGCTCGTAGCTTTTGATGTCATATCCGGCAGATACGTCTTTACTAGCGATGTGTTTGATCTTATCAACAATATGTGGGAACTCCGATAATCTAGCTTTCTCGTACTCCAAAACAGCCTCTTCGGCTGCTCTGCCTATTTGCTCTTTCATATTTTGAATCTTCTTGAAATTCTTCTCAGAAACAAGGTGCTCTTCATTCGATTCCAGACGCTCTACAACGAAATAATCTTCAATAATATATTTTACATCCGTCGAGTCATAGTCAAGTATGTGCAATTGCATCAAGAAGTTCCTGATCCCGCTATACTGTAATTTTTGCTTCAGGGTTGGTTTGAACTCATAGTGTTCGCCATGAAAAGAGAAATTCGAAAGGAATTCGTTTGCATATTCTCTGAACTCATTCCGCGTATCGTAAATATGTTTGAGGAGATATTTATTAACCACCTCTGTTGGCTTCTCTGATTTCTGAATATCCTGAAGTAATCCCTTATATCTAGGTTTTATTATTATGGTCGCTTTATCATCAATTTCAATTAGATTTAACGTTCTTAGAAATTCAACTGTCGTTTGGTAGTTTGGCATTGTCCTCGAGTATTTTGCTTTAATAAATTCCTCTTGGAATAGAGAGGACTCATTAATGACCTGAGATAGATGTGCTATTTGGTTTATGGAGATTTTATTGAAATCAATCATTTGGATTTAGAAAATAGTCTTTCATAGGCCTGTATTTCATCAGTTTCTTCAAACATATCGAGCGAATATATGTCATATTCTTCTTCGATCACGTCATACATTTTTCGGGCTTTGCTTTCAAGGTTCTCTTTTATATCGTTGTCAATAGTATCTTTATATTGCAGAAAATAATAATTTGCTTGGTTAATTTCTGACCCACCTACTCGATGTATACGATCTAGTGATTGAAGATATTGCGCGCAATTGTAAGAGAGATCATAGTAAATAGCATGGAAGCAGGTTTTATGCAATGATATGGATTCTCCACAAGCCGCAGGGTTAGCGATAAGAACATCCAGCCCGCTTTCGGGGTCCACAAACTCGTTACGGATCTTTTCCCGTGTTTCTTCTTCTTCTACCGATGTCTGTTCGATAGGAGTCTGTCCGAATATCAGTTTACAGTAAATCCCAGATTGTGTTAGTAAACTGTGGATTAGCTTTAATGTGCCAATAAAATTCGACCAAATGACTACTTTTTGATTATTTCTTTGAAGGTCTTGAATAAGTTCAGATAGATACTCCAATTTTGCCGGCTTTTCCAAGCCATCATAATCACGAATTACTTCAAAAACATCTGATCCTTCATCAACTAGTGTTTCCGGATAGTTCTCCAAAGACTTTAGTAATAGCTTTGTATATGAAACACATTGTCTTAGTCTCATTATTCTTCCACGCCTTAATTGGGTGATCAAATCTATACTTTTCAAATAATCGTCTTGAGAATAGTTCCGGATTCTATTCTCAATTGCTTCGTAAATTTTCCTTTCGTATTGATTCATCTCGAGCATGATTGGATCATGGAATAAAGGAGGAAGGAGACCAAGGTCTGATTTTCGGACTCGATAGAAAAGTGGCCCTATACTCTTAACAAGCAGCTCCTTGGCTGCTTTACTATCATTGTTTTCTTCCAGCAATATTATTCTGTTCTTTGTATCTGAACTGATTGGACTATTCTCGGGCCATAAAAAATCGAATAGATTAAAGGCATCGGAATATTTTCTAGGCAATGGTGTTCCTGTCAAAACACATCTATAATTTGCATTCTCCCCTAGTTCAACGATAGCATTCGCCCATCTGCCACCAATTTGCTTGATATAATGAGCTTCATCAATTACAAGATATATCCTGCCTCGGCGCTGTTTAAAGAATGCCTTGATCTCTTCTTTGTCGTTTAAGAGAGACTGAAAAGTCGTCAAATATAAATCAGCAGTCTGATTACCAATAGTGTAATATTCAAGCTTTCTTTGTGCTTGATTGCCACCTGCTAGTATCCGGAGATCAGGTTTACGACCCAAGGTAAGCTCATATTCCAATATCCAAGGATTAAAACAGGCAGGAGGCCCTGCGACAAATAAAAAATCGACCTTCTCTTCTAGTCGAAGTTTCTCAAATACTGAGAGAACCACAGAAGTTTTACCACTTCCGGGTACCGAGAAATTAGCTGCGTCCTGTACCAAGTACAAATGGTATGCAGCTTTCAACTGATGCTCCTTCAATTTCCTTATGATGTTACTTTGAACAAAGGATGAGAATTGATTAAACTTTATTTGATCAAATTTACCCTCCTTAAATTCTTCTCCAAGAATCCTAATCCGTTTATTCCTATCGAGTCTTTCATTGAGCCTTGAAACCACTTGCTGACAAGATGGAGACAATGAATATGTTATCCTGTGTTTGGTTAAATAATGCTGCAATTTTGGCAGAACACTATTCTCAAGCTTAATCTGGTATTTGTCGCTGCCAGGCGCCTTGATAAAACCCCAAAATTTTAATTGGTTGACATGCCGGGGTTTTAACTGTAGTGAAATATCATCAAGTATGAGTATGTCATCTATAACATCTAATATCATTTCGTCAATTATTTTCTATTGGCAAGATTCTTTAACTGTTTCCGATATCCATAAAATTCATGCTCAATTTCCTTGGCACGGCCCTGGATTTCTCTAGCAATTTTCATAGCTTCAGCATAATTGGATATTTCTACATTTGCAGGTTCCATGTTTTCGTGGTTAAGCTGTTTTAACGCATTCTTCAACAAGTCGAGTGGAGTTTCCTTTTCTTTTCTTCGCTCGTATAAATTCCTTGCATTTTTTACATGCTTTGTTATCTTTGTCTTATGCTTTTTTGCCCATCGTTGATCAATTACTCGAGGTGTACATTCACCCCCATTTTCGTCAAGCGTTTCCTCATAAGGTAATTCTGGTTCGATATCAACAAGTTTAACAAGCTCTTTTCTCGCATTATCATTACTAATCCATTTTGGAAAATTTCTGATAATCATGTGTACTTTGGGCATATCAGGAATTTCTCTCGTCCTGATAATTTTAAACGCAGCATCTTCTATATCTCCGATTTCGTCCTCTTCAATTCCTAGTTTCATGCGTTGTTTGTTATTTTCCAGCTTTTGATAAACTGACTTATAATAATCGTGAAACGCCTGCCAACGACCCTCACGATCTGCCTTACCCGTCGAAATGATGCTATAAAGGCTCTCTTTCCCAAGGTTGTCTAAATATCTATCAATACATTCTAAAGGTTTAAGATATTCGGCCTCGGTGTCTTTTACCGCTTCTTTGAATTTCTTTTCATCAAGTCTGGCATAATTTGGATCATCCCTTAATTGGTGTTCCAAACTCATGCCGTTTTCTATCTTTCTTCTAATCGATAGAGCCCGATCAAAGGCATAATATTCAGCTTTACCTTCACTTTGAAGCTGATATCTGTTTTCAATCTCTTCGATTTCGAGCTGTGTGGGTGGACCTCCAGGGTCCCCTTTACCCGGTAATATGACTACCCTCATATCTGCAAATTGCGAATCCCCCTTATGTTTATCCTGTAAATGTTCGAGTGCCATTTTTCTTCGATTTCCGTTTATTAGGAAGCCATCACACGTAACAATAGCCGGATCTCTCTGGCCTTCGTGTTCCAAAGCCCGTATTAGTACTTCCGTCTTTTCTCTATCCTTTTGTTCCAGAAAACCTCTGATGATCTTCTGTGCTTGGTCACTTTTGTCATCCAGTATTCCGTGTTCTTTTTCATAATGTAGAATGTCTGAGGAGATCCTTCCGTTATCTTTTCTGTATCTGAGTAATCCAACCGGGGCATAATATACTTCTCTTTCGAAGCCATCTTTTTGTTCGGTTCTGAAATCTATAACAGTTTTCTGTGGTTTTGGCCCAGGCCTCTTACATGCCGCTATTTCTTTAGCAAAATCATCAATAATTTCTCTTGCTATATCTTTCTTAATGGGCTCCATTTTGGCCTCCCCTTTTCATATGTTGTTTACTTCCCCTAAGGTGCCCCCTTTTTTAGTATCACCTACAATGAAGGACTTCCTGCTTTCCCTGACAGTAATCATTGTACCCCTACCTCCAGACTTGAGCAACACCTGTGTCTCTGAAATCCTTTTTTACTAGTGCTTTCTCCTATATTTATTCTACAAGAACCTCACATTTAAGGTGGTCCTATTTTTGGGGGGCAGTCCACCTGTATCTATTATTCTACAGGAGTCTCGCATTCAAGATGGCCCTATTCTCGGGGGGCAGGCCAGATTCCTCTAAGGAGTTGCGGATTCAATCCCGGCAGAAATTAACTCTTTGCAGTCACAGTATTCCGCCAGGTGGTTTCGTAGCTTTATTAGAAATCTAAATAAGTATTTCCCGGAATCAGGTGCTGAAGGCCCTGCTCTGGTGGCAACACAGTATAGCGGTCCTATGCCCGCCCAGACTTTTCGAAACTATGCTTATCGCACCTTCCGAGACTTCATCCAAGCACTGCGGGAAATCGCTGCACGGTGACGCGATATATGAAACCACTACTTATAATCAATGACCGTGCAATTGTTACCGCCATGATAGTAGCTCCCAAATGTGCATTGCACTTTCCTGACAATTGTTCACCTGGCTTGACCCGCTGCCGGCGGGCAACGGGTTGCTGAAGCTGGGAAGCACAAGCGTATTCTATCTTATAGCCAGTTGTCTACTGGGCGCTCGTCTTGTTGCGACGCGTTGTGGTCTCTGCAAATGGTGTGGTCTGTTCTCCGGTGCAGGCCTGGTGTAATCAAAGTCTGGAAGTGTCATGCGTGCCAGCGGCGCATTAAGAAGCTGTTCAAGAGCGCGTATCTTATCCGCATCAGCATTTGTCACAAATGTTAATGCGTCACCACTTTTGTCCACTCGCCCGGTGCGGCCGATTCGGTGAATGTAGTCATCCGGACTTTCGGGCATATCGTAATTGATGACGTGGGAAATACTCAAGACATCGATACCGCGGGCGGCAATATCGGTCGCCACCAGAATCTTTATCGAGCCGTTACGGAAGGCTGTAAGCGCAGCCTGTCTCCGATTCTGGGGCAGGTCTCCCTGCAGTGAAGTCACCCGATAGCCGTCTTTAACCAGTTGCTGTGCCACTCGTTCGGTGCGGCGCTTGGTGCGGGTGAAGACAAGGACCGAGTCAGTTTTGATTTTATTTAGGATTCCCTTCAGTAGCGCTGTCTTGAGGTGCTGCTGCACAGGATACAGGTAGTGTGACACAGTTTTAGCGGGTAGAGCACGGTCAACTTGCACGGTGACCGGGTTATGCAGAATTTCACTCGCCAGGTGCTTGATATTGTCTGGCATGGTCGCTGAAAAGAGCAAAGTCTGTCGCTTTTGCAGAATGCAACGTAGAATATTCCGAATATCGGGCAAAAACCCCATGTCGAACATGCGGTCAGCCTCGTCAATGACGAGAACTTCCAATTTTGATAAATCTATAGTTCCTTTCCAGAGGTGGTCGAGCAGTCGGCCAGGGCAGGCGGCCACAACTTCGGGGTTTCTCTGTAAGTTTTGGACTTGCAGACTCATGCTTACACCACCATAGACGGTAACGCTATGTAGTCTGACCCTGCGCCCCAGGTTGTTGGTAACCTCGCAGGTCTGCTGGGCCAGCTCGCGTGTGGGTGAGATTACCAGAGCCCGAACACATCCTCGCGAGCCTGCTCGCAGGCGTTCTAGAATAGGCAGCACGAAAGCTGCCGTCTTTCCCGTTCCAGTCTGGGCTAAACCAATGACATCCCGCCCCTGCATAATAGGTGGGATGGCCTGTAATTGTATTGGTGTGGGTATGGTATATCCGAGCTCACGTACACTGGCCATGATGCTCGGATGGAAATTAAAGGTATCGAAATTCATTAAACTCCTTGGGGAAATACGAGGCAAGAGCCCAAATTACAGGGCAGGTGGTTCAAATAGATGGTTTTTTTGTTTACTTCTTTTATTGGACCGATTACTGCTTCTTATATTGGAGGTTGTCGTCCACTTCTATTTAAAAGGGGCAAGATTTCGACTACATTAACAACCCGGTTCCTCAGTTTTTTTCCCTTCGGGGTTATTGTAACATATCCGTAGTTTCTTTGCTGGCGCTACCGATATACCTGTCGTTCATAATGGTAACGAATGGCGTACAAATTGTGGAGAAGTGATATAATAACTGCGTCGTGAATGCCTGTAGTGCGGCATTGTCGTTAAAAAATAAAATACTGAAAGGGGTGAACTGTGCGGGAAAAAGTAGAAATAGCGCTCAATAAAATAAAGCCTTCTTTATTGGCTGACGGAGGGGGTGTTGAATTGATTGATGTGAAGGATGGTGTGGTTAAGCTGAAGCTGACCGGTGCCTGTAGTGGTTGTCCTATGGCTGCCATGACTTTGCAGAATGGGATAGCGCGAGTGCTCAAAGAGGAAATACCTGAAATTAAAGAAGTAGTCGCTGTCTAAGAAAAAGGGGGTGTTCATGCCCATTTATGAATATTTCTGCGCTCATTGTAATTTCAAATTTGAGTTGCTTCGTTCTTTAGACCAATCAGGGGAAGCTGCTCTTTGCCCAAATTGCCATGACAGCGCCATGCGGGTTTTTTCCTCCTTCAATGCTCTTTCCGGAGGTACCGGGGAAATGCCTGCGTCAGCAGGGAAGAGCAATCCTTGCAGTACATGCTCTGCCCTTAGTTGTGCGACCTGTGGAAAGTAAACTCCTGTTTACTTCTGCTGCTGATTATTGATACTGGTTTTTCTTCCATCTCTTTGCTTTTTCTAATAGTTCCCCTGCGCTCTCCAGCGTTGGGTTGCTCATGCTGCCCAACATTGCAGAGATTTCCTCAAGCTTGTCCTGGTCGGCAAGCTCCGTAATTGTGCCGCTAGTGCTATTCTGGAGAACGTCTTTGCGCACGGTGAAATGGACATCGGCGAATGCTGCTACTTGTGGTAGATGGGTAATGCAGATAACCTGGTGCTCCTTGCTCAGGGCTGAAAGTTTTTTCCCTACCACTTCCCCACTTCTGCCGCCAATGCCGACATCAATTTCATCGAATATCAGTGTTGGCGTGGCATCTGCTGTGGACAGGACGCTTTTTATCGCCAGCATGAGGCGTGATGTCTCTCCTGTAGAAGCAATTTTGGCCAGGGGTTTAAGCGGTTCCCCCGGGTTGGTAGAAACCAGAAATTCCACTTTGTCCACCCCGCTTTTAGTGAAGGCGCAGGTGCGTCCATCGGGGAGAGTGAGCTCATCTCCTGCGTCAAACTGAGAAAATAAGACGCGGAAGCCAACGTGGGCCATGTTCAAAGAGCCAAGCTCTTTCTCTATCTCCTTAGCCAATTCCTCAGCGGACTGGCGGCGAATTTTGGAAAGTTCGTAACATAATACCTCGACTTCTTTCTTAAGTGTCGCATATTCTTTTTGCAGTTGAGCTCCTTTTTCACTTTGAAAGCCGAGTTGGGTTAACTCCTCTTCCGTTTTATCGGCATACTCTAATATTTCGGTGATGGAATTGCCATACTTGCGCTTCAAATTTCGGATTGTGTCCAGACGCTGTTCTACCAGCTCCAGGCGTGCTGGATCATACTCAAGCCCATCCTGGTATGCTGTCAATGCCCGAGCTGCGTCCTCAATTTGGTAGGAAGCGCTCTCCACTTCTTCTAAGAGCTTGTTCAAACTGGCATCTATTTGAACGAGGCTTTTGAGACAGCGTATTGCTTCACCGATTTTGTCACCAGCTGAGGGGTGGGAAGTTTCGCTTTCATAAAGATGCTGGTAAGCTGCCAGGGAAAGAGATTTCAGATGTTCTGTATTGGAGAGGGTGGTGCTTTCCCTTTGCAATGCCTCGTCTTCGCCCTCCTGAATTTTGGCTTCTTTTATCTCATTGAGCTGAAAGCTTAGCAGTTCGCTACGGCGCTTTACCTCGTGTTCGTCCCTCGATAAAACTTCGAGCTCTGCTTTTACTCTGTAAAATTTTTCTATTTTGTTTTCTACTTCCTGGCGCAACTCTCTGGCATTAGCATAGCGGTCAAGGAGAAGTAGTTGCCGATGTGAATTGTTGAGGGAAACATGGTCGCTTTGTCCGTGAATATCTATTGCCAGGTCTCCAATCTCCTGGAGTAAGCGAAGCGTAACCGGGCGCCTGTTTACACTATTGAAAGTGCGTTTGCCCCTTTCAATTTCGCGAGTCAGGATAAAGGTATCCTCGTTTTCAAGCTCACTCTCTGTTAAGAGCTTCGCTAGAGAGGAGTTTCCTCCAATGCTGAAAACTCCTTCGATTCTGGTGCGGTCGGCTCCTGTTTTAATAACTTCCTCTCCCACTCTTTTTCCCACCAGCGCTTCGATGGCGTCGATTATTAGAGATTTTCCTGCCCCAGTTTCGCCTGTAAGAATATTGAGACGTGAAGTCGGCCGCCACGTTATGTGGCGAATTATGCCGAAGTTCTCAATTGATAGCTCTAACAGCATTCTCTCAGCCTAAAGGGTAAAACAAATTTTACCCTAATCTGCGCAAAATATCTCGTGGACATCTCAGCGCAGGAGGGTTGCCATTTTGTGCCTGGGCTATTTGCTGGCTGAAAGATAGCTGCCTGACTGGGTTCACAAGGTTCACAGGATGCGTGTCATTCTGTGAACTGAGTTACAGAATGAGGTTCTGCAAGCCGCCCATGGTTAGTGCTGCTGCTATCATTATTCCAGCGGCTTTGAGCGTGTCCCTTGCTCCTAGCTCTCGAGCCAGTATCACAAAAGTAGCCGCACAAGGGAAAAACATAGCCAGAACCGTGCTGCTGATGACCAGTTGCTTTGCAGTTAGCGCCAGTGGTGCCAGCATGCCTATAGCTACATCTTTACGTAAAAACCCAACAACCAGTGCAACAATTGTTTCCTTGGGCAGCCCCAGCAAGTTGGTCAGTACGGGAGCGGCGGCGTTAGCAATAGAATTGAAGATCCCCAGAGCGTAGAGAATGTTTATCACCAGCACTGTGGCAAGAACCACGGGCAGTGCTTCTTTAATAAATCCAGATACTCTTAACCAGAGTTTTTCTGCAATGACTCGTAGCAGCGGTAAACGGTAAGGGGGAATCTCCACCAGAATTTCGGGGCTAAAGCCTTTGACGCTGTGATTAAGTATGAATCCTATAATGAGCCAGGATATGAACAAGCTACCGTAGACCATGGCTACATATTGCAATCCGCGCTGCCCTACCAATCCTATTATCATAGCCTGTAATGCTGCACATGGAATGCCGATGGAAATCAGAGTAGCTGCGATAAATCTTTCTCTACGACTCTCTAAAATACGCGTTGCCATGATCCCGGGCACATTGCATCCGAAGCCGAGGATGGTGGGGATAATGGCATAGCCGTGTAGCCCCAATTTGTGCATCAGGGTGTCCATTAATATTGCCAGGCGGGGCAGATAGCCAACATCCTCCAGCATCCCCAGCACCAGATAAAAAGAAATGATATATGGCAATACTGCACCCAGGGGGATATAGAATCCAGTGCTAAGCAAGCCGAAGGATTGAGAGTAGTCGATTTGCCCATTGATAGGTTTGCCTATCAGTATGTTGTGCCAGAAGCCGCCGGAGCCCAAGGCAAGGCTCAATTTCATCAGCAGTGGCGTCCACAACCATTCGAATAGGGGCTCAGCTATGTAGCTAATAATTCCCTCACCAACAAATCGTATGAACCAGAAGCTGGCAGAGAGAACCAGCAGGGCAATAAAAATCCCGCCTATACGATCATTACAGGCATCTTCCAGGTGCTCATACCATGTATGGTGGTGATGACTTAACGATTGTACCTGGTTAACTATATCGCCGATTCTTGCCCATCGTTCATTGCTGCCAGAGTAGGTAGTTTTGGGTACGCTCGCTTCTGGGAAGCGCCTGACCAGCTCTTTTATTCCTTGCCCGGTTACTCCTACCGTGGGGACAATTGGCACACCGAGGAGTTCTTCTAGCCTGGCGACATCGATATTTATGCCTCGGTGGCGAGTATCATCCCACATGTTGAGAGCGACTATCACCGGGATTTGTCTCTTCAACAACTGTAAGGTCAGGTTGAGATTTCTCTCCAAATTGGTGGCGTCAATAACATTTATGACCATGTCCCCGTCTTTGAGCATCTCCACAGCCACTTCTTCTGCCTTAGAGGTTGGCTCAAGGGTATAAGTGCCGGGGACATCGGTAACCTGGACTTGTTCCTCTCCTGATTTAAAATATCCTTTAGTAAATCCTACAGTGGTGCCGGGATAGTTGGAGGCGACAATGCGTACACCGGTAATTCGAGAGAAGAGAGCGCTCTTTCCTACATTAGGGTTGCCCACAAGCAGGATGTGCGTCACCTTGTAGCAGTATCTCCAGGTAGATATTTGTCCAACTCAACTACTATTTTGCTGGCCATGCCAAAACCAACAGCTACCTGTGTGCTATCCACTCTAAGAGTAACTGGTCCTCGGAAGAGGGTGGAGCTTATCTTAATCACCTTTTTCCCTGGTCTGATGCCCAGGCCTTCCAATCGCTGCATCAAGCCTCGCCCGCCCAGGATTGTAACTACAGTGCCAGTCTGCCCAATATTCATCTGGCGCAATGTCATTTGTCTCCCTTGATACATATTCATGGTTTATCCTTTCTCAAGACATTACTCAGGATATTCCCCACGTTCCAGGTAGTATTTATACTTTTCGGAGAATTTAGTCTCTCCTGGAGGACATGCCTCTATAAATTCTATGAACTTAGTTAGCCTTTCCAGGCTTAGCTGGCTAATCACGTGTTCAATTTTGCAAGCATCTGCCTCTGCCGTTTCCCTCTCAATATCTAATATCTCAGTAAAAAAGTGGCTCAACGCTTCATGGCGGCGAATTACATCTTTTGCTACCCTAGCACCTCTGGTGGTGAGCTCTACGTAACCGTATTTCTGATGCAGCACCAGTTTCTTCTCTGAAAGCTTTCTCAATGCAGAGGTGACGCTGGGCATTTTAACTTTCAGTTTTTGGCTGATCTGGCTTACCCTTGCGACTTTGTTCTCGTTGCGCAGCATGGCTATTGCCTCCAGGTAATCTTCCATGCTGGGTGTATTTTGCCTTTCCACTTGTTGTTTCACCATTAGCTTAGTCGCCGTTTCAGTGTTTGTTAGCCTTGTCTAACAATGTTACACCAGGCTTTCTTTTTTTTCAAGTCAGACGGCTTCTATGTGGGAAGAAATTTAGCTGGATATCCTTTGAAATTTTTCAGCTGAGAATGATTTTGCAAAAATTTCTTGTTGAAACTCCATGATAATGCTCTGTAAACAACTCGATAGAAATGTGCTCTTTCGGCGAGGACAATCGGAAGCGACCTTATTCCCGAGAAATCATGGCGAATCTGGTTTATGGCCTTAATACAATGTGCTTTCTACCCTCTCCTTTGTTTTTCTGCTCCATCATCAAATCCATGTTGTTATGAACAGCTACAATCGCATTAGTGATGGTGTCTGTCCTTGCCACTATACAGACAAATTTTTTAAGCATCCTCAGAAGATTAGGTCCAAACTTCTTGGCCACGATAACATCCACGTTTTTTAGGCTAGAGGAAGTAGCCCTGGCTTTCTCTGGGTCTCCATGCTTCATGGATTCATCCCCTTTGAACTTCATATTCTCTCTTCGTTCGACAAGCTCTTCCTTGCCACTGGAGAACCTGTAAACATAGAAATACTTTGCCATGCCTGCATGATCATTGTTCAAACTCTCCCCGTCGTCCGTGCCGAAAGCTACTAGCAATTCCATTTTTATCTTTTCCTCCTCTGATAAATTTCTCTCTAAAAGGATAGATACTTTTTCCCTGATAGCTTTACATTCCCTTACTTTTCATTTTGTTGCTCTGATTACAACAAACGACCCTTCACCATAACCTGCTTTTGCTGGTTCGACATCGTTCATTTCTGTTAAATTATGGAATATCGTTTGGACGAAATTGAAATCTTTGAAACCTATTTTTTTTAACTGAGAGATAAGCTCATTCATCGAATAGAAAGTAGCCATATCATAAAATACGCTTTCCTTTTTACGTTGCTGATATAATTTGCCAAGAGGGCTATCCTTATCAACGAATCCAATTATCAAAGAGCCGGAAGGCTTTATTATCCTGTGTGCTTCTTTCAATGCGGCTTCCACGTCGTCCAAAAAACAGATTGTGGTTATCATTAGAGCAAAATCGAAAGAGCCATCGCTAAAGGGGAGGGCTTCTGCCACAGCGTTATAAACTTCAAGTCCGTAATTCTTTGCTATTTCCCTCATTTTGGATGAGGGGTCGATCCCAACTTCGATCCCCAGCGGAGCGGCAAACCTCCCACTACCTACACCTATTTCGATCCCCTGTTTGTGGTTCGGGATAAACTCTTTTATTGCAGCTAACTCTGACTGGTAGGCAAACCTATTCTCTTCAAACCAGTTTTCGTATTCTGTAGAGTGCTGTTCAAAAGGCTCGGTTATTGGCATTTTTAATGTCTTTGTTTTTTCCCCTTTCTCAGCCAAGCTTGCTTATTAGCCGCTGTATTGGAACTGCTATCTGATCCTCTTGAACACGAGGCGAGTAGCAGCTATCAATCTGAACCAGTTCGATAAGTGGCATTTTACTGGCTATGGCAATGGCAAGTTTGTCAATCGTTCCGGATACTATCTCCTCGGATATTAGCTGAGCTCCTATCAACACTTGGGTTTTACGCTCAGCAATGAGCTTATACCAGGCGGGTTTGCCATGCCTTGGCTCCCTCAGATAAGGGGTGTTAACTATGGCAGATGTTGTTTCTATCCCTTTCTCGCGAGCCTCTCTTTCAGTAAAACCCACTGCACCCACCTGGTAGTCAAATACCTTGGTGACAAAGGGCATGACTGTGCCTCTATAGGAAATTCTATTGCCCAAAACTGCGTTTCTTCCTGCTATATATCCAGTCCGAACCGCATTGGCAGCTAATTGGTGGCGTCGCTTGGAACCTATGATCATGTCCCAATTCTCCATGCAATCCCCGGCAGCATAAATATCGGGATCGCTTGTTTGGAGGTATTGATTTACAACTATATCTCCTGTTTCTCCTATCTTGAGCCCCGTGTTTTGAGCTAACTTTATATTGGGTTCTGCCCCGGTGCCAAAGAAGATAAAATCTATCTCCAGCTCTTGGTCAGAAAGAATCACATGCTTCTTTCCATTCTTGTTGCTTATTCTCTCAATTCTGGCAGGTATAATTAAGTTTACGCCTCTTTCCACGAGAACCTGCTTTAATTTCTCAGTCATATCTTCGTCCAAATGGGTGCGCATGATGTCTCGTCTGACCAGCAGATAAACCTTGCTATACCCCCTTGCTTTTAGGGCCTCAGCTATCTCAAGTGCAATAAACCCTCCGCCTATGATAGCCGCGCTACTATGTTTCACAATTGCATCTCCTAAGGTTCTGCCGTCCGCTATATCTGTGCTCAAGGCAAACTCGCCTCTGTTATCCAATCCAGAAAAGGTGGGGAGAATTGGAGTAGCGCCCAGGGCTAAGATTGCTTTATCATAGCCATATCTTTTACCGGTAGCGATGATTTTCTTTTCACCCCTGAGAATGTCAGTGACTTCAGTGTTTAAGTGTAGTTTTATATTTCTCTTTTCGTAAAACGATGTAACGCGGTAGCCACGATATAGATCCTCCCATTTGCTGACAGCCCCGCTTAGAACCAAAGGAATTTCACAGGGGTTACATCCGAGCTCCTGTCTTTTACTAAAGACGTCAATTTGCGCCTCGCTATTCAGGCGGCGCACTTGTAATGCTGCTATTGCTCCAGCATCTCCAGCGCCGATAATGCAAACTCTCACTTTTACCTCCTTGTCTTCAGGTTTTCTATTCTAGCCAGGACATCATCCACACTGTAAGATAATCCCTTAATTTCTTCTCTTAAGGTCTTCAGTATTTTTGCAGGAGGGCTGGGTTTTACCTTGAGAGCACTTGTGGACTGGGATCCGTAGTTGTAGACCGCTGTTTCTTCCCCGATAATTTCACTTATCTTGTAACCTAGAGAGGGATTCTGTCTGCATCCAAAGGGGAAAGCTCTTCTTTCGACTACTGCCCTGGCAAATTGAGCGCAATTGCCATATTCGCAAAGCCCGCAATTAAGCTTGGGCAGAACTTGATAAATTTCCCTTATTTTCTCTTTATTACTAACTGTCACCTTTCTTCCCTATCTACTTAATTATATTTGTGTTTGGCCAGGATGCAGCCATCAGATTTTAAGTAATCCACTGGTCGCTTTCACTCTTTCAACTTGTCACGCTTTTTGTAGCTCGCTCAGTATCCGGGATAGTTGCTCATTGGTTTTTCCTAGCTCTTCTATTGCCCGTAGCGCGCTACTATAAATTGAGTCGTTCTCTATATTTTCGGCTTTCTCCTTTAATTTAATATTAGTACTAATCAAGTCAGTCGCGATGTCGTTTGTTTACATTTCGCCCCCCCTTCTTGAAGTTCAAAATTTTGCCCTTCTCAATATCCTTATT
>Ga0265596_1000401_pt1 | contig 26822 bp, 23 predicted proteins | sample saktaG_FD_190143 | JGI IMG/M metagenome (GOLD analysis project Ga0265596, IMG submission 190143) | Saline water microbial communities from Sakinaw Lake, British Columbia, Canada - sak_2013_06_06_60m | ecosystem: Environmental > Aquatic > Non-marine Saline and Alkaline > Saline ...
TCGGGTTGAGCCGAAATTCTATATCAAATTGACCGAAGAGGACAAAAAAATTCTTTATCAATTAAAAAAATACTTTGGTTGCGGTCATGTCTATTTTCAAAAAGACAGCCGCCCGAATCATAAAGATTGTTATCGCTATGAGGTAGGCAACCGGGATGATTTGCGGAAAATAATAATCCCATTCTTCAGGGAAAATCAACTAAGATTCACCACGAAGAAAAGAGATTTCGCAATTTTCTGCCAAATTATGGAAATGATCAAAAAAAATCAACATTTAACATCGTCTGGTTTAGAAAAATTGTATAAACTAAAACAGAAAATGCATTAGAGCTCGCCTAGTGCGGGAAATCCGCTCGCTAGGTGGGAACATCAATTCTTAAGTTCATAAGAAGATAATCGCCCGTCAAGTCAAGGGAGTCGGCAGTACCCAAAGGCCCCCACCTAAGTTTTTGAATATAATTCAAAAATTTTGGCGGGGGACTAAGGTAAGGCTGGTAACAAGGACTAAGTCGTAACAAGGCATCCGTAGCGGAAGCTGTGGATGGATCACCTCCTTTCTAGGGAGATATTCGGTGAAAATCGAAAAGTCGATCCTTTTGCTGTAAAAGGCAACTGGAGAATTGGCGCCTGCTAGCATTGAAATCACTAAAATAAATAAAATAACAAAAAACACACAAATTTAATTGCGTGTTTTTTTGTATAAAATTTATCTTATTTTTTTCTCTATTCCACTGCATCTACCTTACCACTTCCGGCTTCTATTCTTATTGGCTCACGAACCTGCTCTTGATTTTGAATCCGTTTCTGCTCCTGCTCCTGAATAGTTTCTCCTAACTCGTTTCGGCTGGCTGGCTCATTATTCATAATCCGCCGTTGGGTTTCAACTCTGTTCTTTATAGTTTCAGCCTTGTCTTTAATAACATTTATCGCCTTGATTTTTATTTGTTCTAATTCTTGAATAGCTTTCTTCTCATCTGGCACATTCTCTCTGGCTTTGTTAATTAAACCCTGTGTCTTATCTTTAAATTCTTCAATAATTTCTTTACGCCTATCTCTATTCTCCTCTCTTTTAGCTTCAACTTCAATTTTAGCTTCCTCGTCACCAGCCAAAGCTTTCTCTAATAGTTCTTTACTTTCTTCCCGTAGCTCAACTCGCTCTTCCTGTCGGACGGTAATTGCTTCTTTTCTGGTAGTTATTCTTGCTCTAACTTCTTCAGGAATATTTTCGTTCTCCATAATTTTTTCCAGAAACACTTCTGTTTTTTCTCGGATACTGGCTTTAACTCTCTGCAACTCCGGTAATCCTTCTAAGGGAACCCTATCTTCAAGTTTATTAAGGACTTTTTCTTTATTAAGTTCATGCCGAGCGACGTTGGCCAATAATTTTTCCGTTCGCTCATTCACTTTTTCTAAAAGATCTCCGCTCCTGGCCTGAATTTTTTCCATAAACTGATTAGCTCTTTCTATAATTTTTACGGCTTTAGCCTGCGCTTCCGGATCCTCGCTTTTTTCTGCGATAAAATTAGCGAGTTTTACCCGCTCTTCGGCAAATCGCAATTGCTTTTCGGCTTTTTTAATCGGATCAAAAGTTACGGCTAAACTTAAATTTTCTTTTATTCCCCGCCACCAAAGACCAAAAGTTCCCGGAACCTTAGTTGGTTCAGCAATTTCAACTTCGTCTAAACTTTCAAGTTCATCCGTGGCTAAGGCTTGGGCTTCGTCCAAAGAAACGGTTAATTCATCTTGCGATAATTCGGCTTCTTCAGCTAAAACCGCATTAGCCGTAAATAGGCTTAAGGCAAATATAATTATTAACCCTAAAATAACAAAATTTATCTTTTTCATAATTTTTAAATTGTTAAATTATTAAAAATGTTACTTGAAATATCACTTTTTAAAATATATTAACACCCCTAAAATTTATCCTCACCTAAGCCACCATAGCTACATCTTCCTTGTCATTTTCCGTTACATCTTCCGTATTTCCAACCACCCTTCTAAGGAAATCTTCTGCTTCTTTTTCATTATAAAATCCGTCTATCTCTTCTCCTTCTAATAACTTCTTTGTTGTAGTTATTATACTTTGGGATAGTTCAGCTTCTATCATCATCAAAGCTGCATATATCCTATATGCCTTTCTTTCCACCCTTTTCCCCTCATCCCAGTTTGCCTTTCTTTCTTCTGGCTTTAACACCTTTCGATTCCTTATATTAAAAGCACTATCTATAATACTGCGAGCTTTTACTTTGGCCAATGATGTTAATTCTAACAATTCTTTCATTTTTTCTGTCTCGGGATTTTTCTTAGTATCTTTCTCACTGGCTTCAACATCAGGTTCTCCTGCCACAGGTTCTTTTATTGGTAATTTTTCTTTTGGATTTGTCATTAAATTTTCAAATGGATTTTCCATATTATTTAATTAATTCCAATTTTTTCTTTAACTCTTTCTAAAGTTTCATCTGCAATCGGTTTCACTTTCTTTGCTCCGTTTTCCAAAATTTTTTCCACTTCTTTATCGCTAATCTTTTTATACCTAGCCTGAAAATCTGTCAAAAACTTTTTTACCATTTCCGCTAAATCTTTTTTAAAATCTCCGTATCCCTTACCCTTATATTTACTTTCTAATTGTTTTACAGACTTGCCGACCAGCAAAGAATAAATCGTTAATAAATTAGAAATCGCCGGTTTGGTTTTTTCATCATATTTAATTTCCTTACCAGAATCAGTTACGGCTTTCCTTATTTTTTTAGCCGCGGCTTCCGGCTTATCAGTTAGCCCTATAAAATTATATTCACTCTCGGCACTCTTGCTCATTTTTTTAGCTGGGTCGTCTAAACCCATAATCCGCGCTCCCTCTTTTCTAATAACCACTTCCGGGATTTTAAAAACTTCGCCGAACTGCGAATTGAACCTCCGCCCTAAAGTCCGGCAAAGTTCAACGTGCTGGGCTTGGTCTTCCCCGACCGGCACGGCATCAGTATTATAAAGCAAAATATCAGCCGCCATTAAAACCGGATAATCAAAAAGTCCGACATTAACATTTTCTTGATTATTTTTATATTCTTCTAATTCATTATAAATACTAGAAATACATCTATCATAAACTTTTCTTATTAAATCTTCTTCTTTTTCATATCTATCCCTTATAATGGGACTAAGCTGTTTTACAAGACTTTTCATCCATTCACTGTTTTTCATCGCATTTAACTCTGCTTCAAGTGAATCTAAATTTATAGAGGCCTTTTCCTTAAACTGGGTCATCCTATTCAAATCAGAAATCCGGGCCACGCAATTTAGGATCCAGGTTAATTCCGTATGCGCGCTAATATCAGACTGCTGAAAAATAATTGATTTTTTAGGGTCAATTCCGGAAGCTAAATAAATCTTGGCGACTTCAATAATTTTTTTCTTTAGCACTTCCGGATCCTGCTTAATTGTAATGGCATGATAATCAACCACGCAAAAAATACAGTTATATTTAGCCTGCATTTCTACCCATTGGGCAATCGCGCCTAGATAATTGCCAATATGCAAATTGCCGCTGGGCTGAACCCCGGAAAAGACTATTTTCTTATTAAGCATAATTATAAAATTATATTATATTCGTATATTCGTAAATAATTCGTAATTCGTAGTAGTATATTATTATTGTAATTTAATTATTGGTTTTAGGCAAGAAAAAGAAAAGGCGGGAACGAAACAATATCTCATTCCCGCCTAGAATCAATTCATCTGTCCTTACCATTTCTTTTTTGGTGGTTTTTCATTCTGGCAACCCTGTCGCATTCCGGACAACGCCTTACGGGTTTACCACCAGGCAAATAAAATACTTTAATCCTCAAGCCATGCAAACTGCATTTCTTAGCCATAAATTCCTTCCCGAATTACTTTTTGCAGAAACCTCCCGATGAAGTGGGCCCAGACCCCCCTCCCACACCACCTACAGGAGTGGTAAATCCAAAACCAACAGAACCAACACGCGGTTTACTTCTTTCTGCGCTTGTCTCTCTTTTTTGTCCACATGCCGAACAAACGCCATCAATGATTTTGCCACTGCAACCGGGTTTAGAACAAATTAATTCTTCAGCCATGATACGCCTCCTTGTTAAGAATGAACATTTAAAGTTAACAAATAAAAAAGCTTCTCATCTCTTATATATAATAAAATATATACAAGGGACGAAAAGCTTTGCTTTACGCGGTACCACCCTTTTTCCCACCTACGCTCTATAAGCTCCGGTGGGCAAGGTCTTAAAACCTTTTTACCAACGGATTAAAAAAATCCGTCAGCTCGCCCCGTTAAAAAATATTTAACGGGGTAAAGATTAAAACCACTTTTACCGACTCTGACCCCTTCGACTACGCTCAGGGCGACATCAGTTAGCCTATGGTTACGGAGGCTGCCGGGTTGCCACTAATGCAACAACCACCCTTTCCAGCTTTACTGGAAAAATTCAGGCCCAACCCCCGCTTAAGTTTTTTGCTTTGCCAAAAATTTTGGCGGGGACCCAAATAGGTTTTATAATTTTTAAACTACTAAATATATAATAGCACAATAAAAAATCTTGTCAAGCATTGACAATCCACCAAATTTCTCCTATAATCTAAATGTGAAATAAATAATTTTTATATTATTTTATTATTTTATTTTTAAGTACTTTAACCTTATGCCTCTAATCCCAACAGTTATAGAAAAAGAGGGCCACATAGAACGGGCCTATGATATATATTCCCGCCTTTTAAAAGACCGGATTATATTTTTAGGCGAACCCATAAACGACCACGTGGCTAATATTATTATTGCCCAATTTTTGTTTTTAGACGCGGAAAGCAAAGACCGGGACATTAAATTTTATATAAATTCTCCGGGCGGATCCGTCACATCCGGCATGGCGATTTATGACACCATGCAATATGTGAGGTCCGACGTTTCCACTATCTGCGTAGGCATGGCCGCTTCCATGGGCGCGACTTTACTGGCGGCCGGAGCTAAGGGGAAAAGATTTGTCCTGCCTAACTCGGAAATTATGATCCACCAGATTATGGGCGGAGCCGAGGGCCAGGCCACGGATATTAAAATCAGAGCCGAGCATATTTTAAAGATCAGGGATAAGATGAATAAAATTCTGGCTTTTCATACCGGACAAAAAATTACTACGATTGAAAAAGATACTGACCGCGATAGATTTATGGATGCGGAAGAAGCAAAAAAATATGGAATCATTGATAAAATAATTACGAAGTAAAAATAAAACAAAAAAACGGCATCGCTAAACGCCGTTTTTTTGTTTTACCTGCCTCGCTATTGCGGACCGCTTCAGGCGTGATATAATATAATTATCGGCCAATAATGGCTGAAAAAACATGGGGGATCCCGAAATGAAGTACAAACTGTCGCAGAATTTCCCGAATCCGTTCAACTGATGCTCCTCCAGTGCGTAATGGGGTTAGACTTGCTAAACGTGAGTCTGCCCCTTTTTTTATTTTTCCCGTAAATTTTTACCATAAAATACACCCCTTTACAAATCCTAAATCTTATGCTAAGATAATTTTACAAACTTAAATTATTAATGAAAGATTGTTGTTAGGAAAAAGGAATAATTTTAAAAAATTTTTTCCAATAGTTACCGGACAAACTCAATAATTTTGTGAAAATAACTAATTACTCTAGAATATTCTCTGGAACAAAAATTAAAAAATCGTTTGTCAGCCTTAAGAGTTTAAGGCTTATTGGGTTGCGAAAAAATAGTTAAATAGAGCCTCCTAACAACAGAATTAAATTCTATGGAATATGTAATTTACCTTATTCTGGCTGTAGGCGGTTTTTTTGTTGGCTATTGGCTGAGAAAAAAGAAAGCTTTAGGCCAAATTGGCAGCGCCGAATCCAAAGCGGAAAAAATCCTTAACGAAACCAAAACGAAGCAAAAAGAACTGATGCTTCTTGCCCAGGATAAAGCTTTAAAAATTATTGATGAAGCGAAGAGAGAAGAAAACCAGCGCCGGCGGGAAATAAACGACCTGCAGACCAGACTGGAAAAAAGAGAAACTGCTTTTTCCCAAAAATTGCTTGAATTGCAGGAGAAGCAGCAGCAGCTTTTTGACAAAGTCAATCGAGTAGAAGAAGTAAAAGAAAAAATAAAGCAGATCAAGGAAGAGCAGATGGCGAAGCTAGAAAAAATCGCCAAGATGACAAAAGATGAGGCCAGAGAAGTCTTATTAAAGAACGTGGAAGAAAAGATGAAAGAAGATTTGCTCGCCCGCATTAATAAATTAGAAAAAGAAGCGAGCGAGACAATAGATGAAAAAGCTAAAGATCTAATGGCGGGAGCGATGCAACGCCTGGTTTCTTCCTACACTCCGGAAATAACCACTACTACAGTTGATCTGCCGAATGATGAGATGAAAGGCCGGATTATCGGCCGGGAAGGACGGAATATAAAGGCGATTGAGCAGATAACCGGCGTAGAAATTATTGTTGATGATACGCCTAACGCCATCACGGTTTCCGGTTTCTCCCCGATTAGGCGCCATATTGCCAAACGGGCTTTAGATTATTTAATTAAAGACGGCCGGATTCATCCGACTAAGATTGAAGAAGCGATTGAAGAAGCTAAAAAAGAGCTGGCTCTGGATATTAAAAAAGCCGGCGAAGAGGCAATGTATGAAATCGGAGTGGCCGGGCTTGACCCAAAATTAGTCCAAATCATCGGTCGTTTGAAATACCGCTCCAGTTACGGACAAAACGCCCTTAGCCATTCCATTGAAGTGGCTCATCTCTCCGCTCTTTTGGCGGAAGAGTTAAAAGCCGACGTGACCTTGGCTAAAAAAGCCGGGCTACTTCATGATATTGGCAAAGCCGTTGACCATGAAGTCCAGGGCACCCATCCGGAAATCGGCCGGGACATTGCTAAAAAATTCAACCTGCCCCAGGAAGTTATTGACCCGATTGAAACCCATCATGAAGACCATCCGCGCGGCCTAACCGCCGTAATTGTTAAGGTGGCGGATGCGATCTCGGCGGCCCGTCCAGGAGCCCGCTATGATACTTACGAACGTTATATCCAGCGCCTGGAAGAACTGGAAAAAATCGCTACTTCATTTCCGGGAGTGGAAAAATCCTATGCTATTCAGGCTGGCCGCGAAGTAAGGGTTTTTGTCATGCCGGAAGAAATTGATGATCTGGCCGCCCATAATTTAGCCCGCGACGTTGCCAAAAAAATTGAAGCCGAATTAAAATATCCGGGAGAAATAAAAGTTAATGTTATTAGAGAAATGCGGGTAACGGAATACGCGAGATAAATTTTATCGTAGAGACGCATGGCCATGCGTCTCTACTAAGTGCATTTAAATTATATGCTAAATATCCTCTTTATCGGCGATATCAATGGCAAAATCGGGCGAAAAGCAGTTGCTAAAATTTTGCCTAAATTAAAAAAGTCTGAAAAAATAGATTTTGTTTTTGCCAATGCGGAAAATGCCGCCCATGGCACTGGCGTGACCGAAGATACATTAAAGGAACTGGTGGAAGCGGGCGTTGATTATTTTACCAATGGCGACCATGCTTTTGATAAAATTAAACAAATTGGCTGCTACGATGAACTCCCTGTCCTGCGCCCAGCCAATTATTCAGATGATATTCCCGGGCAAGGATATGCTGTCATAAAAAAAGGAAAATACAAAATACTGCTGATAAACCTTATCGGCCGGGTATTTATGGCAGCTGATTATGACTGCCCTTTTAGGAAATTAGACGAAATTCTGGCTAAGTTTGCAAAAAAAGATATGTCTGCTATAATTATTGATATACACGCTGAGGCTACTTCGGAAAAAATTGCTTTAAAGCATTACCTTGACGGCCGAGCCAGTGCAGTTCTTGGAACTCATACGCATATTATGACAGCCGACGCAGAGGTTTCTGGTCAGGGCACGGCTTATATAACGGATATCGGCATGGTTGGCTTTGCTGACGGCTGTATCGGGCTTGACAAGGAAGGTATTATAAAAACCTTTTTAACCCAGATGAAACAACCACACTCCATCCCGGAAAACGGGCGGGCAATCTTTAATGCCGTTTTAGCTGAAATTAATCCTAAAAACGGAAAAGCTAAAAAAATCAAACCAATAATCAAATTAATAGAAATTAAATAATTACATTTATAAAATTAACAGGAATTTTATGAATAAAGCAGGATTAATTGAAAAAATATCTGCTGAAGCAGATGTGCCCAAGAAGAAAGCTGAAAATATGGTTGAAACCCTGGTAAAAACCATTGTTGAAGAATTAAAAGCCGGGGGAGAAGTAACGATTGCCGGTTTTGGTACGTTTTTGGCCAGGACCCGCCATGCCCGGGGAGGCGTTAATCCGCAAAAGCCGTCAGAACGAATAAGAATCCCGGAGGTGAAAGTGGCTAAATTTAAGACCGGCAAAAATCTAAAAGACGCTTTAAAGGGAAAAATATAATTTTTATAGGTTAAAATAATAAAAAACAGTCCCGAGGACTCGGGATTGTTTTTTATTTTTAAGTTGGTGCACCGTGCTGGAATCGAACCAGCAACCTTATCCTTAAGAGGGATCTGCTCTACCAATTGAGCTAACGGTGCGTAATTAACAATTAACCGTTAACTGTTAAAAGTCAAAAGTTAATTGTTATTACCCGTGGCTGGGGAGAGGCTTGAACTCTCGACCCCGAACAAGAGCTTTGCTCTTTACGGGGTAAACCTTAGCGTTACTTGCCCCGTCACAAATTTATCATAATACTTGTTTGGTAGCGGCGGGTGGAATTGAACCACCGACCTAAGCGTTATGAGTGCTTCGCTCTAACCACTGAGCTACGCCGCCAGATAAAAAAATATTCTTTTATATAACACCTATATTTGTGACGGGGTGAAAGTGCTACGCTCTAACCAGCTGAGCTACCCAGCCCTGTTAATTTTAGATTGCAGATTTTCGATTTATGATTTTAATTTTTAGAACTAATTTTTGTTTTTATTCCCAAAATTGTGCCCAGACCTATGCCCAAAGCGTAGACTATAATTGCGGTTAGACTTCTTTGCCTGTCAAGTTGGGTCAAAATATTATAAAGCACTAGCATTGTCACTACAGTTACGGCAAAAGAAAGAACGGCAGCATAAACAGCTTTTTCTTTAGCTATAAATCGCCAGTTAAGAGTCAGCAAGAAGTCTTGCAAGACGCCTGCCAAAAAATAAATAATAAGATGATAATCCATAGTCACTGATTTATTTTTGATTTCTCTGTCTCCTGCACAAAGTGCACCCGGCAGGACTCGAACCTGCAACCCCTTGGTCCGAAGCCAAGTACTCTATCCAATTGAGCTACGAGTGCTAATTTAAAAAACTCCCCGAGGAGTTCAAAATTATGTTAGCATGTTTTTAAATAAAAAACAACCCCCCGAGTACTCAAGACTATCTTTTTTTTCTCCATCTTATTTAAATATTCTCCTCTAAAAATTCCCTCATCTCTTTTTCTTTCTCTTCTGCCATTTCTTTTGTCTCCGCCTCAATCGTAATCCGCAATAACGGTTCGGTATTGGACGGCCGGATATTAAGCCACCAATTATCATATTCAACGGTTAAGCCGTCTAGTTCATCCTGCTGGCCGTCTTTAAATTTCTCCCGGGCCGCGGCAATTATCTCCTCAGTTTTTTCTGTTTTCATATTAATCTCATCCAAACGGTAATAAGGATTTAGCCCAACCACAATTTCTGAAAGCTTCCTGCCCTCTTTAGAAATCAAAGCTAAAAGAATCATAAAGGCAATAAAGCCGGAATCAGCATAATAATTATCCCGAAAACAGTAATGGGCCGAAACTTCTCCACCCATAATGCCGCCACCGTCTTTCATGGCTTTAGCCACGTTCACAAAACCAACTGGTGCGCGTAAAGGTCGGCCGCCCCATTCCTTTACCTTTTCCCGAACTGCCCGGCTGCAAATAGCGTTGTAAGCTATACCGGCGCCAGGCTCTTTCTCTAAAAAATATTTAGCCAAAACTAATAAAGTGGTATCCGCCTGAATAAATTCTCCTTTTTCATCAACAAAAAATAATCGGTCAGTATCCCCGTCCATTATTATTCCAAAATCAGCTTTTTCTTCCTGAACTTTTTGGGAAATCTGCACCTTTGATTCAGGCAGTAACGGATTAGAAGGATGGGCCGGAAAATTTCCGTCAAGCTCAAAATTCAAAGGAATGAGCTGACAGGGCAATTTGGGAAAAAGCAAGGGCATAATTTTTCCCGCCATGCCATTGCCCGCGTCAACCACAATTTTAAAAGGTTTTATCTTTTTTATATCAGCAAAAGAAAGAATATGTTTTAAATAATCGGAAATTATATCCCTCTCTTTAATTTCACCCCTTGGATCTTTAGAACTAAAGCTTTTGCCATGCAAGAATTTATATAATTCGTTACCTCGTATCATAGCCGTACCCTTATCTCTTACTACCATCTTAAAGCCATTATACTCTTTCGGATTATGCGAAGCCGTTACCATTATTCCGCCGTCGTATTCATAATATCCGGTAGCAAAATAAACGGCGTCAATCGGCATAAGACCGATATCATCAACATCCACACCCTGGTCAATTAAGCCGGCGGCAAAACTTTCCCCTAATTTATCAGAGCCGATTCTCATATCCCGACCGATTACCACCTTTTTTACACTAGTTAAATTAGCATACGCTTGCCCGGCCAAAAAAGCGGTTTCTTCATTTATCTCCTCAGGATAAATTCCGCGAATATCATAAGATTTAAAAATTTTTGGATTTATGACCATAAATTTATTTTTATCTATTTATATGGGTAATCTTATCCTATTTTTATTAAAAAAACAAACTTTTAAATTATTAGAAGCTATAAGGATATTGAATAAAAGCAAAAAATACAAAGCGGACTTCTTAAAGAAGCCCGCTTTTTTCATATATAAATTTTATTTAAGCTTTTCGGAAAGCAAGCCAAATTCCTCCCAGCCCCCACCAAAGCGCGACTAAAGTCAGGATCCAGCCAACAAAAGGTATGGAGAAAATAAACCAGCATATTACGATACCAACAATCATGGCCCAAATTAAAGGATCTTTTTTCTTCTTCCATAATTTCTCTAATATGCTCCGGCCAATCATAATGCCAGCTAAAATTTTAGCTATAAACAAAGCGATTATCCAAACGCCAAGTAAAATTAAGGCTAAAGGAATACCAATTAAAGTGAAAATCAAGAGGATGGCAATAATCGGAGTTAAAAACATAATCACTGCCCCCCAACCAATAGACGCCCCGACTTTCTCAAGCATCTTATTGGTTAATTCTATAATCTGCTTGCGCCATAAACTAATTAAAACTAAGCCGACTACTAAAGCGGCAAAAATAGAATATAATTTTCCCCAGAACCAGCCGACAAACATAAATTTTCGAGCTTTTTCCACTTTGGGCAAATTATGCTTAACTTCGCCGGCAATCGTGGTTTTTTCGGAAATAACCGCTTCGTTATTCCCGGTGTAAGTTAAATTGCCGCCGATTTTGGCATCATCAGAAATAGATAAAAGCTCGCTTTTATCTTCATAACTAAGTCCTTTCTTTTCAGCGCGTATTTTGTCTTTAAGCCTTACTCTTACATCCCCGCCTATCTCTCCGGTAATTGTAATCTTAGGCCCGGCGCCATATAAATCACCGCCGATTTTACCTCTTATTTCCGCTGTTGCTCCGGCCATAAGCATGCTCCAGCCCACTTCTGCGTTTTTATCTAAAATAATAGAAGCGCCAAAAGCATTAACGTTGCGGGCAATACTCCCTCCTAAATTAATAGAGTTCCCGGCAACCCTGACATTGCCGCCAATCTGGCCTTTGGTGTTGATTGACTGACCGGCGCAGATAACATCACCGTCCACTTTCCCGTTGATATTGATTGACTGCCCGGCGCAAATAACATCGCCCTTAATAGTTCCGTCAACCGTAATATTGGCTGCCGCCGCGTAAAGATTGCCCTCAATAACTTCGCCTTCGGCAACATAGACCGAATCCCCGGTTTTTACCGCAAACGCTTTGGCTCCCAAGGGCAAAGCCAAAAGGAAAATAAAAGAAAAAATAATCGCTAATCTTGTTTTTGCCATAATTTTATAATTAAGTATTATATATTCTATTATAAACCATAACGCGAAAAAAATAAAACTATGGTTTTTTAAAATGACGCCTCTCCGAATTTCCATTCAACCTTATCACCGGCTTTTAATTCAAATTTATCCGCGGCCACTTGGGCAAATCTGTCATTCACATAGTATGTCCAGTATTTATTGTCTGAGCCATTTTTTTTATCTCCAATCGTCTCAATAAAAACGCCCAGGCTATAACTTTTCGTCTCTAAAATAAGCGCCTGCTCTTCTGCTCCTTTCTGTAAAAGATCAAAAACAGTCATCCCATCTTTAAATTTTACTTCCAGCTTTTTTATCTCTTCCTGGCCAAAATCAATGATCAGAGAAACTTTTTCTGCTTCGTAAACATTTTCTATTGCTTGCGTTTCTTCCTCTTTATAATTTAAATTTTGTTCTGTCTCAACCTTATCTTTTATAACCGGCTCTTCTTGTTCTTGAGAAAATTTTTCTCGCGAGCAACCAAAAAGTAAAACAGAAATTAGAATTAATAATATAAATACATTTTTTTTCATAATTTTATATTTCCGTCTTCTTAACTCCGCTATAAGCAATGGCCCGGATAATATCCCAGTCCATTGCTACGGTCGGTAAATAATTATAAACTTCAATAAAAGCGCGGATACCAACGCGTTCTGAATCTAAATTGCGTTTTTCAGGACGCAAACCATAAGCAATCATCTCAACCGCTGTTTTATCACTGGAATTATCCATATCAACGTCTCTTTCATAAACTTTTTTAAACTCTATCTTGGCTTTATCTTCGGCTTGTAAATTAATTTCATCAGGCAATATCTTGCTACCGATCTTTATTACATCCTCCCATTCAGCCTGCGTGCTCGGCAATTTATTAAAAGAAGACTTATAAGAATTTAATACACCCGCTCGCTCGCCCGCGCCTAAATTTTGCGTATTTTTAGTCCCATATACCACAAAGTTAGTAACAGCATTAATATGCTCGCCGCTTAATTCTTCTAGATCTTTTATCAGCGGTTTAGTATATTTATTTACTCCTTCTTTTTCTTTAACTAAATCCCGCTTAGCCCCGACATCAGCTACTATTAATTCTACCTTGCTGAAATAAATCATGTCAGCATCAATAATATTTTCAACCGGTTGGGAAGTATCGGGATTTTCAATTTTTACGCCTAGAACTTTTTCTTCTTCGATTTCTTTTTTAATTTCCTCTTCCTCGGGGGCATTGCTCTTCTCTTCTTGATCCTCAACACAGATTCTTTTTCTTTTGCTTTCCTGCTCCGTTGTTAAGGCGCAATTAGCAGGTGTTAATGATAAAACATTGCGGTACTGCCAGCCATTAACACAAGCATTTTGCCACTCATCATATTCTACGCTAGCACAAGAAGTGGGGGAAATAAAACCGCCGCCCCCGGTTGAAACTGGAGCTAAGATTTCCACCTCTATTTCATTACTGAAGACAAACCCATCTTTTTTAGAAAATAAATTATAGCTGCCACTTGGCAAAACTGTTACTACCTGCCCAGAGCTATTAGTTAAATAACTTTGGTCAGCGCCATTAACAGTTGCTCCAGCTAATGCCAACCAGGACTGGCCGTCAAAATATTCAACCGTAATAGTAATGCTTTCGCTATAATTTAAAGTAGTATCACTTACTGATAATTTTGTTGGCTTGACCGGAAAACTTTTACCAGCTAAAGCGATAACCGCATAAGGGGTCATCGCCTTATTATTATATTCTGACTCGCCCGCTATCCACCAAAATCCTCCATCGCCTGCATCCTGCAAAGATTGCAAATGGGTAATAGGACTATTTTCTCCCTTAGTCCAGCTGGCTGGATCTTGTCCGACTTTGTTTAAAGCCCAAATTACCCAGGCATCAGAACCGGAATCGCTGTCAGTCCCCCATAAGCTATTGGGGTCATAAGGAAAACCGCCGTCATTATTCTGAGTTGACTGTAAATATGCTAAAGCGTCAACAATAGAAGATTCAACCACGCTGACACCAGCTTCTACTAAGGCTATTATAGCTGCAGCTGTGTCATTAGTGTCGCTAGTATCACTCCCCTCGCTAATAGAATATCCCCAACCGCCGTCATCATTTTGATTATCTAATAAAAACTTTTTTGCCGCTACGGCTTCAGTTGAGTCAGCTTGATAAATAGAAGCTAGCGCTAGAATCGACCAAATGTCATCATTAAGTAAAGTAGCGTCTCCCATCTGATTATTGTTATAATAAGTTTTGAGCTTAGCCACGTAATCCTGATTAGGATAAGTGCGTGGATCTTCGCCCAAGGCCGTGATTGCTAGGATGGGAGCGCAATAATCAATAGCATTTTCACTATTAATGTTTTTTAGATGATCACCGGTTAAACCTGATTCTCCGGTAGCCACTAGAGCCATGGTTTTCCAAGCGCTATTATCTTTAGTTCTAAGATAATTAACAGCAGCATCGACATCTACTCCCGCTGACACAAAATTTGGTAGAGACATCGCTGTTAAGACCATCAACCCCATTAAAAAATTTTTTGCTTTCATAAAATAAAATTCCACCCTTCGAGTGGAATAAAAAATAATACACCATTCCTTACTCGAAGATTAGTGTTAATAAATAAAACGGTATTCTGGCTCTCCCATCCCAAAGTACTTCGGGACGAAATTACAGTTGCGGTACAGCCCCGGATTTTCACCGGTGTTTCCCATTAAATAACTATTATAATTATATTATAGGCTTTAAAATCTTTTGTCAAGAATTAGGTACACCCCCAGGCCGAGCATGAGGGCTTGTTTTAAAACTTTAGATTCTATGTCGCTTCGTCTCGCCCCTCGGAGTCCCGCAGTATTGCGGGACGGAGTGGGGTCAAACTTCCTTAGAATAAGTCCCGCCAATCTTGTTTTTGTGGTAAAATTATGGTTAAGTATATAAATATTAATATTGTATTAAGCTGGCATGGAAAAAGCAATAAAAGAAATAATAAAATTAAATATAAAATCAAGGGACGAATTGACCGCGGCTAAGAGAAAAATCGCGAAGAAATTTAAAATTGGCATTCTGCTAAACTCTGATATTCTGAAAGAATATAAAAATCTTATTAAGCTAGGCAAATTAAAACCCAAGCCGGCTTTAGAAGAGATACTTCGTAAAAAGGCCGTAAGAACCTTATCCGGAATCGCGCCCGTAGCGGTCTTAATTAAGCCCTATCCCTGTCCGGGCAAATGCGTTTATTGCCCGAGCGAAAAAGGGGTACCGCAAAGCTATTTATCCAATGAGCCGGCGGTAATGCGAGCAATCCGCTGTAATTATAATCCTTATAAGCAAGTGCAACTTCGCTTAAGAGCTTTAGAAGCCAACGGCCATGAACCAAATAAAATTGAATTGATTGTTATTGGCGCTACCTGGTCGGTTCTGCCGGATAAATATAAATACTGGTTTATAAAAGAATGCTTTCGGGCAGCGAATGATTATAATAAAAATAAAAAATTAAAAATTAAAAATAAAAAACTAGTACCTAATATCAAAGTTCTAAAAAAAGAATTGCTCAAGGAACAAAATAGGAATGAAAAGACTAAATATAGAATCATCGGCCTAACTTTGGAAACCCGGCCAGACTATATCAATGAAAAAGAATTGTGGCAGATGCGGGAACTGGGATGTACGCGGGTGGAGTTAGGCGTGCAGGCGCTTGATAATAAAATTTTAAAATTAAACAAACGGGGCCATGGCATAGCCGAGATTACAGAAGCCACAAAACTTCTCAAAAATTTCGGATTTAAAGTAACCTATCATATTATGCCCGGCCTGCCCGGTTCCACCCCGGGAAAAGATTTTAAAATGTTTAGCCAACTTTTTTCTGATGAGCGCTTCCAGCCGGACCAGATTAAATTTTATCCCACGGTAGTTACCCATGGCAGTTTATTATATAGATGGTGGAAAGCCGGTAAATACAAACCGTATACGGACAAACAACTGCAAAATCTTATTATAAAATGTAAAAAAGTAATCCCTCCTTATGTAAGAATCATTCGCCTTATTCGCGATATTCCCAAAGAATCAATCATGGCCGGAAATATTATTACTAACCTGCGGCAGGTTATGAAAGACAAAGGCGTAAAATGCAGATGCATCCGTTGCCGGGAAGTCGGAAACCAAAAATTTAAAATAAAAAATGCAAAATTAGCAATTAAAAAATATAAAGCTTCTGGAGGACAAGAATATTTTATCAGCTACGAAAGCAAAGATAAAAAAATTCTCTATGGTTTTTGCCGCCTGAGATTGGGTGATACGGCTATTATCCGCGAACTGCATGTTTATGGCGAATTGGTGCCGGTGGGAAACGCAAAAAAAATTCAGCATGCCGGCTTAGGTAAAAAATTAATGTTAGAAGCTGAAAAAATCGCCAAAGATTGTAATTTCAAAAAAATTGCGGTAATATCGGGAATAGGGGTAAGAGAGTATTATAAAAAATTAAGCTATAAATTAAAAAATACCTACATGGAAAAAGTATTTTACCGAATTTGAAAATAGGACCACTAAAGAAGGTATTATTGCCAAAGATGCCGACTGGCTGGAAGTTGGCTTTTCAAGCCAAAGAATATCTGGATTCAGGAAACCCTTCAATAAAAGATTGGATTAACAATATTGAAAGAAGTATGAGAACGAAATCGGCCAGATTAGTAATTGAAAAAATGGTTGCAGCGATTGAGTCGGACTGCCTGATACCAATTTAAAAGTTTGGTCTTTGTTTTACTGTTTGAGCAATTTTTATTGAAAGAATTTATTAAATTATGGAAATTAAAAAATGAAATTAAAAATAAGCGGGAACAACTAAAAATTATAGTTGACATAAAAGAAATTGAAAAATTTATGAATTAATATGGATCGGGAAAAATTTTACAACCAGTCAGAAAAATATTTTGATGTTTTAAGAAATCAGCCGGCTGAATATTTCCGGGAGTATATAAATTTCGCCCAGCATTATTTAAAAAAAATAAAATTAAAATTTTAGATATCGGCTGCGGCACCGGACAATCGTCCTATTATTTGGCGGAAGCCGGCTATGAGGTAACCGGTTTTGATTACAGCCATAGATTCATTTGTCACGCAAGAAAAAATTATTCCAATATTGAATTCAGGCTGGGTTCGGCCGAAAAAATGCCATTTTTAGACAATAGTTTTTCCGCTATTTTATCCTATAATGCCATAGAGCACTTTGCCGATGCGGCAGCCAGCTTGGCTGAAATGAAAAGAGTAGTCAGCCCCGGAGGCCTCATAATAATCCAGACCCCGAATTTACTTAGCCCAAAATTACCCCTTGCTTCAATCAGATTGGGAGGCCTTACCTTCGAAGGCCAAAAAAATTTGGCACAATTAATTTTAATGTCCGCACAAAACGCTTTTTTGCTGATTAAAAAATCAATTTTTAAAAAAGGCGAGATTGAAAAGAGAAAGCCGAATTATAATTATTCATTTCCCGATAATGACGCGACAAGTTATGCCAATCCCGTGGATATAAAAATAATTTTAGAAAAATTAGGTCTGCAGATTGTTTCTTATCAAAAATTTGACCACTTGTCTGACAGCAAAAACATTTGGCAAAAAATTTTAGCAAAATTTTTTCCAAGCGCTATGGGCATAATCAGGATTGTGGCCATGAAAAAGCTTATAAAAATAGCTTTTGTCAATATTACCAAAACCGGCGATATTATACCGCCTTTGGGCGCGCTGTCAATCGTAAGTTATCTATTGGAGAAGAAGGAAATTGAGGAAAAGAATATTATTTTTTTAGACGAGAATTTGCATGATATAAAAAAAGAATTATTTAACCATAAGCCGGATATTATTTTTATTTCCGCCATGACAATATCATATAATGATGCGATTGATTTGGCTCAATGGGTAAAAAGAAAGAATATAAAAGCCCAGATGCTGATTGGCGGAGTTCATATTTCTACGGCTCCTTTATCTTTGCATAAAGCTTTTTCTTTAGGAGTTATCGGCGAAGGCGAAATTACTGTGTTAAAGCTTCTCCGGCTTTATAAAAAAGTTGGAAATTTCAACAGAGTAGAATTAAAATCAATAAACGGATTGGCATTCCGCGACGGTGAGCGAGTATGTCTTACAGGTGCCAGACAATTGTTGGATGATTTGAATAATTTGCCCGCTCTTAGATGGGATTTGTTGCCGGATAAATATTTTAGTGAAAAAGGGCTTATTATCGACAATGAATTTAAAATCGCGAAAATCGGCCATATTATGACGTCCCGCGGTTGCCCTTACCGATGCGTTTTCTGCTCCGCTTCGGCATATTGGCAAAAATTTCGCCAATTTTCTGCAAAGAGAGCGGTTGAAGAAATTGAACGGCTGCATAAAAACCATGGCGTTACGGTAATAAATATTTGGGATGACATGTTCGCGGTCTCCAGGGAAAGATTAAAGCAATTTAAGGATGTTCTTAAAGAAAAAAATCTGCTTGGCAAAATTAAATTTAACATTCAGGCGAGAACCGATGTAATTGACGAAGAAATATGCGGATTATTTAAGGATTTGGGAATATATTCGGTCGGCTTTGGCTTTGAAAGCGGCAGCAAGCGAATTTTATCTTATTTGAAAAAAAATAGTTCCAGCCCGCAGGTACATAAAAAAGCAGTAATGCTTCTGGATAAATATGGCATCTATATTTCCGGCAGTTTTATGCTGGGCAACCCCGAAGAAAGCCGGGAAGATTTGGCGAAAACAATAAATTTTATGGACTGGATATCAAAAATAAAAAATGTATACAGGATTTGGTATGGATTAACCACTCCCTATCCGGGTACTGAACTTTGGAATTTATTATACCCCGAAATTGATTATAAAAATTTTAATTGGAAAAAATTGGATATCCTGCATACTCGTTTTTCCGATAGAGCGCCCGAAGCGTTTTTCAAATTAAAAGCAACCCAGAAAGAATTCGTCTACTTTTGGCAAGAGGCGGGGAAAATCGTCAGCCGGCTTGAAAAAGCAAACCGGAATAAAATGCCGGGAGCCTATAGATTGCTTGACCGGCATGAAAATAAATATATTGTAAATCGCTTTAAAAATTTTTCTTTAAAACAAAAAATAATGAAAGCATTTTATCGGCCGGATAAAGCGATTAAAGTAGCCTTAATTTTTTTACAGAACAAATTTTTTAAACAGTACCTATAAATTAAGTCAACCCCGGCTAAAATCAGACAAAATTTGTCAGTTTTACTGAAGGAGAACCGTTTTATCCTGACTTTGTTCTGTTTTTAATAGAGAAGAAAACAAAACAAAAGGTTGTATATCAGATTTTCGTTGAACTAAAAGGCGATCAATTTTTAGACACACAAAATACTTTTGAGCAATCAAAAGAAGGCTGGAAGCGAAAGCTATTGATTGAAATAGAAAAAAGTCATACTGTTGATTTGAAGTTAGAAAATAAAAATTTTCGTTTGATTGGTTTGCCTTTTTTCAATGAGGGACAAGTCAATGGCGCATTACAAGAAAAATTTGAAGAAGTGTTTAATAAGCAGTCGTTAAACAATATATAAATATGGAATCTTGGCTTCGCGGCATTCACCCCCTTGCCCCCGTTCATCTCGCGCAAGCCAGCCCGCCTGCCAAGTAGTGCGAGGCGGCCAAGGCAAGAGCGTTGCAGGCAGGCCTCTGCCCTTCGCCCAAAACAAAAAAAATCAAATTTTCTTTTCGCTCAACAAAAATTTAGATATTCTTAATTGTTAAACAAACTAATCCTTAAATAATTTATTCACACCAACTATATGCCAAAAATAATAATTGCTTCCGGGCCGGTTATCGTGGAGGGTGGTAAAATCCTCTTAAACAAACACGGCGATACGCCTTTTTGGAAATTTTGCGGCGGCCGGGTGGAAAACTATGAAGATAACTTAATAGACAATGCTAAAAGAGAAGTAAAAGAAGAAATGGGAATTGATATAGAGATTCTGGACCAGGAGCCATTTATAACTTTTACCAGAAAAGAAAAAGAAGGAGAAATGATTGATATTATCTTGGTCCATTTTCTGGCCAAAAGAAGCGGCGGGATAAAACCGGGCGAGGATATAAGTAAATGGGACTGGCTGGATATAAATAATTTGCCCGAAGACTTAGGGCCGAATATTCTGCTGGCTTTAAAATACTTTGGATTTATTAAATAACCTCTGTCATTGCGAGTCCCGAAGCCTCGGGACGAAGCAATCTCTGGTTAACTGAAAATAACAAAAAAATTAAAAAATAATATGATAGATAGACAAATAATTTTTTGGCGCTGGCTAACTCATTTCTGGGGTTTACTCACCGCAATTATCTTTGTTTTAACTTTTTTTAATAAAATAAACGCAAATTTCATATTAGAAACAATTACGATTATTTATATCGCCGTATTATCAATTTATACGTCTAGCAAAGAAATAAAAAGATGGAGCAAAAACAATTTTTTTTCTAAACACAAAGGTGAACTCTTTATTGTTATTTATACTATCATATTATTAATTTTTATATCTCTTTGTCTAATCGAACCGACTAAATATAATATACCTAAAGAATTCACAACCACCTATTTAGCAATTTTAGGAATTTTCGCGATTAGCTTAAACTCTAAATATTTAAAAAGGAAATAGAAAAATTTCCTACACTTACTAGAACCTCCGATTTGGGGGCTCAACCCCCAACTTGGGGGTTGAGCCCCTGTAGGATATTAAAATCTAGGTGACCGACTCCCAACTTGGGGAACGGACCCTTTTTTCGTTCCTTTTTTATCCCTTCTTTTTTTGACAAAAAATTATATAAAGCATATTATAAAAATACCACTGTTCATTATAATAGCTTAATATCGACTAACTAATAAAGCAAAAATTTCTTTTTTAGTGATTTAAAATTTTCAAAACCACCCCCTACCCCCTCCTAACTTTAGGAGGGGGAAACAGGAAAAAATGTTTTAGTTTAGTTCCCCTCCTTAGATAAGGAGGGGCCAGGGGTGGTCTGATAACTAAAGTAATATAGCCTCTATTAAGTTCATTTATAAAACTTAACTAATATAATTCACTCTTAAAACTAAACATATGCTCTACTATAAAAATTTATCCAGCCAGGACCCGGAAGTTTTTTCCTCTGTCAAAAAAGAAATGGAGAGGCAGAGCGAGGAGATGGAATTAATCGCTTCGGAAAATTATGTTTCCAAAGCGGTCCTGGAAGCTATGGGCACGGTTTTAACCAATAAATACAGTGAGGGCTATCCGGGCCACCGCTATTACGGCGGCAACCAAATTATTGATGAAGTGGAAAACATTGCTATAGAGCGGGCAAAAAAATTATTTTCCGCCGAGCATGTTAATGTCCAGCCCCTTTCCGGCTCACCCGCCAATGCCTCGGTTTATATGGCTTTTATAAAACCCGGCGATAAAGTTTTAGGTTTAAGGCTGGATCATGGCGGGCATCTTTCCCACGGCCATCCCATAAATTTTTCCGGGATGCTTTATAATTTTGTCCAATACGAAGTAGATATAGACACTGGCCGGGTCAATATGGAAAAAGTCAGAGAGATCGCTTTACGGGAAAAGCCGAAAATGATTGTCGCCGGCTATAGCGCTTATTCACGGGAAATTGAATGGCAGAAATTTCAAGATATTGCCGATGAAGTCGGGGCTTATTCCTTTGCTGATATCGCCCACACCGCCGGATTAATCGCGGCTGGCCTGATGAATAATCCGGTGCCGATTTTTGACGTTGTTTCCACCACCATTCACAAAACCCTGCGCGGGCCCAGAGGAGCCATGATAATGTGCAAGGAAAAATACGCCAAACAAGTTGACCGGGCGGTTTTCCCCGGCATGCAGGGCGGACCGCACGACCATATTCAGGCGGCCAAAGCCGTGGCTTTTGGCGAAGCTCTAAAGCCGGAATTCAAAGAATATGCCAAACAGGTTATGGTTAATGCTAAAATATTGGCGCAGGAATTTTTAAATATGGGCTATAAAATAGTTTCCGGCGGCACGGATAACCATTTAATGGTAGTAGATATGACTTCCAAAGGTTTAAACGGGAGAGAAGCCGAGGATGTTTTAAATAAAGTCGGGATTTCTGTAAGCCGCTCCACGATTCCTAATGACCCGAATCCGCCCATGAAGCCTTCAGGCGTGAGATTTGGCACACCCGCCATTACCACCCGTGGCATGAAAGAGGGAGAAATAAAGCAAATCGCCAAATGGGTTAATGAAGCGCTAGAGCATAAAAATGAAGAAGAAGTTTTGGATAGAATTAAAAAAGAAGTAAAAGAAATGTGTCTAAAATTCCCTATCCCAAGCATTTAGTAATTGGAAAATTGTAATTAGTAATTAGTAATTTGGAAATTGAAATTTTTTATATCATAGATTGCACGTTCCACGTTATGCGTTATGCGATATGAGTTATGCAAAAATAATTGATGGCCAAAAGCTGGCTAAAAAAATTAAAGATAAAATTGTTAAAGAGATACTAGAATTAAATAACAATAAACCAGATTGCCTACTCAGACCGAATTTGGCGATTATTTTAGTTGGTGAACGAGAAGATTCAAAACTTTATGTTGATCTTAAAGAAAAAGAAGCTAAAAAGGTTGGTATAGATACTCATTTATATAAACTACCGACTAACACTTTAGAAACAAATATTTTAGAAACAATCAGCTGCTTAAATAAAGATGAACAAATTGACGCTATTTTAGTGCAACTACCTTTGCCTAAAGATTTTAATACTAATAAAATAATTAAGGCCATTGATCCCAAAAAAGACGTTGACCGCTTTCATCCGGATAATTTAAAAATCTTAATGTCTACTTGCGGGCACGATGAGGTTATGCCGCCAGTACATAGTACAGTTTTAGAAATTTTAAGGAGCATTAAATGCGACTTAAAAAATAAGGAAACTTGCATAATCGCTAATTCAGATATTTTTGGAAAAAGTCTAGCTAAGGTTTTAAGTTGTGAGGGCGCTAAAGTATCAACCTTATCGGCGAGTGATAAAAGTTTATCGGATAAAACTAAAAAGGCCGATATTTTAATAACCGCTACGGGTAAACCAAAATTTATTAAAGCCGACATGATTAAACAAGACGCAATTGTTATTGATATTGGTATAACCAAAGATAATAAAAAAGTTTGTGGAGACGTTGATTTTGAACAAGTTATAAAAAAAGCCAGCTTTGTGACGCCGGTGCCGGGCGGAGTCGGACCCTTAACGATCGCTATGCTATTTAAAAACACTTTAGAATTATATCACCGCTCAAAGCGGGACAAGTAAACAAACGAAAAATATGAGCCAATACGAACAATGTCTTGAGCAACTTGATAAAATCTGCGCCATTATAAAAAAAATGGAAAGCGGAAGCGTTGCGACGGAACTGACTTCTCACGAAGCGGAAATTTTAAAGCATCCTAACCGCACCACAGAGGTTTCTATTCCGGTCAAAATGGATAACGGGGATTTAAAAATTTTTACCGGCTACCGAGTCCAGCATTCTAACGTCCGCGGTCCTTATAAAGGCGGAATCCGTTTTCACCCGCAGGTTGATTTAAATGAAGTTAAGTCTTTAGCTTTCTGGATGACGATTAAATGCGCGGCCGTAGATCTTCCTTTCGGCGGAGCCAAGGGTGGTATAACCGTAGACCCGAAAAAATTAAGCGAAGCTGAACTGGAAAAATTAACCAGAGGCTATACTAGAGCAATTTCTAATATTGTCGGCCCGGATATTGATATTCCGGCGCCCGATCTTTATACTAATCCGCAGATTATGGCCTGGTTTATGGATGAATACAGCCGAATTGCCGGAAAAAACGTTCCTGGAGTTATAACCGGCAAACCGGTTGAAGCCGGCGGGTCTTTAGGCCGGGATACGGCCACGGCCCAGGGCGGATTTTACGTTTTAGAAGAAGTTTTAAAAAAAATACAGAAATTTTCAGGCGAAGAAAATAAGAAAGATGTAACCATCGCCGTGCAGGGTTTTGGCAATGCCGGCTATAATTTCGCCAAAATCGCTCATGACGCCAGCTACCAAGTGGTGGCGGTTTCCGATTCAAAGGGAGGAATTGCGAGCGAAGAAGGCCTTGATATAGAAAAAGTGATTGAACATAAAAATTCCAGCGGTTCAGTAGTTGACTTCCCCGACGCAAAAAATATCTCCAATGAAGAACTTCTGACTTTACCGGTAAACATTTTGGCGCCCGCCGCTTTTGAAAACGTTATTTCTATGGAAATGGTCAATAATATAAAAGCCAGCATAATTTTAGAGATTGCCAACGGTCCGATGAAAATAGAAGTTAGCGAAGCTTTGGCGGAAAAAAATATTTTAATAATTCCTGATGTCCTGGCTAATGCCGGCGGCGTAATAGTTTCTTATTTTGAATGGGTGCAAAATCTCCGGCAATATTATTGGGAGGCGGAAAAGGTCCAGACCAGATTAAAGGAAAAAATAACCCAGGCCACTAATTTAATCTGGGAAACCAAGGAAAAATATAAGGTTGATATGCGCACGGCCGCTTATATCGTCGCCGTAGAAAGGTTGCGGAAAGCGATAAAGGTGAGAGGAATATAATTTATTTTCTAAACATAAATAAAACCCGCCAAAATTTCGGCGGGTTTTAAGTTTGACAAATATAGTTTTATCATCTAATATTTTATAAAACAATCTAAAAACGCTCTTTCACAAAAGAGAGGAAAAGAGGAAAAAAATGAAAGCGACGATATTAGAGTGCGAAGAAACAGCCGAAGGGTCGGGAATATTTTTATTGGAATTTTTCCTATGGGAGGAGCGCCTAAAAGTTAAACCTGGCCAATTCATTACCCTCCAGCCGCTAAATCCGTTATCTGTAATGCGGCGGCCATTTTCGGTCTATTCGGTCCTTTCCGAAATTGGTGATCGAATTAGAATACTGCTCAGAGTCGTCGGGCCTAACACTAAAGCTTATGCAAAATTCAAGCCCAATGACCAGATAGAAATTTTCGGCCCGCGAGGCAATCCGATACCGCTTGATCCGGAAGTTAAAAATTATATTCTGGTTAGCGGCGGGATCGGCGGAGCGGCTCTAATGCCTTCGGCAAAAGAGTTGGGGCTGGGTGGAAAAACCGTAAACTTCTTACTGGGTGTAAAAGAGCCAAGGCAAATTTTCGGAGTTGAGGAGTTAAAAGGTACTGGCTGTAATTTTCAGGTAATAGCGGAAAGAGATGCCGCTAATACCGGAATGGTTACGGACTTACTGGGAGAGGTCTTAGAAAGCGACGAGGGTAAATCCACGGTAATCGCCTGCGGGCCGGTAATGATGCTTAAAAAGGTGGCGGAACTAGCTGCCGAAAGCCGCAATAAATGCCTGGTCCTGCTTGAAGAAGTCATGGCTTGCGGCGGAGTCGGTTCCTGCAAAGGTTGCGCCGTTTTTGGCAAAAACGGAACAACCAAACATGTCTGCGAAGATGGCCCGGCTTTTGACGCTTCCGAGATTGATTGGGACAGGATGATGCTTCGTTATAAAGTTACTCCTTTGGTGAGAATTAAGGAGATTCCGAGCCAAACGGAAAATCCTCTTGAAATTACCCTAATCGGCCAGAACGGAAGAATACTGAAGTTAGCAACCCCGATAATGAACGCTGCCGGCTCTTTGGCTACCAAGGCTATAAAAAAAGGCGATGTGGATATTACCCACGCCGGTGCCCTTATTACCAAAGTAGTAACGCTTGAAGGTCTCCCCGGCAATGACACTCCCCGCGTCTGCGAGGTAGCAGGAGGGATGCTTAATTCAATCGGCATGGAAAACATAGGGGTTGTGAGATTCCGTGAAGAAGATTTGCCCGAATGGTTGAGTTTTGGCTTACCAGTAATTGTCAACATCGCCGGTTTCACTATTGATGAATATGGCGAAATCTCTTACCAGCTAGCTAACACCGGGGTCGCGGCCTATGAAATTAATATTTCCTGCCCCAATGTACATGGCGGCATGGCCTTTGGCGTAAATCCTCGGCAAACTTCCAGAGTTGTGAAAGCTGTCCGTGAATCTGCACCGGACAAATTCATAATTGTCAAACTTACTCCAGCCGCAGGCATCCATATTGTTGATGTGGCTCAAGCCGCAAAAGAAGCCGGGGCTGACGCTATATCAGCCATAAACACCCTGCTTGGCATGGCGATTGATGTTTGCACCGGAAAGCCAAAAATTGGCTGGGGTTTTGGCGGTATGTCCGGGCCAGCTATTCATCCTCACGCTGTAAAAGTGGTCTACGACCTTGTTCAAGCTGATTTGGGAATTCCAACTATCGGTATCGGCGGAATTACCAATCCGGAAACAGCGGCTGAATTTTTCATGGTTGAGGCCAAAGCGGCTCAGATTGGCACCGGACTATTCTCTAATCCCAATATTATTTCAGACGTTATCCATGGATTAACAACAATCCTGGAAAAAAAGCATCTTGGCCATATCCATGATTTATCCAAAACTTTGGATATGGGTTAAAGAACAAGAAGGGTCGGCTCGGAAAGTCGACCTTTTTCTTTTGACCACAATTCTCTCGTCTGGTAATATAAGCATAGGAGCTCAGCTCCGAAGCTTCGGAGCTGAGCTCCATTATTCCATAAATTTAAAAAGAGATGCCAAATACAAATAAAAAACAACAACTCTTGGAATTGCTTAAAATCCATTACAGTTTTAAAAATTTCTG
>Ga0265596_1000405_pt1 | contig 26692 bp, 19 predicted proteins | sample saktaG_FD_190143 | JGI IMG/M metagenome (GOLD analysis project Ga0265596, IMG submission 190143) | Saline water microbial communities from Sakinaw Lake, British Columbia, Canada - sak_2013_06_06_60m | ecosystem: Environmental > Aquatic > Non-marine Saline and Alkaline > Saline ...
GTCACTATTACTCTACACCAGGCCCGCCGAGTACATTCTGGGCTGGCTAGACGCGGGCTGGTATGTGAACGCAGGCGTTCACATCGCCAAAACTGGCTCACTCACCGGTGAGAATCGGATCTTCTCGTCGCTGCCCCCAGCAGCCAAGCCCCTGTTCTACAGCTCCTTTGCATCATTAAAGGGGATGTTCCCCTATTTTCCAGATACGGAATCGAGGGGAATCTACCTCTGGTCATTTGCCGTGGCCGATCCAGACAGGGGCGACCTGACAGCCTACCATCCGCCTCTCTTCTCAGTCTGGATAGCCATCTTCTACGCTATTGGGGGATTAAGATTTGGCCTGTACGCCACACCTTTCTTTGGAACTTTGAGCGTGCTCAGCCTGTATTTCGCCGGGAAGGCCATGTTCGGCAGGAAAGTCGGTTTGCTGGCGGCTGTCCTCCTGGCCATCAGCTTCACCCAGATATACTTCTCTCGGACACCGTACTCGGAGATTTTGAGTCAGTGCTTGCTCTTCAGCGGAATCTATGCCTTGACTACTTACGTCGTGGAGCGTAGGCCGTTGTACGCTGCTATTGCGGCCTTCTCTCTCGGTCAGGCCATCTTGAGTCGGATCGAGGGCCTCATTGTTATCCTGCCTCTGGTCATATTCTTCGGATGCTGGATAATTCTAAAGCGGAGCCTGCCAAAGGATTTTCGCTTTTTCGCCATCCCTTTTGGGCTTCTCCTCGTAGATGGAATCGTCCTGGCCTTCACTGCCAGCAGGCCTTATGTAGAGTTGAATGGCATCGGCTTGTGGTTCAAGCTGCGGCCACTCCTCATCCAGTCACCGGCCTTGCTGATCATATTGGCTGTCTTGCTGGGAGGATTGCTTGTTCTGATCATTCTTTTGGGGCTCTTCCGCTCACTCGGAGCAAGGAGTGAGAGAGGATTGAGCCGAATCTACGAAGGGCGTCATCTTATGACGACGCTTCTCTCCCTGGCGATACTCCTATTGGCCATATACGCTTACTTCATCTCGAAGGGCGAAACCTTTGTCCAGTTGGGGCAGTTTATGTCGCCCTTTGGTCTCTGGTTGGGAATCTTTGGCCTGGTAGAGTTGATCAGGCAGGATGTCAATGAGAAGACGGCCTTTTTTTTGGTTCTCGCTTTGATTCACGGGCTCGCCAGCATCTCGGTGCTGGCCATATCCACTACGGGTTCCTACGTCTACCCCATCAGAAGGCAGGTGCCTATGGTGACTCCCTCCTTCATCCTGTTGGCCAGCTACGCGATATTGGTTTGGGACAAAGGGAGGCCGCTTCTGAGAGTCGCCCAACTGGTCGCCATAGTCATCCTGCTGGCCAGCTTCCTGGCCTTGAGTGTACCTTATGTGAACTATAGAGAGATGCAAGGCACCATCGCCTTCAGCGAAAAACTGGCTAGCCATTTCAGTGAGCAGGACATCGTAGTCTTCGAGGAGATGTGGTTTCAAGATTCCCGTGTGGGCCACTTTGCCGCCCCTCTCTGGGCCATCTACGACCAGGATACGCTGTTGATCTCCACGGTCAACGCAGAGGATGCCGCATTTTCGACGGCTGTAGCCCAATGGCTAGACAATGGGAAGGGGGTTTACTTGGTAAGCCAGTTGGATTTCCCGCCCTTCTCCCTCGAAGGTTACGAGCTCCTGCCTGTAGCCGAGGAAAGGTGGCTTTACTCGACTATCACGGCCAAATTGGTTTTTCCTCCTGAGATCAGGGAGTTTGAGATACCGTTTTACATCTACCAAATAGTGGAAGGAGAGTTTCTATGACTAAGCCAACTATCAAGCGAATCACCGCTATACTCACCCGATTGCTGTACTTAATAGTGGCCTCTGTTCTTCTGGTGGCCCTTCTAACCACCCTGGAGCACGGTGTCCTGAGCATGTCGAAGGGCGAGCCCCCTCCTGCCCTTAGTAGCGGGCTGGCTCCCTCATCCCAGGCCGCCGACCTTCACCTGACCCAAGAAGGCACTTGGACGACCTACAAGCAGTCCGATGGATTGGCGTATGATTACGTCCTATCCCTAGCCCCGGACGGAGATAACATGTGGTTCGGTACTACCAGGGGGGTCAGCGTGTTCGACGGGACTACCTGGACGACCTACAATACGTCAAACTCTGATCTGGTGTCCAACCGCGTCAACGCCATCGCCATAGACCAGGAGGGTAACAAGTGGTTTGGCACTATGGGCGGGGTGAGCAAGCTCAATGACGGCGGCACCCCCCACAACAAGAGCGACGATACGTGGACAACCTATACTACCTCAAACTCTGGGCTGGTGTTTAACAAAATCTCCAGCGTCGCCGTAGACCAGGCGGGGAATAAGTGGTTCGGCACCAGGTTAAGCGATGGGTATGGGTACGGGGTGAGCAAGTTCACCGGGGGAGTTGGATGACCTATAATACATCAAACAGAGCATTAGCGTCTGACTCCGTCAATGCCATCGTCGCAGACCTATCAGGCAATGTATGGGTTGCTACCACTACTGGCGGCGTGAGCAAGTACAACGGAACGAGCTGGACGACCTATCGTGCAAGCTCAGGGCTGGCAAGTGATCACGTCTGGGCCATCGCCGTAGATGGCGCCGATGTGAAGTGGTTTGGAGGGTGCACCGACGGATACGATGAGTGGTGTGACTACTTAAACTGTGTCGATGCCGCAGTAAGCCGATTCGATGGCAGCGCCTGGACAACCTATATTGCCGCGTACAGTGGCCTGGTGGGCAGCGATATCAGTGCGGTAGCCATAGACTGGTGGGGAAACAAATGGTTCGGCACCAAGTATTACGGGTACGGGATTAACAAGTTCGATGGGGCTAATTGGACGCTCTACAATTCCTCAAACGTACCAGAGTTGGAGAGTGACATCATTACCGCCATAGCTGTAGACAACGAGGGGAACATCTGGGTCGGCACCTATGGCGGCGGGGTAAGCAAGTACGGCTTTGAGACCCCACCGCCCACGCCCACTCCAACAGCAACACCGACTGCTACACCCACTCCCACGCCCACGGCCACAGCGACAGGAACGCCAACAAATACACCCACACCCACGGCCACAGGCACACCGGGACCCACGCCTACGGCCACAAAGACGGGAACGCCAACAGATACACCCACACCCACGGCCACAGGCACGCCGGGACCCACGGCCACAGCGACAGCAACGCCAACACTCACGCCCACCGTCACCCCAACGCCAAGCAGATCTCCAACGCCAACATACACGCCTACCATCACCCCGACGCCCACCCTCATACCTGTAGGTCCCGGCTGCTACGAAGACACCGACCCCAGCATCATCTTCGACGGCTCCTGGAACACCAGCAGCAACTCTCACGCCAGCGGAGGCAGCTTCGCCAACTCCGAGTCGGCCGGTGATACCGCCTGTCTCACCTTTGAGGGAAGCGGCGTCCAATGGTACACCCTGACCTATCCCAGCCGTGGCCATGCCAACGTCTACCTAGATGGCTCTCTGGTGGAAACGGTCAACAACTACTCCCCCACCCTGCACTGGCAGGTGGTGAGAGAATACAGCATGCCCTGGGGAACCCACACCCTCTGCATTGAGGTCGTAGGCGACGGCTTCATTGACGTGGACAAGATCTGCGCCACAGGTACACCGCCGCCAACTCCCACGCCGACACAGACTGGCACGCCGACACCAACCGGCACAGTAACCTCGACACCCACAAACACTCCCACAGCTACTCCAAGCGGCACGCCCACCGCCACACCTACCATCACGGCCACTCCGACCGCTACACATACTCCAACGCCAGTATATTGGACCTTCTTGCCCTGCATTATCAAGCGCCCTCCGCCCTGCGGCTGGGACGACCCGGATGACAAGGAGCCCGGCAACGACTTCTGGAAGAGCCCCGACGTTCCCTATGGGCCAGGGCCCTTCATTGATCGGACCTTTTGGTCCCTCGCCCAACCAGCAGGCGAAAAGGGCAACGACCCTGATTGGTTCCGGTGGCAGGTAAACTCGCCCGGCACTCACTGGTTATGGACACAGGCTCTGGATCCCGATAGCCTCCGCATCTGGCTATTGGTCGCTCAGGCCACCGGAGACCCAGCCAACCCGCTAAAGCCTATAGCCTGGGGCGAGTCCTACGGGCCAGCGCAACTCGGGGTGGAGCTCGTACAAGGTCAAACATACTACGTTCTGGTCAGCAACCTCACCTCTTCGCAGGTAGGCTGTTACAGCCTCTACCTGGAACGTGAGTCAATCAGTGATCAGTGATCAGTCAATGCCGTTAAGTTGAGCCGTATCCAACTTTGATTTAGGGGTAGTGGTTACATGTTGACTGATGGCTAGCGCTAGCTTCAAGGGCAGGTCTTTCTTGAGTTCTTGATGAACGACACGCTGGCGCTACTCAATCAGCGGGTTCGCTGCACGCTGCAAAGTATCATCACTTACCATGTAACCACTACCCAAAGGACTTGAAGCCTCGGTCTTCACAGATACCATGAAGGAAGGAGCAGTGGTGCTGGATTGCTGGAGGATTCTCAAGGGCTTGGACTTTGGCGAATTGGAATACATCGGTCTGGGTCTCGGTGAACAAGGGAGGGCGCGATGAAGATCATGCTCATTTCACCACCTGTCACATTACATGAAGAGGATGTTAGTCGGCCAACAAAACCATGGTTACTAGGATTGGGGTACATGGCTGCGGTTTTGGAACATGAAGGGTATGATGTGAGGATATTGGATTGCTTCAATCGAAGTATGCAGCCAGAGACGGGGCGTCCCAGATTCCTCAGATATGGGTTCTCTGATGACATGATCTTGCAAAGAGTCTCTGAGTACAGCCCGGATGTGGTCGGTGTAAGTTGCATGTTTACCCCATATTTGAAGGACGCTCACCATATCGCCAGATTGTGTAAGCAATACAATAGCATTATCCCCGTAATATTCGGTGGAGCGCATGCGTCTACATTCCCTGAGTACGTGCTCAAAGATGAGAATGTGGACTGCGTGGTGGTGGGCGAGGGCGAGAACACGATGCTTGACCTGGTCAAGAGGATCGAACATGGGGAAGGATTGACCGGCATACCCGGAACGATGTACAGGCGCAACGGTCAAGTGAGGCGAGAGCAGCCGAGGCCGTTCATCGAGAATCTTGATGAACTTCCTTTCCCTGCCTGGCATCTGCTCGACAAAGAGGGCTTAGTAGAGGAGGCCAAACGTAGCCCGTTTGTGATGCGAAGACCGGTGGGAGCGATGGTAACCAGCCGAGGTTGTCCCAATAATTGCTACTTCTGCTCAGTAAGAAAGAGTAGGAAATGGATAGCTAGAAGCCCTGAAAACGTCGTGGATGAAATGGAGTTTCTGAAGAACGTTCATGGATTTCAGGAGATCCAGTGGGTGGATGACAACTGTAGCGTATCCAAGAGAAGGCTAGGAGAGATCTGTGACGAAATCATGGCAAGGAAACTGGATGTCAAGTGGGTTGCCACGTCAGGCATTGCCCATTGGACTCTTGATCAAGAGCTTTTGGACAAGATGAAGAGAGCGGGTTGCTATAGGCTGATTTTTGGGATTGAATCGGGAGATGAAGAGACAAGGAAGATAATACGAAAGACCCATAGTTTGAGCCAGGCCAAGAGAGTCACTGCTCACGCCAACAAGATTGGCATGTGGACGGCAGCTACCTTTATCATAGGATTCCCGCATGAGACGAAGAAAGAGATAGATAAAACCATCTCTGTCTCAAAGTGGCTGGGATTGGATCTCGCCATATTCTACCTCTTGGTTCCGCAGCCGGGAACGGACGTCTACGAAATCTTCAAGGGGCAAGGACTCCTGGACTTGGACCGCTTCTTAGACCCAACTTGCGATGATGACGAGGGTCAGTTGGGAAGAGAGTATGGCAATGGCATCGCCACCAGACACTTTACCAGAGATGAATTGCAAGAGCATCTGTCTCGTGCGTATCGTTCATTCTTTTACCATAGGATTCGCTCCCTTCTGGTAGATCCTTTTCAGCTTGTGCGAAAAGTGCACTCCTGGGAAGATTTGAGATATCTAGTGGGCTTGATGATGACAGGGCTCAGAATGTTCGCAAGATTATTGTCACTCAAGACGGGTGTTATTTCGCCAGTTGGCATGACCCGCCTGCGAGCTCAGAATGTTCGCAAGATTATTGTCACTCAAGACGTTCAACAATGAGATGATACGGCGGCGGATAAGATTGTCGTCTGAGGATATCGGTTCTCCTGAAGGTCCGACAAGATCCCAAAATTGATACAGAATCCTTCTAGACCCCTTAAGCTAAGGTGCAACGCACTTCACAAAAGTGCGTTGCACCTCGACCACATAACTCATGCAGGCAAACATCGGATGAGGCCAAACTCTCCAAGAATCATCTTAGCTGCGCTGATCTTAATTGCCTTTGCCTACTCTTTTTGCAACTTCTTCTTCAATCTGGAAGCAGAGAGCTTCTACTACGACGAAGTCGTCTATTCTGTGTCTGGCTTGGAGTATCTGCAAGGGGATTTCACCAGGAATTGGGAACATCCCTTCCTGGGGAAGTATCTCATGGGGCTTTCTCTGCGCCTGTTTGGCAGGTCGGATTTCAGCGCCCGATTGCCCTCTGCGCTGTTCGGTTTCCTCACGGGGATCGTCATATACTTCTTCGCCAAAGAGGTCACTAACCCCTGGTGTGGCTTGGCGGCGGTCTGTCTCTGGTCTACCTCTCCCATCGTGCTTTGGGTCTCCAGGCGGGCGATTCTGGACGCACCCTTTGTGTTCTTTTTTACCCTGAGCTGGTACCTGTTCTGGCGATTCTTCCAAACGAAGAGCACGAGCCACGCCCTGCTGGGCGGCATCACCTTAGGCCTGGCTGCGGCTGCCAAGCTCGTCGGCGTGCTCCTCGTTCCCATCCTGTTCGTGTACCTACTGTTCCCAGGCGTCAGAGACACCGCGATAGGCGAAGGTCTCCCGACCGAGCCCCCCCCACCTCGGTCAGGAGACCTTCGGCGATCAAAGCTCCCAGGTGTCAGAGACAAAGGATTCCTGAGACCGGCGGCGTTAAGCAAGTTGATACTGGCCCTGGTTGTCGCTTTGCTGCTTTTCCTCCTGACTTACGCGCCCGTCCTCGATCGTCTGGGCCCTATTTTTCGAGTCATGAGTGAGCACTGGCAGTGGGAGCAACGCGTCGGGCACCGAGATGTGGTGAACGGTGTGATCTACGATAAACAGCCGTGGTGGACGTATCTTTATTGGTACTGGCGAGGCTATCCCTCCTACTTGCTGAACTATACCCCAGGGGTGCTCATCGTGCTGGCGCTGGCCCTGGGCTTCGCTGTCTTCCGAGGAGATGACACTGACGTATTTCTCCTCCTCTCGTTCATCCTCCCCTTTTCTTATCTATCCTTTTATCTGAGCTTCAAGATGTTCAGGTACGCAGACATCTTAGAACCCCCTCTGGCGATGCTGGCGGCTTCGTTCATATACGCCGTCGGCTCGTTTATGCGAAGATTAGAAACCAGGTTTTTGGAACCTCTCGTATCCAAAACATCCACATTTGCGGGCGTTTTCGGTGCCCCAACAGACACTCTCAAGCGGAAAAACTTGGTTTCTCCAGGGATAGTGTTCATTCCCCTCGCCGCCGTGCTCATCCTGGCCATGATCCACAGTACATGGGATATCCAGGCCCAAGAAGAGAACAGGTACAAGGCTGTGGCCCATTATCTCTCGCCCAGGATAGAAGAAGAGGAGATCATCTTTGTTTGGGGGTATACTAACGTAATGGGTTGGTATCTGGGCGAGGATATCGCAATCACGGGAGGCTTCAATTCGAACAGCTTCGGTGAAAACTACCTCGAGGCGGATTACATCGTGGTAGACCCACTGATGCCGTCAAAATGGCCGGACGATCCGTTGATAGTCTATCTGGAAGACAGCCAGGCGGCATACACCGAGGACGCGGTGGGGGGGTTTGAGCTATACACCAAACGAATCAGCGAATCAGCGAATCGGCGAATGATGATGTAAAAGGCCAAAGATGCACGAGGGTTCCGAGCAGTCTGTCCCAGCCAAAGTGTACGACGAGGAAACGGTTCTGAGCTTTGTCGGAGACGGCGGGTACCACGACTTCATCGCCAGCCAAGGAGACAGATTGCCCCCCAGGATGGCCAGGTCCCTGCTGCTGATGAATCTGGAGCCGGGGATGCGGGTCTTGGACATGGGATGCGGTCGGGGAGAAATCGCGCTCCACGCTGCCAGGCGAGGAGCGAAGGTGGTGGGGATAGACTATTCGGCGGCCTGCTTGAGGCTGACCAGGCGAACCCTGGAAATCGCCTCCGACAGAGATCGAGCCCGGGTGGCCTTAGAGCAGGCCAACGCAACCGCGCTCCCTTTTGGAGATGAAGTCTTCGAGAGGGTGCTCATGCTGGACATCGTCGAGCACCTGCGCGATTGGCAAATAAGCCGCGCTCTTCGAGAAGCCTATCGAGTATTGAGCCCTCAGGGGTACCTGGTACTCCACACCCTCCCCAACCGCTGGGCCCTGCAATACGGCTACCCCTTGTTTCGACTTCTCTCACGGCGGCTCCCCAGCACGCCGCGTTCGGACGTCGAACGAAGCGTTCACATCAACGAGCAAGACCCCCTCAGCTTGAAACGCGGTTTGGCGGAGGCCGGTTTCACCTTCGAGATCTGGCTGGAGAACCTGACTCTGGATCAAGCCGACTGGCAGGATGAAAAGAGATTCACCGATGTCCGCAGGGAAGCGTATTCTATCCTGCGGAATCCTCTGATAAGAGCAATCGTTTCCCTTTTGATGCACACCCCATTGAAACTCATCATCGCTAACGACATCTATGCCATCGCCTGGCGAGCCGACGGAGAGAAGCCGTCCATCTACAAGACCTGACAGGTTTGCGAAACCTGTCAGGTCTGCATTGCCAAGGAGCACGCCCTTGATAAAGACTGAGGAGTACGCCATCATAGACTCGCTGAAGAAACTGGCCAAGCTGGAGAACACCCGCCTGTTCCCCGCCAGCGGCACCGTGCGCGATAACCCGCGCCAAGACATTGTTCTCAAGATTGCATACCTGGAAGAGGAGAGCAGTCCGATCTGGCCTTCATATGGTCCACTCATCGTGGACAATGCCAACCAGATACCAGGCTCCCTCTTTCTCTTCAAGTACCAACCGCAGGCTCCGCCAGTCAAGGCCTGCAAAAGTCGGATCGAACCCTTCGAAGTGATACTCAATGGTGACGGCGCTGGGATAGACTTCGGCTATGTTGTTGATGGTGTTCCCCCATCCGATGATCTCGTTGTAGCCAACTGCGTGCGGCCAAGCGAAGTCGGCGTCATAGATGAACCTGGCGAAGTACGCTTCAAAGGTAAGGTCTATTGGCTCACCTGAGCCGTCGAACCTCCCCCAGTTGTAGACCGTTTGATCAGAAAAGAAGCTCGCGATGTGGGCTGAACTGAAGACAAGATCTGCACCCTCAGGCGATCCCGGCCCGACTCTCACATAGGTATAGGGGGAGAACCGAACGCCCTTGTCTGGATGGACAAGCCCGGACAAGTTCTCCAGGTTTCTGTTCTTCAGAGCCACGATTATCCCCGCTGCCTGGACAGCAACAGCCTCATCCACCCACCCGACCTGATTAGCCAGGTAGTTGCTATTGACCCAGCCGGTTGTTTCTTTGTACTCGATCGGCACCCAAAGCGAACCGTCAACCTGTTCACCAGCTCCAGTAATCTGAACTCCCATGCCCTGGGGCGGAATAGTGCCAACGATGGGATGGGCCACACCAGCGTTAGCACGCACATTCAGGACATCTTCACTGGCCACATTGACAACCGTGTATGCTTGGTGAGCCAGATAGTTGCTGTTGACCCAGCCGGCGATTTCTTTGTACTTGATCGGCACCCATAGTACGCCATCAACCTGCTCACCGGCTCCGGTAACCTGAACTCCCGTGCCATTGTGTGGAATGACGCCAACGATGGGATGGGACACACCGGCGTTAGCACGCACATTCAGGACATCGTCACTGGCTACGTTGACCACCATGTATGTTCCCGAATAGGGTGGAACTGGCAATGATGTCGCAGTCGGCTGGACTGGAGCCGGGGTCGGCGTTGGTGGAACCGGTGTAGCCGTTGAGGCAATCGGGGCAGCCGTTGGAGGGATCGGCGTATCTGTCGGTGGAACCGGTGTAGCCGTTGAGAGGATCGGGGTAGCCGTTGGCACGGGGGTGTCTGTTGGTTTTGGCGTGGGCGGTTCTTCTGTCGGCTGCGCAGTCTGGGTGACTGCAACGGCGGCCTGCACAGTTGCAGCCACGTCAGGTGTTGGGGTACCACCACAAGCGGCTAACAGCAAACTCGTCAACGTCAGGAGAATCAGCAGTTGTTTCATTTTCCCGGACCTCCTTTTCGATCAAGAGCGAGCAGCGCCTCTTTCATTCTGTCAACCGCTTCGGTCAGCATTGAGCGCGGACAGGCAAAGTTCAGTCGAACGAACCCCTCTCCACCCTGGCCAAAGATCGCGCCATCGGTCACCGCAACCCTGGCCTGTTGGAGAAAGAACTCGTGGGGATTGCCAGGAATACCAGCCTCGCGGCAATTCAGCCAGGCCAGATAGGTGCCCTCTGGTTTGCTCATAGTGATGCCGGGCAGATGAGCTTCCACGTACTGGAGAAGATAATCAAGATTAGCCTCCACATAACGCAACAGCTCGTCCAGCCACGCTTGACCATCACGATAGGCTGCCAGGGCAGCCGTGTATCCCATGACGTTAACCCCGTGGACCAAACCGGTGTGGGTTGATTCTAGCTTCTTCCGCAGCTCAGGGTTCTGGACAATGGCCACTGAGCACTTGAGGCCAGGAAGGTTGAAGGTCTTGCTCGGCGCCATCAGCGTGATGGTCTGGTCGGCGATCTCAGGAGCCAGCGAGGCAATCGGCACATGGCGACTGCCCGGAAACACCAGATCGCAATGTATCTCGTCTGAGCAGATGACGACGTTGTGCCGAAGGCAGATCTCGGCCATCTGTCCCAGCTCTTCGCGCCGAAACACGCGCCCTACGGGGTTGTGTGGGTTGCACAGGATAAAGACGCGGGTCCGGTCGGTGATCGCCTTTTCGAAGAGGTCAAAATCAATCTCGTAACGTCCGTCTGGTCGGCGGGTCAGTTCCATCTCGTCACTGGTTAGCTCGGCACCGGCCGGGGTTCGCAGTATGGGCCAATAGACCGGCGTCTGTATCAGTACGCCATCGCCGGGGGAGGTCACGGCATGGCAGGCCAGGTTGAAGCCGGTCACAACTCCTGGCAAGAAGACCAATGCCTCGGGCAACACTTGCCAACTATAAAGGCGCTGGAGCCGTTCCACGATGACTTGGCGAAGTTCTGGCGGTTGCCAGCCGTAGCCGAACACCCCGTGCTCAACACGCTCATGCAGGGCCTGTATGACCGGATCAGGCGACCTGAAATCCATGTCCGCCAGCCACATGGGCAGCACATCTTCATCGTAATAAAGCCACTTGGCGCTTTCGGAGTGGCGTCTGTCAATACGCTGATCAAAATCGTAAGTCATGTAGTGTAGGCTCCTGCTCTAGTCGGCCGCACCCGATCGTTATAACGTGATGACCAGGTAGCTCTCGGCATAGGCCAACGCTTTTTCTTTGCCTGTTTCGGCACCCCATTCTTTGATCATCTCTGTCGGGTCCCAGTCTCCCATCTGGCTGGCGTGCTGCTTGAGCGCGGCGATCTTCTGCTCGATAGTCTCCGCCATATCCACCCAGACGTTTGGCTTGTCATGGCCGAAAATGTACACCTGGCGCACCTGATGCGGGGCGCCAACCTCAGGCCATAGCAGCGGCATGGCGCTCGCCGGGGCCACCGCGTCTAGTGCCGCTTGCGCCGCCGCGCGATGATCGGGATGGTTGATGTATTCGTCGCCAATCAACAACCTGGTCGGATCCCACGCCATGACAACCTGCGGCTTGTGCTGACGGATCACGCGGACCAAGTCACGCCGCAGATCGAGCGTGGGTTGCAACTGCCCATCGTCGTAGCCCAGAAACACCACCTCACTCACGCCCAGCATGGCGCAGGCAGCGCGTTGTTCGGCGCGGCGAATCTCGGCCAGCTTTTCGCGCGTCATGCCCGGCTCATGCGAACCAGCGTTGCCATCTGTACAAACCACGTAGATCACACGGCAACCGGACTTGGCCCACGCTGCTACCGTGCCGGCCACGGTGAACTCGGCGTCGTCGGGGTGAGCTACGATCACCATTGCTGATTCAGGCGCGACACCTTCTTCCATGCTTCTTCACCTCAAGCCAATGCGCCGAGCACCAGCACGGCGTTCTGTCCACCCAGGCCAAAGCTATTGGACACGGCCACCTTGACCTCGGCCTGGCGCGCCTCGTTGGGCACGTAGTCCAGGTCACACTCAGGATCAGGCGTCTCGTAGTTGATGGTGGGATGAATGATCCCCTCCTGGATGCTCATAACACAGGCCATGGCTTCCACTGCGCCAGTCGCGCCCATCAGGTGCCCAATCATGGATTTGGTTGAGTTAATGGGGATGTCATAGGCATGCTTTCCATAAGCCGCCTTGATGGCCTTGGTCTCAGCCAAGTCCCCCAGAGGAGTACTGGCCCCGTGGGCGTTGATGTAACCGACGGCTTCCGGTCCCACGCCGGCGTTGGCCAGGGCGCGGCGTATCGCCAGGGCAGCGCCGCTCCCTTCCGGGTCAGGCGCTATCATGTGGAAGGCATCGTTCGAAGTGCCAAAGCCCAACACTTCGGCATGGATGCGAGCGCCCCGGGCCTGGGCGTGGGCCAGGCTCTCCAGGATGAACATGGCGCCGCCCTGAGCCCCGACAAACCCCTCGCGGTTAGCTTCGAAGGGACGCATCGCTCGCTCCGGCTCATCATTAAAGCTGGTGGGTAGAGCGCGCATGGCGGTAAAACCGGCCAACATCGTCGGGGATATCATGCTCTCCGTCCCACCAGTAATCATCACCTCGGCCTCACCCCGCCGAATCACTTCAGTCGCTTCACCAATCGCCTGCGTGGCCGCAGCACAGGCCGTGCAGATCGTACCGTTATGCCCACGCACCTGATACTTCTCGGCGACGAAGTACGCGGCCATATTGGGCCACAGCCGTATGACTTGAAAAGGAGACAGTCGCCCTGGGCCTTTCTCTATCAGTCGCTCGAATATTCGTTCCGTCTCCTCCACACTGCTGCCGCCCGCTGTCCCGATAAACACACCGATCCGGTCCCGATCTTCTTGCTCCAGGTCGAAACCTGCGTCTTCCAGCGCCTGGCCGGTGGCAATGACCGCGATCTGACTGGCAACAGCCATGTAGCGGGCCTTTTTATGGGGGATGAACGGCTGAGGGTCGAATCCCTTCAACTCCCCGGCGATTTGACAAGAAAAGGGAGTGGGGTCGAACACCGTGATGCGCGCTATCCCAGAGCGGCCTGCCTTGAGCGCGTCCCACGTCTCAGCCACCGTGTGGCCGACTGGAGTGATAGCGCCCATACCGGTGATCACCACGCGCTGGTGGGGATTACGACTCGTGGAGTCGTTCACTGGTCTATTCATGGTTCACCTCCTAAACTCGTATTCTATCTCCGGCCTGAGACTATGGGCCGGCGACTCCTCCTTTCCTCCTCCTTTTGATTCTTGCATGGGAGACGTGCGGCGTCTCGCCCGGATTCACCAGTGCTCTGAACCACTGACTCCACTGAAACCTCTGACATCACTGAAGCCCTTTCAAGGCCTCCGAGACTCTGAACGCTCCCGGAGGCCCTCGTCGTGTACGGTCCCAGGATCCGCTACTGCTGCAAAAACTTGATCGCCCCACCTACGATCGAACCCTCACCCATACTCTTCCCTCCCGCCTTGGGCGCGAATTCCAGGATGCGGTCGGCCAGGCGGGAAAATGGTAGCGATTGCAGCCAGACGCGGCCGGTCCCCTGCAGGGTCGCCAGGAACAGTCCCTCACCACCGAAGATCATGGACTTCAGGTTGCCCGCCCGTTCGATGTCGTAGTTGATGGTATTCTCGAAGGCGACGATGCACCCGGTATCTACCATGACTTTCTCGTTGTGGAGGGGCTTCTCTACGATAGTGCCGCCGGCGTGGACGAAAACCATACCGTCGCCACGGAGCCGTTGGAGAATGAAGCCCTCCCCGCCGAAGAGCCCGGCCCCTAGTTTCTTGTTGAACGCGATGCTCAGCTCGGTACCCATCGCCGCGCATAGGAAGGAGTCCTTCTGGCAGATCAATTCGCCGTTCGTGTCATCCAGGTCAATGGCGATGATCTTGCCTGGGTAAGGCGCTCCGAAGGCCGCGTGCCGCTTGCCCTGGCGCGCGGTGTTGGTGAAGTGAGTCAGAAACAGTGACTCGCCGGTGATCGCCCGCTTCCCAGCGCTGACCAGCTTATCCATGAAGCCAGCCCTCGGCTGGGAGCCATCCCCCATCTTGGTCTCAAAGCCGATGCCGTCCTCCATGTACATCATCACGCCGGCCTCTGCGATCACCGTCTCGCCGGGGTCCAGTTCGATCTCCACGAACTGGAGGTCGTCACCAAAAATCTGGTAGTCAACCTCGTGCGCTTTCATGGTGCTATCCTCCTGTATGTGTTTTTGGTAGACAAATTATACTCTATGCCTGGAGCAAGTCAAGCTGAGGAATAGTGGCATCAGCGTCCGGGGAAGTAGTATCTTTGGATCGAGGATCTACCTATTCCAGTAGGGTCAATCCGTGCTGGACGGCGAAATCGTACATCAGGCGGCTTTCGTTCTGCCACGCATCGGGGGATTCTGTCTCAGTGGTCAGCTTCGGGCTCCAACTTCACCAGGATCTCCCACACACCTGCCTCCAGCTTCCTTTCGGTCGGCAGGCCACTCTTACTGATGAATCGCATGATCTGGACATTATCGTGATGGACAGTAGCCATGAAGGCGCGGATACCGTGCCTCCGGGCATACTCTACCAGACGTATCAGCAGGAGCGTTCCCAGTCCCCGGTTTTGATACGCATCTTCGACGGCGACCGCTGCCTCAGCTACATCCGGCTCGGTTGCCGGGTCCACCGCGTAACGCGCAACGGCTATGACATGCTCTTCGCTGCCTTCATCGCGCGCGGCCACCAGTGCCATCCGCTTATGGTAATCCACGGTGGCGAACTGCTTCGCCTGTTTGTATGGCAACTCCTTAGGCTGCCCCAGAAAGCGAAGGGCGATGCTTTCTGGCGAGAGCCGATGGAACAGCGCTTGCAGGCGGGGCGCATCGTCCGGACGGATAGGACGGATGGTCACTGTCGTGCCGTCGCGTAGGGTAACTGGTTCGGGCTTTCCTGGTATCTCTGGCATCTCTTGCTCCAGATGGGTCATGGGCAGGAATTCGTGGGTTCTCTGGAGTCAATTATAAACCAGATTCTTACTAAATGCAATTTGCACTGCCGGAAGCCCTCTTAATCTTTGCCCTGGGCTACTTCATCCATGCGCGTCAAGTTAAGGGTAACATCGTGCTTGCCGGGGCCGCACGGCCATGAAGTGGCCGTGCTACAAAGCTCCCGCCCGATGAAATCGGGCTCAAGAATCCCGTTTACGGGATGGCAGCTTCGTAGCCGTGGCACTTTATGCCACGGCGGAGCTGGCAAGCAACCATTTTCCCGCAGGCTGCCGTCTTAGCTTGACGCGCATGGCTACTTCACTCCCCTCCATAAAGCTCACGATACACGGCGTAGTGCTCATAGACCTTCTCGACGTAGCGCCTGGTCTCGGCATTGGAGATGCTCTCCACGAAGAGGTCTTCGTCGCCATACTCCGTCAGCTCCAGCCAACGGGCTGCGTTGCCAGGCCCGCCATTGTAGGCAGCCAGGGCAGCAAAAAGATTGTTCTCAAAATCCCTCAACTGCCGGGCCAGGTACCAGGCCCCGAACTTGACGTTGAGGTAAGGCCGATAGAGATGTTCGGGCTGGTAGTCTTTCCAGCGCAATTGCAGAGCGATCCAGTCGCCAGTGGCAGGTATGACCTGAGTTAGACCTTGCGCACTAGCCCAGGAGGTGGCCCATCCTTCGAACAGACTCTCCTGCCAGATCAGAGCACAGAGCAGCAAAGGATCGAAGTTGTTGGCCTCGGCCTCAGCCAGCACCAGGTCATCGAAGTAGAGAGGATATACCAGGCGTTGCAGGAAGCGCGGCGCCTGGCCGACGGACTCAGCAGGAGAGAGCTGGATCAACCTCTGAGCACAAAGGATGGACAGACGATACAGACCCCGCTCGCGCAAAGCCAAAGAAAGTTGATAGAGAGTCAAAGGATCAGCGAGCAACTCCTTCCGCAAGGCATCCAACTCTGCTCCCGTTTCCTCAAGCAAGCCCACAGCCAGTAGCTCCTCACCCCGCTGGAAGCGCAAATCTTTCTCTAACTCTAGGCTCAGGCTACCCAAGCTCTGATCGTGGCTCACTCCCTCTACCCAGGTAGCCAGCCAGGCTTCGGCCTCCTCTCGCTCGGCTTTCTCGTCAATGGCCTGGATCGCCAAGCCCAGGCCGAGCGAAGTTGGCTGGCTCAAATCTCTGGCCCGCAGGCCGTAATATCCTTCCGAGTCTGCAGAGACCGCTTTCTCCAGATAGGTGGTAGCGTCTCTCGTTTCACCTAGCTGGAGCAGCACCTTTCCCACCCAAAAGAGGGTTTGGGTATGCAGATCGGGGTCCTCGTAAGTATCCAGCAGCTTCTGCCAGGCTTCGATGGGTTTCTCGCTTTCATCCAGCCGGTAGTAGCACAGTCCCGCCTGGAAGAGGGCTATCGCAGCGTACTGTCCCTGGGGATACCTCGTCTGCAAATCCAGGTAAGCGCGCGCTGCCTCGTCGTAGTCCTTGTCTGCCTCGGAGAGGGAGGCAGCCCGCCAGAGGGCCTCTTCCGCTAGCTCATGGCCTGGGTAGAGCCGCGCAAACTCTCGGTAGGTATTCAGAGCCTCATCGTGCTGGTTTTGGCTAGCCAGAGCCTTGGCCTTCCCCAGCCAGGCGTAGCCAAAGTACCCACTGGTGGGATAGGATTCGATGAGGGCATCGAACGCGCTCATGGCCGATTCATAAGAGCCTACCGCCGAGTAAGCAAAACCGACGTAGTAGTAAGCATCGCCCGTGTGATCCGGGGTGCTCTCGATGTAGCGGAAGAAGGCCCGGATAGCTGGCCAATAGGCACCGGCATAGTAGTCCACCAGCCCCCGCTGGTATTCATCCACCTCGACGCCGGCATCCACCAACTCCACCAACGCCTGATAAGCATACCAGGCCTTGGGATAGCGATCCACCGCCTCCAAGAAGTGCTGGTGAGCCTCCTCTGGCTTCTCCAACTCCAGATATGATTGGCCGATCAGATACTCGAACTTGGCCCGCTGGTCGTCCTTCTCTGCTTTTCTGAGGAGAGCCTCATACCAGGTTATGGACTCAGCATACCTGGCCGCGGTTGAATAAGCGTCGGCCACTTTCTCCATGAGCCCAGTCTCCTGGTCAGAGCTTGGGGATTCTTGGAGAGCTTCCCTATAGGCCACGATAGCCTGAGAGTAGTCTTCCAGATTCACGTAGCAGTCGCCGATAAGCTCGTGCACATAGTCAGCTACGACATCCCTCTGAGCCAGGTACCGGCGGTAGTATTCGATAGCTGTCACACAATCCCCCATCCGCTCATGGCTTCTGGCTATGAGAAAGAGAACCTGGGCGCCGCGCTCATCGTCAGGATAATCCCGCAGGAATCTCTCGAGGTCCTCTTCCGCCAGTTGATAGTCTCCATTCAGAAAGTGACTTTCGCCAATGAGAAAACTGGCCTCCCTGGCCTCTTCCGCAGCTTTTTCAGATAGAAGGACCTCATATTCAGTGATGGCCCGCTCGTAGTCGCCATTCCTCTGATAAGCACGCCCTGCCTCAAGGCGCTCGGCGGGCTGGGGCGTCGAGGTGGGGGTAGGCGTAGGGGTGGGGGTGAGGGTAGAGGTAGGAGTGGAGGTGGTTGTGGGTGTAGGTGTGGGAGTGAGGGTAGGCGTAGGTGTGGGGGTGGGAGTGAGGGTGGGCGTAGGTGTGGGGGTGAGGGTGGGCGTAGGTGTGGGGGTTGGCGTAGATGTAGGGGTGCGGGTAGGAGTAAAGGTGACAGTAAGAGTGGCCCCAGACGTGGCTGTCAGCGACGGCGTGGATGTGGGAGATGGCGTGTTGGCCGGTCTCCGGCAACCCAGGACTGTGCAAGCCAAAGCCAGTGAAACCGCTATGATTTTACAGACCAATGTTCTCCGACTCATACCTATATTATGCCCGCATTGGCGAGGGTTGTCAACTTCGTGAGTTTGACAAAATACCTTAGATATGTTACTATAAGCCCCAACAATTCGATAATCTGGACACTCTTATCCAGAGGGGTGGAGGGACCGGCCCAACGAAACCCCGGCAACCAGGGTAGTCGGATGGTCCTTGGTCGGATAGTCCTTGGTCAGAATCTCGACCACGAGACCAAGGACCAAATGACCATCTGACCATCTATGGTGCCAATTCCGGCAGAGCGCTGCTTTGGCGTTCTGAAAGATGAGAGATCATCTCGACTTTATCTCTCATCGAATAAGAGAGATTTTTTGTTGTATGGTGAGGATGTGCAATCATGCGAACCATCGAATGGGACGACGGTGTGGTGAAGATGATTGACCAGCGTAAGCTGCCCGGCGAGTACGTGGTGGTTCAGTTCACGGACTATCGGGAAGTGGCGCGGGCTATCAAGGAGATGTACATTCGCGGTGCACCAGCTATCGGGGCGGCGGCGGCCTTCGGCCTGGCTTTGTGCGCACGAGGGAGCAAAGCGAAGACCCAAGCCGAACTGCTGACTGATTTGGAGAACGCGGCCGATACTCTACAAAAGACCCGCCCTACGGCCGTTAACCTCTCCTGGGGCCTGGAGCGGATGCTGGAGAAGGCGCGACAAGCTCAGTACACCCAGGGGGAACAGATAGTGAACGCCCTGGTGGCCGAGGCCCAGCGCATGGCCGACGAGGACGTGGAAATCAACAAGCGCATGGCTGCTCACGGAGCGGAGCTGATCGAAGATGGATACAACGTCTTGACTCACTGCAACACCGGCGCCCTGGCCACGGTGGACTACGGCACCGCTTTGGGTGTGATTCGCACTGCCCACCAGCAAGGAAAGCGCGTCCACGTCTGGGTGGACGAGACCAGGCCCAGGTTGCAAGGCGCGCGCCTGACGGCCTGGGAGCTGATGCGCTACGGCATCCCCATGACCCTCATCGCCGATAACGCCGCTGGCCACCTCATGCGCACGGGCCAGGTTGACCTCGTCTTGGTGGGCGCCGACCGGGTGGCCGCCAATGGGGACGTGGCCAACAAGATCGGCACCTACAAGCTGGCCGTGCTGGCCAGAGAAAACAGCATACCCTTCTACTCGGTCTGCCCCACCTCGACCGTTGACCTGTCGCTGCCCTCAGGCGAGCAGATCACCATTGAGGAGCGGGATCCAACCGAGGTGACCCATGTGGGCGGAGTAGGCATCGCTCCTGAGGGGGTGGCCGTTTACAACCCTGCCTTCGATGTGACTCCCCACCGTTATGTCACCGGCATCGTGACCGAGGAAGGGGTCATCGCTCCACCTCTCGCACCCGGCCTGAGGAAGGCCAAAGCCCTTCGGTACGCCGCCGCTTCGCTAACGGGCTACTCAGGACAAGGAGTCGCCGATGGGGAAATTTGAGCCTAAACTGTTGCCCTTGCACGTCGGCAGCACCCCCCATACGGATCCACAAGCCGCTTGTGAGTTGGTATTGGAGCATTTTCCCTACATTCCCACCTGGCCACAACTGCCCAAGCGCACTTTCTTGGAGAACATGTACGTCCAGTTCAGCGAGGGCTTCCCCGGCGTGGTACTGGATGGCGAGCGCATTTACGTGGATCGGACTAAGGATCTGGACCCCCGCCTGGAGCGACTTTACCTGGCCTACCTGGAGAACGATTTGAGCTACGGCGCCCTCGGCGCTGACTACGCGGCCGGCCTGGCGGCATTTCCTCGGGCGCTATCGGCCAGCGAAAACCAGCCAGTAGTGGTGAAGGGCCAGGTGACAGGGCCGATCAGTTGGGGACTCACCGTGGTTGACCAGGATCGCCGTCCGGTGCTCTACGACGACATCCTGGCCGACGCCCTGGCCAAGCACCTGCGTCTCAAGGCCGCCTGGCAGGAGCAAGAGCTGCGCAAGCTGGCGCCGAATACCCTGATTTTCATTGACGAGCCATACATGAGCGCCTTCGGCTCGGCCCACATCTCCCTGAACAGAGAGCAAGTTATAACTCTCTTGGAGGAAGTTTTCGCTGGCCTCACAGGGCTCAAAGGCACCCACTGCTGCGGCAACACCGATTGGTCGTTACTGCTGTCCACTTCGGCGGAGATAATCAGCTTCGACACCTACAACTATGCCCAGGCCTTTTCCCTGTACGTCGCGGAGGTGAGGGCCTTCCTGAAGCGCGGGGGCATCATCGCCTGGGGCATCGTCCCTGCGGATAACGAAGAGGCTTTAATGCATGAGACAGTGGAGAGCCTGATGGCGCGATTGCACGAGGCGATGGACCTTCTGGTAAAGAAGGGCATCTCCTTTGATGATCTCATCCATTCCTCGCTGATCACCCCCTCCTGTGGCCTGCGCACCCTCTCGGAGAAAGCAGCGGAGCGCGCTTTCGAGCTGACAGTGGCGGTCTCGGAAACAATGAGGGAGAGATACGGTGTCTGATTCCACGTCGCTTCTCCCACCGCATAGGCAGTTTGGAGTTTCGGGTTCGGGGTTTCGAGTCCATTCAACTCGAAACCCGAAACTCGAAACTCGAAACTCATTGAAAGTGGTGATACTATGCGGTGGGAAGGGTACCCGCATGGAGCACGAGACGGAGTTTCGACCCAAGCCGCTGGTGCCTATCGGCGATAAGCCCATTCTCTGGCACATCATGAAGATCTACGCTCACTACGGCTACCAGGATTTCGTGCTATGCCTGGGCTACAAGGGCGAGATGATCAAGCGCTACTTCCTCGACTACGAGTGCATGACCAGGGATTTCACCATCACCCTGGGAGCAGAGCAAGAGCTCGCTTTCCACGACAATCACGGTGAGGAGAACTTCACCGTCACTCTGGCCGATACCGGCCTGGAGACCAACACCGGTGGCCGCATCAAGCGGATCGAGAAGTACATCGAAGAAGACACCTTCCTCGTCAGCTACGGCGACGGCGTGGCCGACATCGTCATCGCCGACTTGCTGAGGTTTCACCGGGAGATGGGGAGAATCGCCACCGTGACCGGGGTGCATCCCTTCTCCCGTTTCGGCGTGGTGCAGAGCGATGGACGGGGCCTGGTCACGGCCTTCAGCGAGAAGCCACAGGTGAACGGCCTGGTGAGCGGCGGCTTCTTCGTCTTCAACCGAGAGGTGTTCGACTACCTCGACGAAAACAGTGTCCTGGAAAAGGAGCCTCTGGAGCAATTGGCTGCCGCTGGGCAACTGGCCGTCTATCGGCACGACGGCTTCTGGCAGTGCATGGATACGCGAACCGATCTGCGCACCTTGAATGAGATGTGGACCTCAGGCAATGCGCCGTGGAAGATTTGGGAATGAAGTCCAAAGCTCAAAGTCGCTTCCCCCCCGCATAGGCAGTTTGGAGTTTCGGGCTCGGAGTTTCGAGTTCATCCAACTCGAAACCCGAAACTCAAAACTCATTCTGGGGGGAATTGAGGGGGGCATAATACCATGTTCAACTGGCGGGATAGAAACGTCCTCATCACCGGCTGCACCGGCATTCTAGGTTCCTGGCTGACCATGGCCCTGGTGGACCGAGGAGCCAATTTGGTGGGACTGATCTACGACGAGGCCCCCCGATCGCAGCTCGTTCGCTCAGGCTACGACAGACGCATCACCCGCGTGCGCGGCTCGGTGACTGATTACGCCCTGATGGAACGCGCGTTCAACGAATTCGAGATTGATACCTGCTTCCACCTGGCGGCCCAGGCCCTGGTAACAGTCGCCAATCGCGCTCCGCTGTCCACTTTCGAAAGCAACATCAAGGGCACGTGGACCCTGCTGGAGGCCGCCCGCCGCTGCCCAACTCTCACGCGATTGGTGATCGCCTCCAGCGACAAGGCTTACGGCGAGCACGAGGTTCTACCCTACAACGAGAACGCGCCGCTGCAAGGGCGGCATCCTTACGACGTCTCCAAGTCTTGCGCCGATCTCATCGCCTTGGCCTACGCCGAGACCTACGGCCTGCCGCTGGGCATCACCCGCTGCGGGAACATCTACGGCGGCGGCGACCTGCACTGGGATCGGGTAGTGCCGGGCACCATCCGCTCGGTGCTGCGAGGCGAACGCCCCATCGTGCGCAGCGACGGCACACTGACGCGCGATTATCTTTATGTCGAGGACATCGTCAGCGCCTACATCCTGCTGGCCGAGCACCTGGACGATCCGGCCATTCAAGGTCAAGCCCTCAACTTCGGCCTCAACGACCCCAGGACCGTGCTGGAGGTAGTCGGGGCCATCCTGGAGGTAGCCAGCCGCCCTGACCTGGAGCCCATCATCCTCAACCAGTCCCTCCACGAGATACGTCATCAGTACCTCAGCAGCGAGAAGGCCAGGCAACTGCTGGGCTGGGAGCCGCGGTGGACGTTGGAAGCTGGCTTGCGGGAGACGCTGGCCTGGTATCGAGAGTTCTTTGCTGGGAGAGGAGAATACGAAATGGCTGAAGAAAAGCAGTTGAAAGAAGCGCAGCTAGCCTACGGCACTGTGCCCGCAGACTCGGTAGAGCCGGTCATCCTCAAACAGGCTGGGCAACCGGTATTTGCAGTTCTCCCCTTTGAGGAGTATCGTCGGCTGCGGGACTTGGCATCTAGCGAGCATCAGCGCCGCCAGGCAGCGTGGGCCAGATTAAATGCGTTGCTCGAGGAAGTGCATAGCCGTCCTACTGACCTGACCTCCGAAGAAATCGAGGCTGAAATCACCATTGCCATGAACGAAGTCAAGGAGATGCATCGTGCCCATCGTGGCGGTCGTTGATACTAGTGTGTTAGTCTCAGCCTTTCTCAACCCAGTGGGCTTCCCTGCTCAGGTTCTGGCAGCAGCCAAAAGGGAGCGAGTTACCCTGGTGACCTCTACTCCGCTTTTGGAAGAACTGCGAGAGGTTCTGAGCCGACCTCGACTGATGCGGGCACGCGGTACCACGCCAGCTGACGCTGATGCCTTTGTCCAGAGCATTGCAGACGTAGCCTCTCAAGTGCCCGTCTCTGGGGCCTTGCAACTGTGTCGAGACCCTGATGACGATGTCCTGCTGGAAACCGCTGTCGTCAGTGGTGCAACCCACATCGTGAGCCGAGACGAGGACATCACCCGCGACCTGGAACTGGTGGCGCAGCTTGACAAACGGGGCATCAAAGCCATGACCGTCAGTCGTTTTCTGGCCGAGGTTGGGGAATGACATCACTGGAGGCTGTGAGCGTTCTGGTCACCGGCGCCACCGGCTTCATCGGCTCGCACCTGGCGGAGCGGCTGGTGGCCGAGGGGGCCGAGGTCACTCTAGCCGTCGAGCCAAGGGCCAGCAAAGCTAACATTGTGAGCATCCTGGACAGGGTGCGCGTTCACGAGGTTGATCTGCGCGACGGCCAGACGGTGTGGCAGTTGGTGCGAAAATGCCAGCCCTCCAGAATCTATCACCTGGCCGCCGTGGGCGTCACCGAGCCCGGCATAGATCCGAGACTCGCTGTGCAGGTCAACGTGATGGGGACGCTGAACCTTCTGGACGCGCTCACAGAGACGGACTGCGATTGCTTCGTCAACACCGGCACTTGCTACGAGTACGGCCACCACACCCCGCCGCCCCCCGCTCCCCCCAACTTTGGGGGGCTAGAGAACCCCGTTCCCCCCAAGGTTGGGGGGCCAGGGGGGCAACACGAGGCTCAGACGGTTGACCCCATCAACGCCTACGCCGCCTCCAAGTCGGCGGCCTGGCTCTTTTGCAACATGTATCACCGAACACATGGTTTCCCCATCGTCACCGTGCGACCCTTCACCACCTACGGCCCACGCCAGAGCAAACGGGCCCTCATCCCCCAGACCATCCTCTCCGCCCTGCGAGGGGAAGACCTGGCAATGACCGGAGGAGAGCAGACCCGCGATTTTACCTACGTTGACGACGTGGTCGAGGGTTACATCAGGGCCTCCCTTTCGGAAAAAGCCATCGGACAGACCATCAACCTGGGCACAGGGGAAGAGCGCCCTATCAAGGGTGTGGTGTTGAAAGTACTGGAGTTTATGGGCAACCCCGTGAAACCCTTGATCGGGGCGCTGCCCTATCGCCCCAGGGAGATATGGCGACTCTATTCCGACAGCAGCAAAGCCAGAGAGCTGTTGGGCTGGCAGCCACAGGTGAGCCTGGAGGACGGGCTGACAAAGACCATCGCCTGGTACACTGAACAGTTCAAAACGGGAGCCTTCGATGAGTGACGCTGATACCCTCAAAGGCGAAATATTCGAGAAGATCGCGGAATTCTACAGCCTGGAGCACGGAGAGCAACCCTTCATCCCCGGTCAGACCAAGATCCACTATGCCGGACGTGTTTACGACCAGCGGGAGATGATGGCCATGGTGGATGCCGTGCTGGAGTTCTGGCTGACCATGGGCCGCTACGCCGAGAGATTCGAGGAAAAGCTAGGTGAGTTCCTGGGAGTATCAGAGGTTGTATTTGTGAACTCCGGTTCCTCGGCCAACCTGCTGGCCATGGCGACGCTCTGCTCCAAAGAGCTGAAGGGCCATTTGGAACGAGGCGACGAGGTCATCACCCCCGCCGTCACTTTCCCCACCACCGTTGCCCCTTTGATTCAAAACGGCCTGATCCCCGTTTTCGCGGACTGCGAGCTTGGTACCTACAACCTCAATATCTCCACTTTGGAAGAGGCTATCTCCGAAAAGACCCGGGCGCTCTTCGCGCCCCACACCCTGGGCAATCCTTGCGAGATGGACGAGATCATGAAGCTGGCCGAGAAGTGGGAGCTCTTCGTCATTGAGGATGCCTGCGACGCTCTGGGCTCGCGCTTCGACGGTAGATACGTGGGCACTTTCGGACACCTGGGCACGCTGAGCTTTTATCCGGCCCACCACATCACCACGGGAGAAGGGGGCGCGGTCATCACCAACGACAAGAAGCTGGCCAAGATCGCCCGCTCCATCCGAGACTGGGGCCGCGCCTGCTGGTGTGAGTACAACACCACGGATCCCAACGGCGCTTGCGGGCGGCGCTTCGAGTGGAAGATACCCGGCCTGCCCGACACCTACGATCACCGCTACCTCTACACCAACATCGGCTACAACCTCAGGCCCACCGACATCCAGGCGGCCCTGGGAACTGTCCAACTGGCGAAGCTGCCTGGCTTCATCGAAAAGCGTAAACACAACTTCCAGAGGTTGTTCGAGGGATTGAGGCAGTACGAAGACCACCTGCTCCTCCCCCGCTGGAGCGAGCGGGCCGACGTGTCCTGGTTCGCCCTTCCCATCACCGTGAGGCCCGAGGCACCCTTCACCCGCCAGGAGCTGGTGCGCTGGCTGGAGGATGCTCGTATTGAGACCAGGCTCCTCTTCGCAGGCAACATCATCAAGCAGCCCGGCTATCGAGACATAGAGTGCAGGCTGGTAGGGAAACTGGAGAACTCCGACCTGGTGATGCGGAACTCCTTCTTCATTGGCGTGTATCCAGGGCTGGACGATGCGCGGATAGGCTACGTGTTGGACAAGTTCGAGGAGTTCTTTGCAAAGCCCCCCCTCAGTCCTTCCCAACCCTGGGGGGGAAGCGACAAGGAAGCGCCATGAAACTGTCCGTCATCATGTCTGCCTACAACGAAAAGGACACCATCCTGACCGCCCTGGAGAGGGTTAAGGCGGTGGAGATCGAGAAGGAGATCATCATCGTGGACAACTGCTCCACCGATGGAACACGAGAGCTGCTCCAGCAGATCAACGATGACGACACTCGCATCATCCTCCAGCCGGAGAACTTCGGCAAGGGAACCTCCATCAGGACGGCCATCCCCTACTGCACGGGTGATTACACCATAATTCAGGACGCTGATCTGGAATACGATCCTCAGGACTGGCACAGGCTCGTTGACCTGGCCCTGGAGAAAGACCTGGACGCCGTCTACGGTTCGCGAGTGCTGGGCGGTCCCAAGGCCATCTATACCCACTTCTATTGGGGTGTGAGCTTCCTGACGTTTTTGACCAACCTGCTTTTCAGAGCCAACCTGACCGATGTGGCCACGGCCTGCAAGATGGTGCGGACAAGCGTGCTCCAGGAGTTGGAATTGAACTGCGCAGGCTTCGACCTGGACTTCGAGCTGACGGACAAGCTTCTCAAGAATGGCTACCAGATCGCTGAGGTACCAGTTTCCTACCAGCCAAGGTCCTTCGAGGAGGGGAAGAAGATCAGGGCCAAAGATGGATTGAAGGCGCTGTTCACGATTCTCAGGGATTGGCTATTGGTCTAAATGGTCAGATGGTCCTTCATTAGTGTCAACTTAAGGAGGCCTGGCAGCGGGTTCGCCAACAGATAACCACGTATTCCTGACATAAGTCAGACGGTGAACACGCTTGGGGTTTGGACGCCGTCTAAGCGCCTTGA
>Ga0265596_1000410_pt1 | contig 26594 bp, 26 predicted proteins | sample saktaG_FD_190143 | JGI IMG/M metagenome (GOLD analysis project Ga0265596, IMG submission 190143) | Saline water microbial communities from Sakinaw Lake, British Columbia, Canada - sak_2013_06_06_60m | ecosystem: Environmental > Aquatic > Non-marine Saline and Alkaline > Saline ...
GAACTTCTTTTTACAATTTCAAAAATAAAGAAAATTCTTGAAGGAAATATAAAGAAATTTGATTTAATGTTTTTACAACAAGAAAAAGAAATAAATACTCTTCCGAGTTTGGAATAAAATGAACCCACAAAAAATACTCCAAGCAGGGAAGATTGCATCGCAGGTTAGAGATTACATAAAGCCACAGATTAAGAAGGGCATGTTGCTTTTAGAACTTGCAGAGAAAATAGAGAACAAAATAATTGAACTTGGCGGAAAGCCAGCTTTTCCAACAAATCTTGGAATAAATGACGTAACAGCACATTATACTCCTGCTTATAATGATGAAGCAAAAGCAAAAGGTTTGTTGAAAATTGATTTTGGTGTTTGTGTTGATGGTTGGCTTTCTGATACTGCTTTTTCTGTTGATTTAGAAAATTCAGATGAAAATAAAAAATTAATTGAAGTTTCTGAAAAAGCTTTGAAAAACGCGATTGAAATTATTAATTCTGAAACAAGTTTGGGCGAGGTGGGGAAAGTTATTCAGGAAACAATTGAATCTCAGGGCTTGGTTCCTGTCGCAAATTTAACAGGTCATTCAATTGAACAATATGAATTGCATTCTGGAAAAACAATTCCAAATATTGCAAACAAAAATCCTGAAACTTTTGGAACAGGAATTTTTGCGATTGAACCTTTTGTAACAAAAGGAAACGGCAGAGTTTATGAAGGAAAACCTTCTGGGATTTATAGTTTGCACAGTGAGAAAAATCCGCGAACTCAAATTGCTCGTGAAGTTTTAGAATATGTCATAGAAAATTATAAAACACTTCCTTTTTGTTCTCGTTGGATTGTTAGGAAATTTGGAACCAAGGCTTTGTTCGGATTAAGAGAACTTGAAAAAATTAATGTTCTTCATCAATATCCTCAATTAATAGAATCTTCACACAATAATGTTGCACAATCAGAACATACTATTTTAATAGAAAAAGATAAAGTTGTTGTAACTACAGGTTAATTTCAAAAGAATTTATTACTTTTTCAATAAGTTTAGAAAACTCGCAAATATTATATGGTTTTTGGATATATGCAAAAGCACCATTTTCTATTGCCCTTTTGCTAATATATTCATCAGAACTGGAAACCAATAAAAAAGGTATTTTTTCAAATTCTTTCATTTTTGCGTATTCTGCGATTAGTTCACTTCCAGTATATCCTGGCATATTATTATCAGTGATTATTGCCTTAACATCTCCATTTGATTTAACAAGAATTTCATTTAATTTATTTTTAAGAGAGGTTCCATTTTTAAAAGTTTCAAAAGAATAATCAGGCAAACTACATTCAAGAATTTCTTTTATTAAATCTCTCTGGTGTTCATCGTCCTCTGCAATTAATATTTTCTTCATTGTATATTTTCTCCACAAAATTAGTTTAAAAAACTTCCTAATTCAAAACTTGTGTGCTTAATTGGAATATTTTTATGAGAAACTGAAAAATAACAGCCCATTGTTTTATTTTAAAAATTCTTGCTACGCAAATATTAATTGCTACGAGCCAGACATTCGTCAAGGCTCTTCGCTAAAACTAATTAATAACTTACCTAATCTTTTATAATTAAATTATTTATTTACGAAGAAATCTGACAGCGTCGATTTTGGAGTAATATTAATTTGAGCACGACATGCGAACTAATTTTTAGTTTAATCTTTAATCTATGTCTTATAATCGCATTATCCTAAATAACTGTTTTCAATTGGAACAGCAGCTTTTGCTGATTTTAAAAAGTTTTCTTCAATTTTTTTGTAAGCATTTATTGTAGATTTTGTTACACTTGGTTTTACTCTTTTTAATGCGTTTTCAAAATGTTTTTTTTGAACTCTTTCAGCTGTTATCGATTCTCTTAAGGCGAGCATTGCAGATTCACGAGTTAATGCTTCAAGGTCTGCACCTGTATAACCTTCTGTTTGTTTTGCAATGTCTTTTAAGAATTCTTCTTTTGCTTTTGCATCAAGAATTTTTTTAGTATCTCCAATTGGCATTTTCTTTGTGTGGATTTGCAAAATCTTTAATCTTCCTATTTCTTCAGGAGGACTTACTAATAAAATCCTATCAAATCTTCCTGGTCTTAGTAAAGCAGAATCTAACATGTCTGGTCGATTTGTTGCTCCGATAACTAAAATGTCGTTTAAGTCTTCAAGCCCGTCCATTTCAGCAAGCATTTGGTTTAAAACTCTTTCAGTTACTTTTGTTCCTGTTTCAGCACCACGTTTTCCTGCTAAAGAATCTATTTCATCAAAAAAGATTATGCAAGGTGCAACTTGTCGTGCTCTTTCAAAAATTTTTCTCATACCTTCTTCTGATTTTCCAACCCACATACTTAAAAGAGAAGGACCTTTTACTTGAATGAAATTTGCTTCTGATTCTTTTGCAACAGCTTTTGCTAAAAGTGTTTTTCCTGTTCCTGGGGGTCCATAAAGTAAAATTCCTCTTGAAGGTCGAATTCCCATTCTTTCAAAAGTTTCAGGATGTTTTATTGGCCATTCAACAGCTTCTTGTAATTCTTGTTTAATATCATTTAATCCCCCGACGTCATTCCATCCTATGTTTGGGGTTTCAACTAAAACTTCTCTCATTGCAGAAGGTCGGACAACTTTTAGAGCATTTTCAAAATCATCTTGTTTTACAATTAATTTTTCTAAAATTTCTTGAGGAATTTCTTCGCCTCCTTCTAATTTCATTTTTGGTAAATATTTTCTTAAAACACTCATTGCAGCTTCTTTGCTTAATGCTTCAAGATCTGCTCCAACAAATCCGTGAGTTACAGAAGCAAGTTCATTTAAGTTAACACTTTTTGTTAAAGGCATTCCACGTGTGTGAATTTTCAAAATAGATAAACGACCTTCTTTGTTAGGTGCATTAATTTCAATTTCTCTGTCAAATCTTCCTGGTCTTCGTAAAGCAGAATCAATAGAATTTACACGATTTGTTGCTCCAATAACAACAACCTTGCCACGAGATTTTAAACCATCCATCATTGTTAAAATTTGAGAAACAACTCTTCGCTCAACTTCTCCAGAAACATCTTCTCGTTTAGGAGCAATTGCGTCAAGTTCGTCTATAAAAATAATTGAAGGTGCGTTTTTTTCAGCTTCTTCAAAAATATCCCGAATCTTTTTTTCAGATTCGCCATAAAATTTTGACATAATTTCAGGACCATTTAATAAAATAAAATGTGAATCTGATTCATTTGCAACAGCTTTTGCTAAAAGTGTTTTTCCTGTTCCAGGAGGACCGTGTAATAAAACTCCTTTTGGAGGTTCTATTCCAAGTTTTTCAAAAATTTCAGGATGCTTTAAAGGAATTTCAACCATTTCACGAATTTTTTTAATTTCTTCTTGCAGTCCTCCAATATCTTCATAATTTATTTCTGGAATTTTTTCATCACTAACTTCAACAGCTTTTGGATTCAAGGCAACTTGTGTATTTTCAGTTATAATTACAGGTTGAGTTGGTGTTGAATTTACAACAATGAATTTTATTTGTGTTATTCCCCCTCCAAGATTTCCAAAAATATTTCCGAGCTCTTCTCCGAACATGTCGCCAAAACCTTCTCCAAGTCCCATTTCTGAAAATAAATCTCTTCTTCTTTGGACCCCCCCTAAAACAACAATATCTCCTTTTACAACGCTTCTTCCTAAAAGACCTTTTCTTAAACTTTCTGAATCTCCTTGGACCATTATTCCTTTTTGGGCAGGTGCAATTATAATTTTTTTAGCTTCTTTAATATTTGCTTTTGAAATTGTAACTAAATCGCCTATACCTGTTCTTGCATTTCGTCTCAAAATTCCGTCGATTCGAATTATTCCTTCTCCAACATCTGCAGGATATGCACGGTCAGCAATTGCAACTGTTTCTCGGTTTCCTTTTATTAAAATGACGTCTCCTCTTCGAACATCAAGTTTTCGCATTATTTCAGAATCAAGTCGAGCTATTCCTTTGTAAGCATCATCTTGTAATGCTTCCGTAACTTTCAATTGGATTTTATTTTCTTTTATCATTTTCTTAAGAGTTTGTCAAAATTTAAACTTAATCGTCCTGTTTCTTCAAAGCACAATCTAACCATGTCGTCCATGATTTTTTTTTGGTGGTTCATGAACAAAACAATTTCTTTTGGGATTGAAACAGCATAGCTATTTCCGACAAGACGCATCTTTACTCTAAATTCCTTATTTTTTAAATTTATAAATTTTTTGTATTCTACCTCATCAACAGGATGAATTATTTTTTCAGGGCACTTTGGGCAAACCATTAACCTTAGCAAAAAACCATTTTTTGTTAAATTAGCTTTTTGCATTTTTGAATTGCAGTTTTTACATAAGATTGTGTTTTCAAATATGTCGTTCATTTTGAGTATGATGCCACATAAAATGTGGCGAGTTGAAAGAAGGTTCATCAAAAGATGTATACCTGTTGTGTATACATAGGATATACACTATTTAAAGTTTTTGGATTAATTAAAGTATATTCTGTATTATATATTTTAGAAAATATAGTTTGTAGAATATAATAAGAACTCTTAAAAACTATAATCTCTACTATCACCTATGAAAAAAAAGAGGGAAGGAAGTTTTTTTAAAAAATTTTGGTATCTTTTATGGAAAGATGAGAGTTTGAAAGGTTGGATTTTTTCAATAATTTTTTTATTTGTTTTTATAAAATTTATATTTTTTCCAGGATTAAGTTTAATTACTGGAACAGAATTGCCCCTTGCTATAGTTGAATCCTGTAGCATGCATCATAAAGCAAATGTTTTTTCAAATTTTGATAATTGGTGGGAAAGACATGATTCAAAATATTCTGGGTTTTCAATAGAGAAAATTGAATTTTCTAATTTTGTTTTTAGACGAGGATTTAGTAAAGGAGATATTTTATTTATTATTCGTGCAAAACCTGAAAAATTGGAAATTGGTGATATAATAATTTTTGATGCAAGGCCAACTTATCCAAATCCTTTAATTCATAGAATTATTAATATTAAACAAGAAGACGGAAAATTCATTTTTTCAACAATTGGAGATAATAACAATGGGCAATTAGGAATTGAAAAAGAAATTTCTGAGGACAAATTAGTTGGAAAAGCTGTTTTTAGAATTGTGCCTTCACTTGGTTGGGGCAAACTTATATTTTATGATTGGAGAAATCCGGTCTCTGAAAGAGGATTTTGTGAAGAGAATTAATGAACTCTGATAAATTTATAAATAAAAATATCTTATCTTCTTTATGAAAAGAAAGGTGAAAATATGGTGTATTTTATTTTTGATGTTAATATTTTTTTCAGTAATTACTGCGGAAGAAAATCCAATTTCAGAAAAAGCATATAATTGTCTTCAAGAAAAAATTGATGAAAAAACTTGTTCTAAACTTTCATTAGAAGAAAATATTTTTGCATTTCTTACAATTGGAACTTGCCAACAAGAATTTTTAAATTCTGTAAAAAATTACGAATGTTGGGGGGAAACCTCTTGTAAAACGAAAGACACTGCCCAAGCAATTATTTCATTAAATTCTAAAAATTTAGATACAAAAAATTATACTAACTGGCTTTTATTACAAACACAAAATTCCAAAAATTTAAATTGGTTCTTGCAAATAGATTCTTCAGAAAATACAAACTGCACAATTATTTATTCTGAAAAAGATTATGAAATTAAAATAGATGAGAATAAAAAGATAAATTCAGAAATTTTAGGGGGTTGCCTAACTTTAGCTAATGATGATTATTGGTTAGAAATAAATTCTAATTGTTTAGATAAGGAATTTGAAATTTCTTGCAATAAAAATTTTTACACAACATTATTTTTTAAAACAACATATTCTGATTTAATTTATGCTTTAAATTCTGTTAAATATGCATCAGCAGAAGAATCAACATTTGAAAAAGTAAATTCTTCTTGCTTTGTGCAAGGAACCTCTTGTAATTATGAAGCAAGTTTATGGGCAACATTAACATTAAGTTTACTTGATAAAGATATTTCTTCATATCTTCCTTATTTAATTGGTTTTGAAAATGAAAATTCAAAACATCTCCCAGAATCTTTTTTATATTATTTAACAAATGATGAAGATTTTGCAGTATCATTAAAAGAAAAACAAAAAGACGTAGGTTATTGGCAAGAATCAAGTGACAAGTATTATGATACTGCTGTAGCACTTTTTCCTTTTGTTTCTCAGACATTTGAGGAAAAAACAAAAGCAATCAGCTGGCTTGAACAAGAACAAGAAAACAGTGGTTGTTGGGATTCTGGAAATATAAAAAACACAGCTTTTTTATTGTATTCTCTTTGGCCAAAAATTATAGAATTAGATAATAGTCCTTTTTCTAATATTCCTTGTGTAAATGATACAAGTTGTTTAGAGAGCGAAGAATGTGTTAATGAAGTTTGTGTTCTTGTTGAGCAACAAAAATTAGATTGTGAACAAGAAGGATATTATTGTATGTCGGGGGGTTCTTGTTCTGATGCACAAGGAGAAAAGTTAGAATATCTTTGCCCGGGGTTTAATATTTGTTGTGATGAAACAGATGAAGAAGAAATAACTTGTGCAGATATTGGAGGAACTCTTTGTTCTTTAGATAAATTTTGTACTGGAAGTATTCATGATGAAATTAAAACTACTTCTGGGGAAGTTTGTTGCAAAGGAAATTGTGATTTTTCTCAAAATTTTAAATGCGAAGATAATTCTGGTATATGTGCTTCTTCATGCACAAATAATCAAGAAGAAACAACTACTTATGAATGCACGGATAATTCTGATATTTGCTGTATTGAAAAAACCACTTTAGAAATAAATCCTTTTTTTGAAAAATTAAAAGAAAATTCTTTATTAATAATTGGTGGTTTTATGGGTTTTATTATTTTATTTATGTTCTTTTTCTTTAGAAAAAAAATATTTAAAAGAAAGCAAGGGTTTTCTAATGCACCGCAACAACAGTTTCCAAGATTCCCTCCAAAGAGACCAACAATGCCTTTAAGAAGACAAATTTCTGGGAGGATTATTCCTAAACAAAAATTAATAAATTCTCAAAAAGAAGATGTATTTCAAAAATTAAAGGATATGTCAAAATAACTAATTTATTCAAAAAATTGAATTTGGTTGAATAATTACTGCACAATTTTCATTTTCTGTTTCCCATTTGTCTTTACATTTGATATAATATTTTGTTGCAGAATTCCATTCTATAGAATGTTCTTTTGTTAAAGAAGAATCCATTGTGTTTTCATTTTCTTCTAAACTAAATTCACATCCATTAAAATCATAATAACATCTTGATTCTTTATCTGTATTAATTCTTAAATTTCCTGAATCATAATAAATTCTTGTAACAAAAGGAGCAGTTAAAAGTCCTTCTCCAATTGTTCCTGCAAGGCCTTTGTTTCCAAGTTTATCAATACATTTTATAAAATAAGGTGTTGTTGGGTTCCATTCAACTTTTTGTTCTGTAACAAAATCATAGCCAAAATCAAATGATTCTCCTTCTTCTATTTCAAAGATTTCAACTGGATTGTAAGAACATTTTGCTGGCTCATCTGTAAAGATTGTTAAATAATTTCGTTCTGTAGTATAACTTGTTATATTAGGTGCTTTGTTATCTATACTTATTTTGAAAGAAAAGTTTCCTGTTACACTACTTACTTCATCTTCACATTTAATATAAATTTTATAAGAATTGCCCATAAAAGAAGTAAAGATTTTGCTATGTAAAGAAGTCTCTTGACTTCCAAGATACATATTTATTCCATTTGGAGAAAATCCATAATAACAAGTTGATTTGCCATTGTCAATTCCTTGAGAAGTTGAAACTTTGAGAGTAGCAGAGATAGGCGTTTGTCTGCTTGTGAAATTATCTTCATTATAATAAATTTTGCCATCATTTTCTAAAGTTATTGAATCAATTTTTAATCCAAATTCAGTAATATATTCCTCTTTTGAAATAACTCTTTTTATATTATACTTGTATTCAATATAATCATTAATATTTGAATTATTGTCTTTACATTTAATATATAACTTATTTCCTCCTAAAATATTATCAGTTAAGTTTGTAAAGCATATATTAGAAAAACAACTCATATTATTTTGCATTTCTTCATATTTTTTATTGCTTCTGTCATATTTACATTCTGCATCTTCATCTAAATAAACATATAAATTAATTTTCTCTGGCATATATTCAAATTCTTTATTGTTTTCTGGTTCAAATTCTAATACTAATGGAGGGTCTTTGTCTTCACTTGCTTTTGCAGTATAATTTATAATCCATTCTGGATCATTAAAATTCCCAGATATATCTGAACATCTTATTGTAATTTTTAAATTTTCTTCTGCATCATAAGTGTAATCTTCTTCTAAAATTGTAAGCAAACTTGGAATCTCAATTTCAAAAGAGTGGTCTCTTGAAAAACTATTATCTGGAGAACTAAATTCATTAATTGGATAATTCATAGGCATGGAATCATAATCAGGATAACTTTCATATCCATATCTGCATCTCGTAAGTTCATCAAGTTCTAAATTAAATTTAATTTTTGAATTTTCAGGGATGTTCTTGTTAATCTTCCAAATTGTTCCTGATTTGGTTATTGAATAATCTTCCCCTTCCATAGAATTTAGTTTCTTAACAATTGGAGCTGTTCCATCATCGTCCAAAGAAATACATTCTGCTTTATTTTCTATGTCTGCATTTATTAACATGCAATTTGCACCTAAAGATTCACATTGATATTTTGTGCAAGCATTCATAGGATTATTTGTATTTTCATTACATTTTTCACAATTAGTTGAACCTGTTGGATTTTCCCATGCAAGACAATTATAAGTTATGTCTATTTTTTTTATTTTTCTATTCCAAAGAAATCCCCAAACTTGAGAATTCCATTTTACTTCCGCATCTCTTATTGCACTTTTACTATAATCTTCATTAGGTCTAAACATAAAATCATTTTCATCAAAATCAGAAGATAATTGTGAAATATATTCTTGTATTAAATTATCTATTTCTTGTTGTGTAAGTTCTTCAGTATTTCCTAAAATTTGTTGTGTAATTTCTTTTGGTAATTTAAAATCTAATTTTGAATCAGAAACATATTTTTCTTTCCCTTCAAGATTTTTTATTATTTTTTCTTCTGTTCTAGGTTCGTCCGTTTGACTATCAAAATTCTTTGCCCATGATTTAAGATATATTGGCAAATTAATATCATATCTCTTTTGAGCCTCTTCTACTTCCTCTTTTTTACAATATAATTTTCCATCAACTTTAAAACCAGATTCACATTCATTACTTCCCTTGTTTTTTGACATTATTGCATCAAATGCCTCGATAGTTTCTTCTTTAAAAGTCATTCCACCATCTTCTTGTTTATTTGGGCTATAACTTAATTTATTATTTTCTCCTTCTTCTCCTTTGTAATTAACATATAATCCACAATCACCCATTTTAACACACAAATTATTCATATCTTCAAAAGTATCTTTTTCAAGGCAACCACAATTTCCAACACAACCCCATCTACCTGCTTTTCTTTCAAAATAAACAGTGCAAGTAGAAGTTGCTAATTCACAAGAACCTTCTAATTTTCTTGGTTCTTTTGGAACACACATAGCATTATTAAAATAAGGCCCACGACCACCATTAAAAGAATTATTTTCCATTATGCAAAGTGGATTGTCTTTACATTCTACTCCCATATCTTCTATAAGTTCTTTAATTTGGTTTTCAGCATTATCTACATCTCCCCAATCCACTTCGTTATCTATTTTATTAAAATATTTTGAACTTATTCCAAAACAATCTTCTACATTATTTGGAACACAATATGCTCTGGTAAAACCAGTATTTGAAGTTGTTTTTTCTTGGCAAATTCCGGTTCTACCTTCTCCACAATTTATATAATTTATTTCTCCATTAATGCATTCTTTTTTCCAGTGCAAACTTCCAGCAGGGGCATAGCCTTGCCCAATACTTCCTTGATAAATACATTCACTTTCTCCATTTTTCATATTCCCACATGCTAAGGATTTACATTCATCATATTCACAAATTTCTTGTCCTCTTTCACAAGTATCTGCAATTTCTTCTCGTTGATTACAAGAATCAAACCAATAAACATCTCCTTCAAAGCATTTTTTTTCATTACCATGAGAAGTACAAATTACCCCGTATTGATTTAAAGAATAATCTGAACAAAAAGTGTTTGCTTTAAAAATTTCTTTAGAACATTCGCTTCTTGTTCCATAAGTGCAGGTTCCTTCTTCTGAAACACAAGCTCCTTTTTCAGCACCCCTATAAAGATTTCTGCATTCTAATTTATTAAGTTCTGGTCTAAAGTCAAGATTAGAAATTCCTGATTTTGAAACGCAAGACATTTTTGTTTCATAAGTTCCTTTTCCGTTAATAACACAGCAACCTTGTTCACAAGGATTTGGGCTATCTAATGAATTGCAATTTCCTTGTTTCCATTGCAATCCTTCATTTTCACAACTTATTTTTGTTTGAGAAGACATACAAATATTATTTCCTTTGTCAATACAGCAACCTTGTTCACAAGGGCTATCAGTAAAATGAACTACATTTTCAGTTTCATAGGGGTGGGTTTCACTTTGGCAAAATTCGCCTTCACTAAAAAAATTAGTGATTTTACAATCATCTTCATCAACAAAAGCACAAAATCCTTGATTGTTTGTTTCTCTACAACAACCTAAATCTGCAGAGACAAATCCAAAACACAAAACGAAAAAAAGAATTCCAACTAAAAAAATTGCTCTTAATTTGTTTTTATTTTTTTTAATCATTTTTAAGATGAAAGAACAGCCCCCCTTGTTGCAAATCTAAATTTCTCTTTAGTTTTTATATTTTCTAAAGTATATATTTTTGTTTGATCATCCATGCTCTTAAGATTTATAATATAATCTGGATTAAAAAACATATAATCTATATAATCAAAATAATTAAATTTTGCTTCTTTTTCGATAATTTTTTGTGTGATTTCTCCTAAATTATATAATTTTGTTGGGAATTCAATTTTAAAATCTTTTTTTCTTATGCTTTCTCCAGATTTTGTTAAAGTTAATTCTGCATCTAAATTTATTATTAGTTTATCTTCTATTAAATCTGAATTAAAATTATTATAATTATTAATAACATCATAATTTTCTTCTTTATAATTTAAAATTAAATCATCAAAACAACTTTCTAAATCACCTTTTATTTCTTCAGTAATTTCTTTTTCCATATAATTTATTATTGATGGTTGTTGAATAACACAAGGAAGGGAGTTTGCACTTGTGTAGCATAAATAGGAAATATTCCAATAAGGCTCATTTTCAAATTGAAATCCAGTGTTTAGGGAATTTTTTATATATCCTCCTTGATAACTTAATGTTTGAATTGTTTCTTCAACTTTGTTTTCAATACATATTTTTAAAAAATTTTCAGGATTTATTTTTTCAGAAGATCCAAAATTGTTTGGTTTAATTATTTTGTTTTGAAATATAAAAAATAAAGCAATAAAAACAATAATTACAATAGCCACTATAATAAATATGGTAATTTGTCCCTTTTTTTTCATAGGTAAATTAAGAAAGAATTGTTTATAAAGATTATTGAGTTATAAAAAATTAAACACAAGTTATTTAAACAAAGATAGGTAAAAAACAAAATGGAATTTTGTCCAAAATGCGGTGCTGTTCTTGTAGAAAAAAGAAAAAATAATGGTTGTCCTAGATGCACATATGTCACAAAAACAAAAACAAAAATTTGCACCTCTGAGAAAATAAATGAAAAAAAAGAAGTTGCTGTTATTTCTGATAAAGTTTCAGAAATTAATCCTATAATTGAGAAAACCTGTAAAAAATGTAAGAACAAACATGCTTATTTTTGGACAATGCAAACACGTTCATCTGATGAAGCTGAAACTAAATTTTTTAAATGCACAAAGTGTGAATTTTTGTGGCGGGAATATCGGTGATTAAGTTGCTTCGCCGATTCTTTCTGAAAACCCGCATTTCCCACATTGAATTAAAATAAGATTGTCTTCGTCTGAATAAAAAACTCCCATATCTATTATTCTTGCTTTATTATATCCACATTGTTTGCATTTGTTATTATATGTTGCAAAAATATCTTTGTTTTCAACAAAGCCTTTTCCTACTTTTGATTTTTTGTTAATCTTTTCTTCAACTTTTAAGAAATTTTTATTTTTGAGTTCTGATTTATAATCACACTTTATGCATTTTATCAAAATTCCTTTTTCAAGTTTTTTGAATTTCAATAAACTTTTACACCTTGGACAAAATTTTAATACCATAAATAGAAAAACAAAAATACTTTTAAAAACTATTAGGTTCATATATTAACATGGCTCCATAGCTCATGGGTTTCTTTTTAGAAAAAAGAAACTACATTGGTAGAAAAACTAAAATACCTTTGCTATGAATCCAAAACATGTAATGGCTCCATAGCTCAGCTTGGTAGAGCACTGGACTCTTAATCCAGGTGTCGGGGGTTCAAATCCCTCTGGGGCCGTTTTTGATCTTTAATATTTTGATTAGATTTCATCCAAGTTTTTCTTTATGGTTTGGCACTTACGAAAGAGTTTTAAACAATTGTAGCATTTTCAGAAGAATGATACCCACTACAAAAGAAAAATATGATTCTAAATCCATTAGAACTCCAAAAAATTTTGAGTCTTATAGAAGAAAAATAAATAAGTGGCCAAATTTCAAAGCTCCAGAATCAATAATCATTTGTTATGATGATAGAATATTAGAATATGTAGAAAAAAATTACGAAGTAGAAAAATATAAATCTTTTTGTGGGGACTTTTGGTTTTTGAAAAAAACAAATAATAGAATAGCTGTTTTTGGTAATTTTGGATTAGGTTCTCCAATGATTGCTACAAGAATGGAAGAACTAATTCAATTTGGAATAAAAAAATTTATTTCAATTGGTGAAGCAGGTGCTTTGCAAAAAGATATGAAGATAGGCGAGATTATTATATGTGACAAAGCGATAAGAGATGAAGGAGTTTCTTATCATTATCTAAAACCTTCTAAATATATTTACGCGTCTAAAACCTTAGTAAATAGGATGACTTTGTTATTACAGAAACAAAATATTTCTTTCAAAGTAGGTTCTACTTGGACAATGGATGCTATCTATAGACAAACAGAAGCAGAAATAAAAAAATTTCAGAGTGAGAATGTTCTAACCATTGAAATGGAAGTAGCAACATTATTTGCTATAGCTCAATATAGAAAAGTTGAAGCTGGGGCAATTCTAACAATTAGTGATTCTTTAGCTAATCTTAAATGGAATCCAAAATTCCATGAGACTACAAAAAATTTAGAAAAAATATTTGAGATAGCTAAGAATACTTTACTGGTTTAAAAAAGTGCCCACCTTCTTTTTTAAAAAAAAAGAAGCAAAAAATTTGGTTCCTTTCAATTTTCCTCAACCCAATTAATAAAATTCCAAATTAAAAAGAATTAATTTCAATGCGGGGCGTAGTAGCTTTATCTTATTAAGCTTTGAATGTTTTCTATGGCGTCTGCAATATTCACGCCTTTCTTGGTCAACTTTATTAATTTTATCCGCCCCTTTTTTTCAAAGTCAACCAACTTCAATGCTTCTAATGTTTGCAGTATTTTTACTGCATGGCTGTAAGTGCAATCCACTTCTTTAGCCAAAATACTACCATACCTCATCCGGGTGTTCTTTTTTAAAGAGACCAACATAAGTGCTGGCTTTCTCCTAAAAAAGATGTCAAAGTTGTCTTTCATTTTGGATGTGTGTTGTTTAATATATACATTTCAGGAACCATGTTCCTTTTAAATGCTTTGTAATATATATGTTGGATTATATATTTTTAAACCTATCGCTTTATTCATTTTAAAATTACTACATAAGAAAAGTTTATAAATTTTGGAATTTGGGTGAGTTTATGAAATATAAAATTTCGTTTAAATTACATAGATAGGATTTGGCATTATAGGGGGATTATTTGTAAGGCAAGTGGGGATTTATTAAATAATATTGTTCCTTATTTTTCTAATCCTGATTTTTCTCAAAACCATAATATTATAAAATCTATTTCATATGTTTTGATATGAAAAAGAAAACAAAGATTTTAGCTGTTGGGGATTTGCATGGAGATACAGGTCTTGCAAAAAAACTTGCTGAGAGAGCAAAAAAAGAAAATGTTGATTTAATTATTCTTGCAGGCGATATGACTTGGTTTGAGCAATCTGTAAAAAATTTAATTGGTCCTTTTGTAAAAACAAAAAAACCTGTTTTAATGATTCCTGGGAATCACGAATCTGTTGCAACGAACGATTTTCTTGTTGAAATGTATTCGCCCGAAGCAAAAAATTTGCATGGATATTCTTTTATTAAAGGAGATATTGGAATTTTTGGTGCTGGGGGGACAACTCAAGTTGGACCAAGTTCTATTTTAAGTGAAAGGCAAATGTTTGCACTTTTGAAAAAAGGTTTTGAAAAAGTTAAAAATTATCCTAAAAAAATTATGATAACACATGAACATCCTGAAGGAAGTAAATCTGATTTTTCAGGATATATTTCTGGAAGCAAAAGTATTGCAAAAGCAATTAAAGAATTCCAACCAAATCTTCATATTCATTCCCATGTTCATGAAGCAGAAGGTTTTGAAGAACAAATAGGAAAAACAAAAATTGTTAATATTGGGAAGAAAGGAAGAATTTTTGAGGTTTAAATTTGATTAAAAAAGATGTTCTAATCTTTTATTAATTTCATGGGCAGTTAATAATCTTCCCATAGATTCTTCTAAGGTTTTTCCTCCAATCATTGGTATTTCATTTTCATTTTTTTGAGTGATGTATGTTGATAGGATTTTTATTGGAATTAACCATTCTTTAAGAAATCTATTTGGGATATCTTTAAGTTTTAAAATAGTTCTAAGTGGGGAATTTTTAAAATAATCACAAATTCTTATTGAGTCGTTTACATGTTCAAAATAAATTTTCCCTTCGTGTTGTCCTCGTAGACAAACCTCTTTGAGTACTTTCATATAATTTTTAGCTTCTAAAATTTGCTTTTCTATATTTGCTTTAATAGGGTTGATTACAAATAGGTTTGCTTTTTGACTTATTTTTTGTTTTGTTGTTCCAAAATTGCTGTAAAATATATTTTCTAAAAGGGGGTTAAAAGTGCTAGTTATTTTAAATTCGTCCACAATAAATTCTAAATACCCATTACTTATCTTTCCACTAAAATGTTCTGTTTCTCGCTCGCATTCTGGAAAATAAATACTTGTTTTATAATCAAGGATTTCTGGCATAAAAACCTAACTACTTTTTCATTTATAAAAATATATGGTTTCTAAAATATATTCTAAAAACTTATAAATAGTATTGGTTCTATGAAACTTTATGAGAAAAGAGCAAACTAAGACAAAAGAGCAAAAATATGCTGAAGATTATTTTCCTGTTGATGAAGATGATTTGAAAAGAACGACTGAGAAAATCGAAAAAAAAATTATTGTTGAACCAAAACGAACAGTTGAAAAATCATTTTTCAAACCTTCAAAACAAGAGATTGAAAAAGTTGAAAAAATTATTAAATCTAATGGAAAAAATAGGAAAAAAGTTTCTAAAAAAATTGTTTTGAAAAAATCTGTTTACAAACAACCTAAAATTGTTTTGAAAAAGAATGGTTATGAATTAATTATTACTGAAAAACCTCAAGCTGCTGCAAAAATAGCAAAAGCATTAGGAAAAGCTGTTCAAAAAAATAATAGCAAAGTAGCATATTATGAGGTAGATAGAAATGGAAATGATTTGGTTGTGGCATGTGCTGTTGGGCATTTGTTTACTTTAAAACAAAAAGAACCTGGTCAGAAAATTCCTGTTTTTGATATTGAATGGATTCCAAATTATATTGCAAGAAAAAAAGATTTTACAAAAAGATATTATGATACTATTTTAAAACTTGTAAAAAATGCAGGTAGTTTAACTGTTGCAACAGATTATGATATTGAAGGAGAAGTTATTGGGTTGAATATTGTGAAATTTATTTGTGGGCAAAAAGATGCGAATCGAATGAAGTTTTCAACACTTACTGAAAAAGAATTAAATGATTCTTATGAAAATAAATCTAAAAATATAGACTGGGGTCAAGCAATTGCAGGAGAGACTCGGCATTATCTTGATTGGTTTTATGGTATTAATCTTTCGCGAGCATTGATGAATTCTATTAAAACAACAGGAAAGTTTAGAATAATGTCTATTGGCAGGGTTCAGGGGCCTGCTTTGAATTTGATTGTTAAAAAAGAAAAAGAAATTTTAGCATTTAAACCAAAACCTTATTTTCAGGTTTTTATTTCAATTGAAGATGGAAAAAGTAAATTAGAACTAAAGCACACTAAAGATATTTTTGATAAAAAAGAGTTGGTTTCTTTTGAAAATCTTAAAGGAAAAAATGCACAAGTTGAAACAAAAAAATCTTCTCAGAGCTTGCCCCCGCAACCGCCTTTTAATTTGACTACTTTGCAAACAGAGGCATATAAGTTTTATGGAATTACTCCTTCAAGAACTTTGCAAATTGCACAATCACTTTATCTTGCTGGTTTGATTTCTTATCCAAGAACTTCTTCTCAACAACTTCCTGATTCAATTGATTATAAAACTATTTTAAAAAAGGTAGCTGAAAAGTTTAAAGCTGAAAAATTAATTACAAAATCCAAGCCTATTCAAGGGAAGAAAACAGATCCTGCTCATCCTTCAATTTATCCAACAGGAATTTTTCAAATTTTGTCTGGAGAAGATGAAAAAATTTATAATTTAATTGCAAAAAGATTTCTTTCTCTTTTTTGTGATAATGCTGAAATTGAAAACAAAACTATTAATGCTAAAGTTGAAGAACTTTTATTTAATGCAAAAGGTGTTGAAATAAAGAAAAAATCTTGGATGGAAATTTATCCTTCTAAATTAAAAGAAGATTTTGTTCCTGATTTTGATGGCGAGTTTGAGATTAAGGATTCTCGAATTGAGGAAAAAGAAACTCAACCTCCAAAACGTTATTCTCCTGCGTCAATTGTTTCTCAACTTGAAAAGAAAAATCTTGGGACAAAAGCAACACGTGCGAGCATTTTAGAAACTCTTTATAGTAGAGGTTATGTTAAAGACACAAGCATCAAGGCAACTCCTTTAGGTATTTCTTTAATTGAAACTTTAGAAAAATATTCTCCTATTATTGTTGATGAAAAGCTGACGAGAAATTTTGAAATTCAGATGGATTCTATTCAAACTGCAAAAAAAGGTTTTATTGAAAAAGAAGAAAAAATAATTGAAAAAGCTAAAAAAACAATAACTGAAATTTCTAATCAATTTGAGAAACACGAAGTTGAAATTGGAAAAGAGCTTTTACAGGCAAATGTTAAATTAAGAGAAGAACAGCGAAAGGAAAATAGTTTGAATGTTTGTCCTGTTTGTGGTAAAGGAAATCTTGGAATTACATATTCAAAGAAAACGCGGAAATATTTTGTTGCGTGCGATGCTTATCCAGATTGCAAAAATACGTACAATCTTCCTCCAAATGGAATGATTAAGAAAACAGAAAAAGTTTGTGAAGAATGCGGTTTTCCAATGTTAATGCGTTTAGCAAAAGGAAAGCGTCCTTGGGAATTTTGTTTTAATCCAAAATGTGCAAAGAACAAGGAACGGCTTGAAGAATATCGGAAGAAGAAAGAGGGGGAGTTGGGATAGGTAAATTTAAAACTTATATAAATTTACTTAATTTTATCTATTCTATTTTTTGCAATTTCAAAAAATTCTTCATCTAATTCAATTCCAATAAAGTTTCGATTTAATTTTTTGGCAACTGATCCTGTTGTTCCTGAACCCATAAAAGGATCTAATATTACATCACCTTCTTTGCTTCCAAGAAGAATTATTCTTTCTAAGAGAATTTCTGGTTTTTCAGTAGGATGTTTTGTAATATGTCTTTGAGCATTAATAATCCAGAGATTTCTCATCTGTTTCCCTCCGTTAATTTCTTTTGCTTTTTGATAATCAAAATAATATTTTTTTGTTTTACTTGCTAACCAAATTATTTCTGTAGAAGGAGCAAGCCTATTTGGTTGTAATTGAGGGGGGGCATTTGGTTTAAACCAAACCACATCATTGATTATCCAGTAACCCATTTTTTTAAGTAAAAATCCAACAGAAGGGTGGTTATGCAAGGTTCCTGAAATCCAAATAGTTCCATTATCTTTCAAAACCCTCATACATTCATGTATCCAATCATAATTAAACTTGTCAATATCTGCAATCATATCCCAAATACCCTTATCACATTTAACTTTTCTACCATTGATACAAGTGATATGATTTTTTCCAGAAAGATTATAAGGGGGGTCTGCAAATATCATGTTTACAGATTTATCTGGCATTTTTTTAAGAATACTTACACATTCTCCTTTTTTTAAATCAACCCTCTTTGTAACCATAATAAATATATAAAACACACAATATTTAAAGATGTTCTCTTTTTAAAATATAATAGAGGAATTATCATGAAAAAACCATGGTCAATATCAACAACTGTAAGAAATCCTGAAAGAGTTAGAGATTTTTTGAAAGTTTTGAAATTAATGGAAAAAGAGGAATGGACAAAAGAAAGTCAAGCAAAATTTCAAACATTATTAATTCAAAATAGAATTTATGGTTTTGGAAATCTACAATTTTATAGTGGTCTTCCTAAAGAAGATATTGAATTAATTGAGAATTCTAAAAATAAGATTGCATTTGACAAAGCAAAAGAAATTTTTGAAAAGAAAAATTACAAAGACCCATCAATGCGAGGAAGACAATCTTTTAGTTTATTAAAAAAATTAGGATTAGTTTATTTAAATGAAGATAATAGAATAATCGTCTCAAAATCAGGGGAATCTTTTTTAAAAGAAGATTATAATCTAACTGAAATTTTCTTTAGAAGTTTTTTAAAATGGCAATTACCTAACAAAGCAACAACTGATTTTAAAGAAAAAGATGGTTTCAACATAAAACCTTTTGTAGGTATTTTACACTTAATAAAAAAAGTAAATGATTTATGGGAAGAAAAAGGAAATAAGCCCGTAGGATTACATAGAAAAGAGTTCTTAATTTTTGCACACCTTTTAATGAGTTATAAGAATATTAAAAATATAGCAAAAAAAATTATTGAATATAGAGAAGCAAAATCTAAAATTGACGGAAAGACTAACAAAAAAGATTTTGATAAAAAATATCAATTTCAATATGTAAAAAATTTATTGGAAATTAAAGAAGAAAAGGAAATTAATAAGATCATAAAAAATTGTAAAGATTATTTAGATAACACAATTAGATATTTTAGAGTAACGGGTTATATAAGTTTAAGAGGTGGCGGTTTTTATATTGATTTGGAAAAGAGCAGAGAAATAGAAATTAATCTGCTTTTAGAATCTGATGATGCTTCTATCAAAGATTTTGAAAATAAATCTGAATATGATTTTTATTTAGGAGACATGAATTTTCCCAAACTTCCTTGGGAAACAAAAGAAATGTTAAATAAAATAGCAAATGAAATTATTAAAGAAATTAAAAGATTAGAATCTGAAATAAACTTGAACAAATTTAAATTTAAAATTCTTGAAAAATTAAGTATTGATGAATTAAATCAGTATATCAAAGATTTAAGAAACTATAAATCTTTATTATTTGAACAAAAAGACCATACTGAATCTCAAGGATTAGATAAATTAAAAGAGTATATTAAAAATTTAAAAGAGATTTATGAATTACCAAATAGGGCTTTAATGTTAGAAAAATATATCACTTTAGGATTAAATGCTCTAAACGATGCACTTAGAATTAAACCAAATTATTCTGTTGGAGATGATAATGAGCCAAAAAATACTGCTCCTGGCGGAAAACCAGATATTGAATGTTTTTATGAAGAATTTAATTCTATTTGTGAAGTTACTCTTCTAAAAAATAGGAGTCAATGGTTTAATGAAGGACAACCTGTAATGAGGCATTTAAGAGATTTTGAAAGGGAGAATAGAGACAAACCAGCATATTGTTTATTTATTGCTCCTGAAATTCATAGAGATACAATAAATACATTTTGGCAAGCAATTAAATATGAATACGAAGGGGATAAACAAAAGATTATTCCTTTAACAATAAAACAATTTATTATATTATTAGATATAATTGTTAAAATAAAAGAACACAATAAGGTTTTTACCCACACAAAACTAAGTGGTCTATATAATAATATTTTAGATATTGGGGGCATTTCTAATTCTTCACTATGGTTAGATGGAATTTTTGAAAAAATAAATTCTTGGGAAACAGATGTATTAGCATGAAAGATATAATTAATAAAAATCATGAAGGAGATTGCATAAAAGTAATGAACAATTTTCCAAAAGGTAAAGTTCATTTAATAATAACTGACCCTCCATATAATGCTTCAAATGGGGGGGTAAATTTACCTAATAATAAAACAGGGGGGGCTTATTATAAAGTAAATGAGAAGTGGGATAAATTTTCCTATAAAGATTATACAAATTTTACTAAAAAGTGGATTGATGAAGCAGATAAACTTCTTGTCCCAAATGGTTCATTTATGGTTTGTAGCTCTTTACATAACATTGGGGAAGTAATTGTTGCATTCAAAAATAAAGGATACAAATTTATTAATTTGATAACTTGGAAAAAAACTAATGCTATGCCCAATATTACAAAAAGGATGCTTACCCATTCTACCGAGTTTATTGTATGGTTTACAAAAGGAAGACAGTGGACATTTAATTATGAAAAAATGAAAAAGTATAATTATGGAAAACAGTTAAGAGATGTGTGGGATTTTCCTTCTTGTCAAGGACTTGAAAGAATAAAAGGAAAAAATGGCCGTGCAGCACATCCAACTCAAAAACCACTAAATTTATTTAAGAGATTAATAGAAATGGCTACAAATGAAAGGGATGTTGTTCTTGATCCTTTTATGGGAAGTGGAACTACTGCAATAGCTTCTATGCAATTAAATAGAAATTGGATAGGTATCGAAAACAATAAAGAATATCTTGATTTAGCAAACAAAAGAATCGAAAAAATAATTAAGGAAATTAAGGAAGTTGCGAAGGAGAAAATGAGGGTTTAAGATGACAAGTGTAGAAAATTATAAGTCTGTAATGGATTGGGGGTTAAAAAACTTTTTTGAAAATTATGAGGGTTCTATAAAAGAATTAATAGATAATCTTGATTCTGATGGAATCTTATTAAAAAACTTTTCAAAAGAACAAGTTACAAGATTACAGAATATAACACGAAGTTGTAATATGGCTTTAGAATTATCAAGTGATTTTAAATCTTTATTTAGTTTAGACAAACAAATAAGAGATGAAAGATTAAAACTTATAATGAAGGCATTTAACACAGAGGATGAAAAAAGAATTGCAGAGCATTTTGGTTCAATCCTGGTGACTACATATTTAACTTTTCTTGAGAGATTAAAAATCTATTTTTTATTTTTTATTGATTGGAGTAAGTTAGGAAAAAGACATAAAGACATTCATGGCATAGGAGATGCACTTAAAGAATTAAAACAGAAATATCCTCAAAACAAATTTTTATATTATTTTGATTCTGGAGCAAGAAACTCTTTTGCACATTACACTTTCTTCTGGACTGCTGGAAGTAAAATAATGCTTTGCTCGGAAATGTTTGATTTAAATCCAAAAGAAATGCCTTTAGTGAATTTAATGAAAGAAATTTGGGAGTTAAATGTTTTAACAGAGGGGTTTTATATACTACTTGCAAATAAATTTGGGCTTCCAGAAATAATTCCTGAAAGGATGGAAAAATAGAATTTAATTAATTCTCTTTAACCCTTTCTTTTTCTACATCCCAAAATAAATTATTTCATCCAACTGCTTCGTTAATAGCTGACTTATAAACAGTATCTATATCAAAAGACAAACCAGCCTCAATACCTTTTGAAGCACTGAGAATTTCCTCTTCATTTAATTCTCTTCCTATATTCATAACAGCTTCATTTTGTAAATCTTCAGTTCTTATCACAAAAATAATATTTTCCTTATTATTCACATCCATATATTTTTTAATGACCTCTTCTTTATAAATTTTCCTTTTCTTTCTCAATTCAAATCCATCCCTTTCTAAAAACTCCTTCGTTTTTTATTATAAATGAGAATTCTTTTTCAGGAAGACTTCGGTGTTTTAGGAGAATTGCTTTTCGTTTTCCGTTGTTGCTTTTTAATTCAATTATGCATTTGCTCCAATATTTCATTAAATCTCCTCCGACAATATTAACTTGTCTTTCGACTTTGTTTTTCCAATCTTCTTCAGATAGAAAACCAGAATAAACTTGATTTGTGATTATTACAGGAATTTTTTGTTTTCGTGCGATTTCAGCAAGAATCCGCATTTGTGTTGCAACTTCTCTGTTTACACTTTGAATATTTGACGCTTCTTTTGTTTTTATTGCATCTCCAAGTTCTAATCTGTAAAGCATTGCCATTCCATCAACAATTAGCAAACTTATGTGTTCTTTTTTTACTTGCTCAAGAATTTTTTGAAAGACTTTTTTTTGGTCTTCAAAACTTGTTGGTTCTATTAATATAATATTTTTTAAAATGTCTTTGTAATTTTCACCAATAATTTGTTTGATTCTTTCAAGGGAAAACCCTCCTTCTGTGTCCATGAACAAAACCTTATTGCCTTTTTTTGCTTGGCTGCATGCAGCTAAAATTGCAAAGTTTGTTTTTCCGCATCCAGGTGGACCTGCTAACATTGTTATAATGTCGTTTTCATAACCCCCAAAAAGCCATTTGTTTAAGTCGTAACTTCCTGCAGAAATTTTGTTTGTTACCATTTTAAATATTTATCTTTAATTAAAGAATCAATTATTTTTTTTGTAATATCTGAAAGATTATAATCTTGGAAATTTTTTATATATTTTGCATCATTTATTTCAGAAGAAGGTTTTATTTCTCCTGTCAGTTTTCCAAAATAAACTTTTGCTTCAAGTTCATCTCCTCTATGAGGAGTTATGCCAGAAATTGATTTATAAAATTCATTTATTTTAATCCTTGTTAATGGAAGTTCTTCTGAAAATTCTCTATTTAATACTTGTTCATCTGATTCATTTTCAAAATCTGGTTTTCCCCCAGGTAAAATCCATGTTTGTTTCTTTTTTACTAATAAAATTCCTTTATTCGTTATAATAGCTAAATTTATTGCGTTTCTCATTTTAATTTGAATCCTTTTGAATTAATAAGTATTATTGTGGGAAAAGAACTATATTCTTGAGAGTTTATTTCAAATTCTTAAAATCATTTTCAACTTTATCAAGTTGTTTTATTACTTTGGTAATGGCATCTGCAATTGCTTTTCTTGGGGTTTTGCCTTTTGTTTTTACTAAAAGAATTGGGTTTTTGGTATGATGTTCTTGTTTCCAAACAGCTATATCAACATTGGAATCTTGATTTAGATAAACTTTAAGAAGTTCTACAAGAGTAATATTATCAATTTCAACTTCAAGTTCATCTTTTGAATCATTGATTATTTTAATTTCCATATTTAGAATTCGGTATTTTGGTTTATAAAGATTTGGTTATTTTTTAAAAAGTAAATCTTCTATCTCTTTATCAGACAATTCTTTTTCTTTTGGATTATTGTGCACGGCGTTTTCAAAATAATTTTTTTCCTTCAAATTTTTTATTTTTTTCAAATCCTCAATTGTTATATTTTTCAGAGCAACTTTGTCAAAACTTAAAATTTGATTGGGGGTTTCTTTTTTTGCTTTTTCTAAATATTCTTTTTTTACTAATTGAATTCTAAAGAACCCTTCAAATTTATTAATAAGTTTGTAATCATCTTCAGGTAAAATTCCTTTTTCAGACATTTTAATTGTTATTTCTGCTTCTCCAAGTTCTTTTGCTAATTCAGATTGAGAAAGTTTTTTTGATCTTCGCGAGCGCATTAGAATCCAATGGAAATTATTTACTAAATCTGGTCTAGGTTTGAAATTTTCTATTATTTTTTTCTTTGAATTTTCTTCAAGTATTCTTTTTAAATTTGTATTTTGTTTTTCTAATTCCAAATTTGGGTTTACTAAACTTCTTTCAAATTTTTTTATGCCCTCTCGAAATCCAATTTCTTTTTTTTCAGATTCTTTTAACTGGGTTTTTGTCGGTTTATCAAGAATTAATTTGTTTTCATAATTTGCACAATTTTCACACATTTTTTCAATTCCTAAGCTTGAAACTACATCAAATAAATGCACTTTTTTTTCAGAGATGCCACATCTTACGCATTCCATAATTTAATACATAAATCTGGGTTTTTTAAGATTGTTATTGTGGAGGATATGTTAATTTAGGTAGGTTTGGATGTCCTCTATAGTTTTAAGTTCATCTATAACAATTTCATTGTTTATTATTAAAACAGGATATTCTGTAATATTAAATTTTTGAGTCATAGATTTTAAAGAGTTTAATTTATTATCTACTGCAATTGGTATAAGAAGGACATTGTCCCCTTTTTTTTGTTTTAAATCAAAAATAATTTTTGACCAAACAGAATTAGTTGCACGTTTTGTTAAATCTTCTGATTCATATTCATAAAGATAAACTAATGTTGAAAAGTTTGATTCGCATCTTTTATTTAAATCAATACTATTAACCCATAAAAAAGTTCTTAGGACGTCATACTTTTTATGAGCTAACTTCATACTATCTGAAATTTGTTCAGAATCTTCATATTTTTCTAAAGTTATAGATTCCCAATAAATTCTATCTGCAAAATCAAATATAGATTTTTCCAAAAAATCGCAGTTTGATTCTCCTATATCAATTACTGAATTTAAGACTAAAAAATCTATCATTGTTATTTCAGATTGTGTATAATAATCATCAATTTTGTTTAAATTGCTGTTTTCATATGCAATACCTAAAAGCAAACCTAAAACAAAAACTACAATAGCTATAAGAAACGCTTCCCAAAAAGCATTCTTTGGATTTCCTAATTTTACCATTCTTTTTTTCCTCTTAAATATTTATAGATAGATGTTGTTAAAATTACAGGATATGACAACAAATATATAAACATATACAATAAAATATACAACAATCCATGTTTTTTAAATTCTTCTTCTTTTATTTTTTTTAATGCAAAAAAAGTGAAAATTGAACTGAAAATTAAGAGAGTTATTCCGAAGAAAACAAGAAGATTCGGAATTAAATTTATGTCTTGTAATCTTAGAATCGCTGTTTGTGCTTTAACAGAATAAAATGTAGAGAGATAACGTAGAGCTACTATTCTAACTATCCTATAAACTAATATTCCTAATCCAAAAATTCCGATGCCCCAAGATAACACAAAAAAAGGCAATACAAAACTTCCTAGCATTCCTCCCTTTAAAAAATTCTTTTTGTATTTCACTATTGATTGAAGTCCTCCAAAGTTCCAACGAATTCTCTGTTTAAACCATGCTTTGAATTTTTTTGGGGCAATTGTATAAACTTTTGGCATAAGAGACATTTGTACTGTGTATCCTTTTGATATAAGGTGCCAAGTAATTTCAATGTCTTCTGTTAAATTTTTTTCATCAAAACCTCCAAGTTCGTCAAAAATTGATTTTCTGTAAAGTGCTAAGGGGCCTGGAGTAACATAAATTGCTTCTACAAAATTTAGGAGTTTTCGTGTGAATGCAATTATTTTGTATTCAATAGCTTGTAATTTTTCTATTAGAGTGTTTCTATTTTTAACTAAAATTACTGGTGTGACTGCACCTGTTTTTGGGTTATCAAAAAAGCCAACCATTTTTTGCAAAGAATTTTTTGAGGGGTAAGAATCTGCATCTATGAATCCTATTAGTTCTGTTTCAACAAATTTTGCTCCATAGTTTTTTGCACCAGCCGCATTTCCAGTATTTGAAGGGGTTTGCACAACTTTGACAATTGAATACTTTTTAGCACAAGATTTTATTATTTTGTAAGAATTATCAGTGCTACAATCATCTACTACAACAATTTTTTTTAAACCTGCATAGTTTAGGTTTATTAATTTTTCAATTGTATTTTTAATTGTAGATTCTTCGTTGTAACACGGAACAACAATGCTAATAGGATAAATTCTTTTTGGTTTAGGATAACTAAAAAATTCTTTTCTGTGGGGGGAATAAATTAAGAGATATAAGGATAAAAAGTAAATTGCAATAAAAGTATAAATCAAAAAAATAATGGTTAACCAATCCATTTTAAAACTCCCTTAAAGGATCTCCTTTTTGAAGATTGAAATAATCATAAAAGTCATCTGATAAACTCAATTCATGTGTGTGACCGGTTTTCTTTTTTTTGATTAAATTCAGTTCATGGAATTTTTTAATGTGGTCGTATGCTTTATTGCCTCGAATTTTTATTATGACAGATTGTTTTATTGGTTGTTTGAAAGCAATTATTGCAAGGGTTTCTTGTTCTGCTTTTGAAAATTCTGCAGAACCTGTTGCTAATTTATTTACAATTCCAGCA